>Ga0187893_10004391_pt1 | contig 26913 bp, 28 predicted proteins | sample MA1701074metaG_FD_139574 | JGI IMG/M metagenome (GOLD analysis project Ga0187893, IMG submission 139574) | White microbial mat communities from a basaltic lava cave in the Kipuka Kanohina Cave System on the Island of Hawaii, USA - MA170107-4 metaG ... | reverse complement strand
GGGAGAATTGTTTTATGCAAACCTAAAACAGATGAACAACCAGAAGCACACCCCGCTGGGATACTTCGTCTTTGGTCAATACCAGCTTGGGAGGCGCTGGTACTTGGGCGGGCGTTTCGACAGTTCGCAGGAACTATTGAATGAGACGGTATCTACGCGAGTATCGGCTTCTTACTTGAGCTATTACACCTCCGAATTTCTTCGATTCCGGTTCGGATACGAACACCGCCGCAGTGACCTCCAGGAACAGAATGGGCGGAACACCATGTTTATGGAGATGAACTTTGTTATCGGAGCTCATCCCCCAGAACCCTACTGGGTCCGGCGTTGAGCGGCTTGATCACTGCTCAGGAGCATAGTAACCAGTTCGCGCGTAGACCTGTAACGAAGGCAGCCCTTTGGGTGGGACTAATTTGACTTTGATTTTGCGCCACTTACCGGGCGTTGCATTAGCCGGAGGGTAGTAGCCAAGGACATATTGGGCGCGCAGAGCTTCACCAATCTTAGCTGCCACATCGCTCAGTTCATTGATGTCGCGAATAATGAAGTGCGGCCCACCGGACATTTTTGTCAGCCCTTCAAGAAGGTCTGTCCCATACATCTCTTCGCTGAAACGCGGATTGTCATGAATACCGATTGCATTGATCTGTACGTCGGACTCCTGGGCCAACGCTTCCAGGTCTCTCTCAGAGTACCTGCTATGGTTGTCTCCTCCATCGGAGACGATCAGCAGAGCCTTCCGGGGATTATGGGCAGAACGCATGCGCTGTAATGCTAGATAAACCGCGTCAATCAAGGCGGTAGCGCCTTTGGCATTCGCAAAGAGCAGGCGATCCTGGATGGCAGTGAAGTTTGAGGTAAAGTCCACTTTAATCGACGGCCGGTCAGCAAAGGTCATCAAGAATACCTCATCCTGGGGACTTGCAGATTCCAGGAAGGCGTGAGTTGCCAAGCGCGACTTTACATCTTGTCACTCATGCTGCCGCTGCTATCGAATAACAGACCCACTGAGCCGGGGACATCCTCATTACTGAAATAAGCAATTTGTTGCAGCACCTTGTCATCGAACAGCCTAAAATTTTCCCGGTCCAGGCCATGCACAACCTTTCCCATCCGGTCGGTGACCGTCACCGGCACCAGCACGAGATTTACATCCACTTTAATAGAGTGATCTTGAACATGCTGCGCCTGAGCCGGCTTTCCCATCAATCTCGGATCGGATTGCTCCTTAAGAGCAGCAAGCGTCTGCGGAATCCCCGTCATGAGGCCAAGAAGCAGAAATAAGAGTGTTTGATTAGTCCTTGGTTTCATCTCAGGCGCCCGTTCGTTCGACTTACCTCTTACGGTTCACCTCTGAACTGCCAAAACAACATCCCGCCAACGACCTCTCGGGGAGGGGTGTTCATGCGGTTAATGAATAATCCGGCTGGGGCGCGCCAATCTTTCCCAGGATCTCCAGAATCCGAGCCAGCAGCCTGCTGACGGAACTCTTGATGCCCAGGGATAGACCGGCCTGCGAGATGCTTGTCGGATTAATGAAGTGAACGAGAGTCCGCGATCCGTGGTCGGCAACGACAAGGTGCAGCGGCAAAAAGGCGCCCACCGTGGTATCCGTCACACTGGCTTGGAGCAGAAGCCACGGGCAATAGACGCAAAGAAGTTTGCAGGGTTTTAATTCGACTCCAAGTTCCTGGCGCAGAGTGGACGAGATGTCCATCTCCAATGGCACTTTCAGTCCTTCGCTTTGGAGCGCCGCCCGAACCGACTTTAATGCATCCTCGTAAGGCTCTTGGAGAATATAGGTGCTAGTGGCTGGTTCACGGCTAATCCTAGTGGCTGGTTCGCGGCTGATCATTGCGACCTCCCGTTTCTCTTGAGGCCGTCCAACTGTGACGCATCCAAACTGGCCGCAGCCCGAGCCGCCTTGAGCCTCTCGTGCTCTGAAGAGGCTTTGTTTGTTCCGTAACGCTTGAGACTCAGCCCTCCTCCAAATCGATTTCTCTCCAATTTTTGCTTGGCCATCCGCAAGGCACTTTCTAAATGATCCTCTGCCTCTTTTGAGACAACCTTCCAGTCTGATAGCTCCTTTTCGGACACGCTCTGCAATCGGATTCTTTGAAGCTGCAGACGTTCCAATACGGCAAAAACAAACTCCCTTTCGGCTTTGCCTATGCGAAGGCGGCCCAAGGCCACGTGAAACCTGCTGAGTTCCCGGGTGTAGCTGCCCAAGGCTGCCCGCGCTGCAACTGGTTCCCCTTCCTGTACCAACTCCACAAGAAGATCGAGGTCAGATGATGACCACTCAAGATAGAGCGATACCTGCTCCAGGGAGGGCGACAGCGGAACGACGGCATTTTGTTCGGCTGAAGCCACTTGCACTAAGAATGTTGCGAGCGCAAAAACCGTTGTGTAAAGAGGGTAGAAGATGATGTTTTTAATTGTCATAACCGCCTCCAGTGAAACCTTGCTCTCGAACCTACCAGGTGCAATTGCCATACCACAAAGCGAAGCGACAGACATAACGCCTCTGGCCCAAGTGCGATTGCTGGGACTCGATCAAACGATCAAACCAGGCGGGATTATCTGTGGCCGGGATTATCTGTGGCGGCCTATCACCTTTAGCGGCCTGCAGCGTTTGCAATCGACTCGCGCGGTCGACGCCCAGGTTCCAAGTTGCCAGCTTGGGAGCCCTCTTCTTGGAACGACAGTTGCTTTTTGCAGAGTGGGCTCACGAGTTACCGGAGGGTATTGGAACCACCGGTACGTTCCCTAAGAGGAGGACGATATGAAAGAGGCTTACCGATTCGAAAAAGTCCCCGCTCTGAAAAGGGATCGGGAAGGAATGCCAGAGGAAATCGCCAATTACCTCGGTCTGGTGGTCGAAGTGATCGACCGAATGGAGAACTGCAGCCTGATTCGTTATCGGGGTCGAGAATTCATCGTGAGTACAGACGAGTTGCAAGCTCCCTCGTCAATGAAGCAGGCCGCCTAACTAAAGTGCTCCTAAAATGCTGTCAAACGACAAAGCGCAGTTCTCTCAGCGTCGATGGATCAGGAGGGCCTTTTCGAGGATTGTCTCAACGCACAAGCGAGTCTTGTCGTCGGAGTAGTACTACTAAGGTTATGAGAGCGATTCTTATACTCATTGGGCTGCTCGTCCTGTTTGGCGTCTCGCCACTGTTGGCGGACTGGGTTAGGCTTGTTGGGCCACGGCCACAATCTGACAATGCCTCTCGGCGGCCGTCTTCAGTCAGACACCGGTTTTGGTGTTTGCTTCATACAAGAGTGAAAGTAAAAAATCATGCGAGCCATCCCTCATAAATCGCTACCCTTGGTCGACGTATCCAGGCTGAAGCCTGCTTCAGCGGCTGCTATCGCGGCGTTTGCTTTTACTGCTTGTTTCTATTTCCTTTATCCGACGCTGAGCCGGTGGGAAGATTCAGCGCCAGTTCCGCCAGAGGTAGTGGCTCTCAAGGAGTTGAAGAAGGCTGAGTGGAACTACCAGCAAGCGATTGAAGCTCTCAAAGAGGTTTCACAATCCAAGCTGGAGTCCTTAGATCCTGCGCTAGCTCGAATTCTTAACGACACCTTGGCAACTTTGGACTACTCCATAAATGAGTGCAACGATGCGGCTCAAAAGAGTCCCGGCGATCTTTTGGTTCATCGCTATCTTCTGGCTGCGTACCAGCAAAAGGCTGAACTGATGCAGAACATTATTGACTCTGACTCGTTCTAAAATCCACGACTGCAACCATCGCCGCTGGCAAGTTCCAAGGGCTCACCCATCTTTGCTACGATTCAACTTCTGATTGAACCTCTGTTTGACCGTGGCGGTCTTTGTGCTGTTCTTTCCGGATGCCGTATTTCTCCATCCGGTACATGAGGGTTTTCCGGCTCAGGTCGAGGTACTTCGCGGCGTGCGTTTGATTCCAGTTGACCTTTTCCAATGCCCGCAAAATCAGCTCTTTCTCAACGGCCTCCAGACTGATGCCATGCGGAGGCAAATCCAGGTGCAGGACTTCAACAGCCGGCCGTTCTCGACGGAGGAATTCCGGCAAGTCATCAAGCATGATCTCATTCCCCCGAGTGAGCACTACAAGCCGCTCGATAATGTTTTCTAGCTCACGCACATTCCCAGGCCATCGATAGCTGCAAAAGTAAGGCAGTAGCGTGGAGGCCAAAGCCAGGTCGGCCCTGCCATGTTTGTGCTTGCTCTTGAGGAAAAAATGTTGAAGCAATTCCAGAATATCGTCCGGCCTTTCTCTCAGGGGCGGCAGCTCCAGCGGGATGACTGCCAATCGGTAGTACAAGTCCTCCCGGAATGTGCCGTCCTCGATCATGGCTTGCAGGTTGCGATGCGTGGCGGCCACGCCCCGAACGTCCACCTTGCTAGCGGCAGGCGCACCAATCTTTTCAATCTCTCCTTCCTGCAACAATCGTAGCAGCTTCACCTGAAGCTCAGGAGGCATGTCCCCAATCTCGTCAAGAAAGAGCGTCCCTCCGTCTGCCATTTCGACCTTCCCCTTCTTATGGGCAAGGGCGCCGGTAAAGGAACCTTTCACATGACCGAAAAGTTCTGATTCAAGAAGCTCCTTGGGGATCGCTCCGCAATTGATAGTGACGAACGGTTTATCTTTGCGTGGACTGTTGAAGTGAATCGCCCTGGCTACTAATTCTTTCCCCGTGCCGGTCTCCCCGCGAATCAACACTGTGGAATCGGAATGGGCTGCTCGGGCCGCCATATCCAGAACATACAAGAGCGCGTCTGAACGCCCGATGATATTTTCAAATCCGTACTTCGCGTCCAGGCTGGCGCGCAGGTTGCGAACTTCCTCCAGCAGGCGCTGGTGCGCCAGCGCCCTGCTGATGATCAGTTTCAATTCGTCAAGATTTACCGGTTTGGTAATGTAGTCGTAGGCGCCCGCCTTCATGGCTTCCACGGCGGTTTCCACCGTTCCGAAGGCGGTGACCATGATGACGATGATCTCTGGATACTCTGTGCGGATCTTCTCCAACAGGTCCATCCCAGACAGGCCGGGCATCTTCAGGTCCGTAATCACCAGGTCTTGCGGCGTCTTCTGAAGAATGGTGAGTGCTTCATTGCCATCTGCGGCCGTGCTAACCTGATAGCCGCTCTGCTCGAGTTGAACCTGGGTCACCCTCCGCAAACTACCATCATCATCGACAACCAGGATTCTTCCAACCATCACACACTTCCTTCCTGGCGCCGGGGAAGAAGCACAGAGAAGGTCATTCCCTTGTCAGGATTTCTTTCGGCGCTGAGAATGCCACCGTGCTGGCTGACGATCTGATGGGCCATCGACAGGCCAAGCCCGGTGCCATTTTCTTTCGTTGTGAAAAAGGGGTTGAAGACCTTGTCGAGATCTTCAGGACTGATGCCACAACCCTGGTCTTTCACTTGAATCAGGATATTCGAATTCTTGGTTCGAGCTGCAAGGAGAATTTCTCCACCGTCCGGCATAGCCTGGATGGCGTTGATCGCCAGGTTGAGAATGACTTGCTTGAGTTGCTCCGGATCGCATTCGACTGGCAGAAGAATCGAGGGGAAATCCGTGCGCAGCGTGATGGCGCTTTGCGCAGCCGTGTGAGCAGCGAGGGAGGCGACCGACGCGAGGATCTGACCCACATCGACGATCTGATAGTCAGGCCTGCGTGGCCTGGCAAAGTCCAGCAGGTTGGTCAGCAGTCGATTCAGGCGGCGGCATTCCTTCTTTACGATTCCAAGAAACTCAACTCGCCTTTCTTCGGAAAGCTCTCGTTGCTCCAGGATTCCCACAGCGCCTTCGATACTGGCCAGAGGATTACGAATCTCATGTGCCAGGCCGGCCGAGAGGTGTCCGATAGCCGAAAGCCGGTCAGCCCGTTTCAATTGCTCGAAACTGTCTTGGAGTTCTGCGTATACCTTGCTCAATTGTTCGGCCGTCTGTTCCAACTCCTGTTTTCGTTTCCGCTCCCGATCCGCAAGCAGCCCAGTAACAAAACCCACCAGAAAGAACACCGCGATCTCTGCGTACTGGTTCATGGAATAGCCTGGGAATTCCCTCCAGGCCATAAGAATATGGGGAATGTAGCAGGCCGCAACGCAAGCAGCCGCCGCCAGCCCACCTAACCATCCAAAATAGATTGCCGTGAAAACGATGGGAAGGTAGTAGAGGCGTTGGAAAATGTTGTGCCACAGGACAGACGAGGCCGGCGTAGTGTAGTGGGCAATGGTGATGCCGAGAATGCCGCATAACACCACGGCGATACGGATGGCGTCCGTGTTTCTCTTCTCAATGGCCAATGTGAAAGTCCTTTTTGATGCCGTTGGAACTCAGGCTTCGCACGAGATGCTTCCTTCGGCTGGAAACCGATCTTCTTCGAACACACTTCAGCAAACGAGTAGCCAATGTCAAACAGGGACTTCTCGTCCTCGTTCTGACCTTCACCCCTTGCTGGTCCTCCAAACTGTGTGACAGTTTCTTCTGCCTGAAATGGGGCAGCCTAGCCCGAAATCGGCCAGGCTCAGCCCCTTTATCACCGAACAACCCTGATTCAAATTGTCAAGCCCATGCTTCAAGCCTCCTTGCTGTGACGCCTCTTGCTGTCGGCGGTAGAACGGAGAGTGGTGACACAAGACGTAATAAGCCTGAATTCCGAGGTTCAGTACCTGCCATTCCTCGCCAAACAAAGTGGGGCAGACAAGAATGTCTGCCCCACGCAAAGTGGCCTCGCACCATCGCTCGCCAACTTCGGAATTCAGGATAACGCTTCTTTCAGATCACAGAGGCTGCCCCCTACAAACACGGCAGCATGATCACTCAGCTCAGTTGGCAACCGGAATGCTTTCGCCAAAGCCAGAATCTGTCGCAGGTGAGACAGAAGCTGAACGCAAAAATATTACTCTCATCAAAAGGAGGAGAGCCCATGAAGAATCAATTCTGGTTTGCACTACTGGCAACAATCACTCTGACCTTATCCCCGGGTGCTGCTTCCATCAAAGCTGCGCAGCACGAGCACGGCGCGGGAGTGAGCCAGATAGACCGAGGGAGTTCCGTCGAACAGACGCGTGCTGTGAAGGTGGGGAAGAAAGGCGAGATCGAGTTTAGCTCCGACACCCAACTGGGTGACATCAGCTTAAGGCGAGGCCGTTATCAATTCCAGCATCGCGTGGAAGGCTCGGATCACTTTGTTCACTTCACAGAACTTACAAAGAGCATCCCGTATTCCTCCTATAGCGGCGCTAAAGCCCATCCTGGCGAAGTGAAGTGCAGAGTGGAACCTCTGGAAAAGAAGGTCTCCCGGACAACCGTCTACTCTAAGAAAGAAGACGGTGTCTATCGCCTAACCAGGATCGAAGTTGCCGGAGAAAACGTCGCGCACTTATTTTAGATCCTCCACCTGCGTTGCTGACGCCCGTCCCTAACCGGGCGTCAGCATCTTTCCCGCTCACATTAATTATTCTCAGTTTTCAAGCTCTAACCGATATGTGACGCCGATCACAACTGAACGTGATCCAGGCCATAGTTTTGAGCACTCCGTCATTTGTAAAGTGTCGGGCATGTCAGGAGCCGTCGTAGCTGCGAGCGCCAGCCAGAGAGCAGCCAAGTCCGTCACCTTCTTAGATCTGTTCCCGATGCGAACGAGGTGAATAATGAAGAACGGGTTCAAATCCTTCTTGATGATATGGATTCTGTTTCTTACGGCACCTGTCTGGATGGGGATCGGAACAAAGGTCGACTTCCAGTTGCAGGCCGAACCTTCCTGGGCCCGCAAGTACAATGCGCAATGCACCCTTTGCCACACGACTTATCCAAGACTCAACCGCACGGGCTATGAGTTCAAGCGGCTGGGCTACCGGCTGCCGCAGGAACTGCAGGCCAAAGCTGCGCTCCCGCCGAACGCAGCCACCTTACAGGCGGCTCATGAGCCTGTTGTGATCAAACCTACAGGCTACAAGCCGAAGCCTGTATCCCAAGAGAGCCAGCAGGGGCAAGCCACCTACGAGAAGATGAACTGCGCCGGCTGCCATTCCGTTAACGATCGCGGAGGTCATATTGGACCGCCACTCGATGGCATCGGCGGACGCCGCGATTCCCAGTTCTTGACAGGGCACATCACCAATCCGGAGGAGCATGCCACGAAGTTTCCGGAACTCCATGCCGGGCAGGCCAACCGCATGCCCCATCCTCACGCCACTCCTGAAGAGGTCAAGCTCATTGTGGCTTACCTGCTCGCACTTCCCGAACCTGCGGCAGGGTTTCGGGTGAGTCCGCATACGCATGGGCAGTTGTCGGACTCACCCATGGCAGCTTCCGACTACGCTCCGGCGCCTGCGACCGAGTCGAGCGGCGCAGGCCAAAAGCTGTATTACGAGCAAGGCTGCCCGGCTTGTCATGCTATCGGCAAAGTGGGCGGCCAGTTTGGGCCCCGCGTCGATGGAGTTGGCGCCCGGCGAGGCCGCAGATTCATCCTCGCCCACATCACCAACGCGCAGCTGCACGCCGAACAGTTTCCGGGGGAACACGCTGGAGGATCGGCGACGATGCCTCCCACCAGCCTGGCACCAGAAGAAATGGACAAGATTGTCGATTTCTTGATGACACTGCCCGAAGAGACAGATTTCCGAGTGCCCAAGACCCGGGTCCAGGACTACTTCGCTGTGTCGTATGTACCCGCCATTGAAATCGAGCAGGAAGGCGGTGAGACCAACACCACCTATGAGCGGCGCGAGTTGATTCTTTATGCTGCCGGACCGCTCGGCCGAAACTTCTCCTTCTTTGTTCAGCCGCTGCCCCTTTCGGAAGAGAAAGGTTTCGGCGGGAAATTCGAGATGACCCAGGGGCTTTTCAATTACGGCAACGCGCACAACTTCACACAGGTTCGTTTCGGCCAGTTATTTAATCTGCGCAATGCGGGCTTTGGCGGTGCCGACCGCGGCTTGACCGAAACGCTGCCTCTCGTCTTTCAACCGGTCAACGGGTTCAGTCCTGCCGGGCTGGGGCGTGGCGTTTCTCTGGAATATACCTTGCGGGGATCCACAACCTTTAAGGTCTTCGGTAACTACAACGAAGTCCCGGAACTCGAAGAAGAGGAGGAAGAGGAAGAAACAGTGGAAGGAGCCGCCCCTCTTCGACAGGAGTTCCGCTCGATCCGGGCCAAGCTGTCGGCCCCCATTGCTCAGCAAGAAGAAGAGGCCTTACCCCAAGAGTTACTTCGTTCACGCAGCTACGGGTTTGTCTTCGAGCAGGTCTTGGGGAAGAAAGGCCTCAACGGGGTCCAGTTTGAGTTCGCAGGCGGCTACACACCTCTTTCTATCGGCGAGTTTCGCCAGCCAGCCCTGCGCTTTCAACGCTACTCCTTTTTTGCCAATAAGACATTCCAGGACGGCAAAAACTTCGAACGACTCAATGCCATCTTCGGGCTTTCTTTGCTGCGCGATAATCGCTTTCTGGGAATCGAATCGGAACAGCGCAGCCGCGGATACGGCTACTTCTTCGAGATCGATACTATTCCCGTAGTCAACCATCTAAGTTTCTTCGGCCGCTACGACCAGCTTCGCCCAACGACCTTGATCTCTGACAACACAATCCGGGCCGGGACCTTCGGAGTGATTTACGATGTCGTGAAGTATGCCCGCGTCCTGTTTGAATATCAGCGCCTCAGCGGAATTGAGACAGCCAACGGTTTTCGCATCGGTTGGCAATTGAACTTTTGATTTTGAATTCAAAGGAGGAGTAAAGGAATGGATCGATCCATCACGATAGACAAACGGGCCATCACTGTACTCGCGATCTCAGCACTCGCCATGGTTGTCTTTTTCTCGCAGCTGGCAGCAGCAACCGGCATGTCCCAGGATGACACCGGGAATATCTATAAAGCCAGGTGTGCGATGTGCCACAGCGCGGATGGAAGCGGGAATTCGCCGATGGGAAAAAACCTGAAGATCCGCGACCTGCGCTCGGCTGACGTGCAAAAACAGTCAGACGCTCAACTGTCCGAGATCATTGCGAAAGGGAAAGGCAAAATGCCGGGGTTTGAAAAGAGCCTGAGCAAGGAGCAAATTGGCGAGCTGGTAGGTTATCTCCGCGAGCTGGGCAAAAAGCGTTGATAAGGAGGGCAACAACAATGAAGGCAGCCGTCGTTCACGAATTCAAGAAACCGCTTACTATTGAAAATGTCGCCAAACCTGATCCCGGTGCTGGCGAGGTTGTGGTGAAGATCGAGGCATCGGGACTTTGTCATACGGACATCCACGCCGCCCACGGCGATTGGCCAATCAAACCAAAACTCCCGTTCATCCCCGGCCATGAAGGTGTCGGGATTGTGGAAAGCGTCGGACCGGGCGTGATCGAGGTTAAGGAAGGAGACCGCGTCGCTATACCCTGGCTTGGGTATGCCTGCGGGGCGTGCGAGTACTGTGCCTCAGGCTGGGAGACCTTATGCGAGAAGCAGCTTAATACCGGGTATTTCATAGACGGAGCTTATGCTGAGTACGCCAAAGCCTTTGCCAAATATGTCGCCAAAGTCCCGACGAGCGTTAATCCCGTGCAGGCGGCTCCATTGACCTGCGCCGGCGTGACCACCTACAAAGCCGTGAAGGTGGCGGGCGTGCGACCTTCGGATCTGGTGGCCATCTTCGGCGTTGGGGGCTTGGGACATCTGGCTCTGCAATACGCCAAGATTGCTGGAGCTTTTGTAGCCGCTGTGGATCTGGTGGACGAGAAGTTGAAGTTGGCCAGGGACCTGGGCGCAGACTACACCATTAATGCCAAGAACGAGAATCCGGTGGAAGCCATTAAGAAACTGGGCGGAGCGGATTCGGCTATCGTTCTGGCGGTTTCACCTAAGGCTTTCGAGCAAGCCTATCAATCGCTGCGGCGCGGGGGCACGCTCGTCTTTGTGGCGCTTCCAGCGGACAACTACGTGCAGCTTCCCATCTTCGAGACGGTGCTCAACGGGATCAAGATTATCGGCTCGATTGTTGGCACGCGCGTAGATCTGGCGGAAGCCTTCGAGTTGCACGCCGCCGGCAGAACCCAGGGTGATGTACGAGACGAGGAAGCTGGAGCAGGTCAACGAGGCGTTTGAAGAAGTGGAGCAAGCCCGCGTGGCGGCTCGAATCGTTCTGCAGATGTAAATGAGCACAAATGAACTGATTGACTGATGGCCGTCAGTGTCTTCCAACTAGTTAGTCAATCCGTGTTCTCTTCTCGGGAGAGCCAATGAATGAAACAAGTCCGCTGCTGGGGGGACGACGGCGGTTCATTAATTACCTGCTGAGTACGAGCCTCGGTGCTACGTTAGTAGCAATCGTCTATCCCATTATTGAATTCCTCATCCCGCCCCAGGTCGCAGAGGCTCCCCAGAACAACGTCGTAGCCGGGAAGATAAATGAGCTGAAGCCCAATTCGGGGAAGATTTTCAAGTTCGGCACCCAACCCGGCATCCTGGTCCGGACGTCCAGCGGAGAGTTGCGGGCCTTTTCCGCCATCTGCACGCACTTGAATTGCACCGTGCAATATCGAGAGGACCAGCAACACATCTGGTGCGCCTGTCACAATGGGCATTACGACTTGAACGGAAAAAACATCGCCGGCCCACCGCCCCGGCCGTTGGAACAATACACCGTGAATGTTCGTGGCGATGAGATCATCGTTTCGAAAGGCTGACCGATGAAAGCCATGCGACTCCAGGGACTGTGGGAATGGTTCGACGGACGGCTGGGCCTGGAATCCCTTCGTGAGCTCGCCCAGGAGAAAGAGGTCCCGCTGCATCGCCATACCGTTTGGTATTACTTCGGCGGGATGACCTTGTTCCTGTTCGTGGTGCAGGTGATTACGGGCGCCTTGTTGCTGCTCTACTATCGCCCCAGCGCTGAGACTGCGTTTGAGAGCGTACAGTTCATTATGGCGGAAGTCCGTTTTGGCTGGTTGGTCCGCTCCATTCACAGTTGGTCGGCCAACCTGATGATCGCCACGTTGTTCATCCACATGTTCAGTGTCTATCTACTCAAGGCCTATCGGCCACCGCGCGAGCTGACGTGGGTCACCGGCGTGCTCTTATTATTCATTGCGATGGCCTTTGGTTTCAGTGGATACCTGCTTCCTTGGAATACGCTGGCATTCTTTGCTACCAAGGTGGGCACGGAGATCGCTGGGGTAGTCCCGGTCATCGGGAGTTTCCTGGTGCGGTTCTTACGTGGCGGCGATGACGTGACTGGAGCTACCTTGACCCGTTTCTTTGGCTTCCATGTGGCCATCCTGCCGGCACTGACTACAGCCCTCTTGCTCGTTCACCTGTTGCTGGTGCAACGGCATGGTATGAGTTTGCCAGCGTCCCTGGAAGGGGAAAATGTGAAGAAGATGAAATTCGTCCCGAATTTCTTGCTGCGAGACCTCATGGGCTGGCTGCTGGCACTGGGGGCGTTGGCAGCATTGTCGGCGCTTTTTCCCTGGGAATTGGGGGAGAAAGCCGATCCCTTCGCGTCGGCTCCGGCGGGCATCCGGCCCGAATGGTTTTTCATGTTCATGTTTCAAACGCTCAAACTGCTGCCGGCCAAGATCCTCTTCGTTGATGGCGAGGTCTTAGGCATCCTGGCTTTCGGCCTGGGCGGGATCTTTTGGCTGTTGGTTCCTTTCCTGGATAAGAACTCGGCCCGGAATGAAAAAAGCCCGGTGTTTACCTTCATTGGTCTGGTGGTGCTCCTGTACATTTTAGGGATGACCGTTGTCGGATATCTCGTTTAGAGGAGTCTTCATGCCAGAAGATCGGGTTGACAGCATCCCTCAGAGAAAGGTAGTTGGACGGAAAAGGTGGTTCGCCGTCCTGGTGCTACTTTTCTCCTGTCTGGCGCCCTGGTCCCTAGCCCAGCCGGCCAATCCTCCTGTCACCCAGATGACGGAACCTCCACCAAAGGTCCAACCCAGTCCCAGTGGTTCCGCTGCCTCGGCCGCCCTTCAGAAACCGGATACTTGCGTGGCCTGCCATACTCAAATGGAAGGCGCTCTGGCTGCCCCAGTTCCTCAGATGCAGGACGACATTCACCATCAGCGGGGGCTTTCTTGCGTTGATTGTCACGGAGGCGATGCGAGCCAAACCGATCCTGTGCTGGCTATGGACCCGCGGAAAAGTTTCGTCGGGAAACCCAAACCGAAGGCCGTGCAGTCCTTTTGTGGCAAGTGTCATAGCAACGCCGCATTTATGAAGAACTACAACCCCTCACTGCGGGTGGACCAGGAAGCTGAATACAGAACCAGCGTTCACGGGAAGCTGGTGGCCAAAGGGGATGGAAAGGTAGCCACTTGCACCAGTTGCCATGGATATCATGGCGTCCGGGCCGTCAAGGACCCCAATGCACCGGTCTATCCCACCAAAGTTGCCGATACCTGTGGGCGCTGTCACGCCAACCCTGACTATATGCGCGCCTATTCCATTCCCTCCGACCAGGTGGCCAAGTATCACACCAGCGTTCACGCCGAGGCATTGCTGAAGAAACAAGACCTTTCGGCGCCAACTTGTAATGATTGCCACGGCAACCATGGCGCCGCACCACCCGGCCTTACTTCCGTAGCCAACGTTTGTGGTACCTGTCACACGCGCCAAGCAGAACTGTTCCAGACCAGCCCGCACAAGCCTGTCTTCGATGCCATGCAGCTAGGCGAATGTCTGGCCTGCCACAGCAACCATGACATCCGACCTCCCACAGATGAGATGTTGGGCGCGAGTGAGCAAGCCACCTGCGTACGTTGTCACAGCCCTGGCGATGCCGGATATCAGTCAGCCCAGAGCATGCGGCAAGGCATTGATGAATTGGTCCAACACCTCCACGAAGCGGAATCTCTTCTTGATCGCGCCGCCCGGGCCGGCATGGAGGTGAGTCGAGCCAAATTCGAACTCAATGATGCCCATGACAAACTGGTGAACGCCAGAGTTGTTGTCCATAACCTTTCCCTGGCTAAACTCCAAGAAGTCGTCAAACCTGGGATGGACGTGGCCAAGAAGGCCCATCAGTCAGGCGTTGATGCGATGGATGAGCTTCAGTTCAGACGGAAAGGGCTGGCAGGCTCGCTGCTGGTCATCTTATTAGCCGTCGCAGCTATCTATTTCAAGGTCCGACAAATCGAGAGCCGCAGCCAGTGATAGGACGAGAGGGCTATAACTTGAGGTCTCCGACATGCTCCCATTTGAACTCCATGGCCAGATGATTTTGCGATTGCTGATCGCCGTGGTCCTCGGCGCCGTGGTGGGATACGAGCGCGAGCGCACGGGAAAGCCCGCCGGGGTGCGGACGCACGGCATGGTCAGCCTGGGATCGGCGCTGTTCACGATGGTTTCGATGTACGGGTTTGGTGCCGCGGGTGATCCGAGCCGCGTGGCCGCCCAAATTGTGACTGGTATCGGTTTCCTTGGCGCAGGCGCTATCTTGCACGAACGCGGCAACGTCCATGGATTGACGACTGCGGCCAGCCTGTGGGTCACAGCGGCGATTGGGCTGGCTGTTGGAGTGGGCATGGTGATGATGACCCTCGTCACAACCATTCTCGTCTTTCTCTTGTTGCGATTTGGCCCTCGGCTCGGACACAAAACCTCGCCAGGGGCGGCGGAGTGAGTCCACACGGATCCGCGGAAGATGAGGTTCTCAAAAGTATGAAAAACGAAATCAGAACCCAAAGCTGGCTGCGGCTGTTATTAATCCTCGCCTGTCTTCTGCCGTTGACCATTCTTTTCCTGTTGCCTGGCGGTGGATTGATGGCGGGAGGACTTTGGTTCTGGATGCTCTTGCTGCTTTGCCTTTGGATGTTGTTTGTGATGCTTGGAACATCTTCGGAGCAAGTGGAGGAAACCAGCGTGGCGGAGCCACGGGCCTTGCCCGACAGAGAGCCCCAGCCGATCACAGAGGTGATGGAAGTAAAAGCAGCCACGGAGCAGGCAGGCATAAGAGTGTTTCGCGGTCGATTGCGCGAGCCGGCAGAGGCTGTTTATGAAAAGCTCAAGCAGGCCTTTTCTGATCAGACCGCGCTGTTGGTGCAGGAGGACGAACAGTTTGGGGCGGCGATCACGCTGGTGCCCAAATCTCTCAGGCCGACAGCGCTGGAGCAGCCGGTACGCCCCTGGGTCCACTGGCTGTTATTTGGCCTGACGGTTCTCACAACAACCTGGGCGGGGGCCGCTCATCGGGGTGTGAATCTGCTGCGTGAGCCAGATCGATTTTCAGTCGGTCTGCCTTATTCCTTAGGCCTGATGGCCATCCTTGGAGCCCACGAATTGGCTCACTTCTTTACGGCCCGACGACATGGCATGCAGGTCACGCCTCCCTATTTCATTCCAGTTCCTTTTGCGCTCGGCACTTTCGGCGCGTTCATTCAGATGCGCTCGCCTTCCGAAAACCGCCGGGCGCTGTTCGACGTGGCTGTGGCCGGTCCTCTAGCGGGGTTGTTGATAGCGATTCCCGCACTCCTGACGGGTCTCCAATCGTCAGCTCCCGTTCCTGGAGATCTCACTTTAGGCCCGAGCAGCGTCGGCGGCACGTCGGTGGGTTCGTCAGTGCTGTTCGCGCTGATTTCCAAGCTGTCGCTGGGCGAGACACTCCAATATGGGCACGCGGTGAGACTGAGCCCACTGGCATTTGCTGGCTGGCTGGCTGGGATTGCTGGTCACGGCACTTAACCTATTGCCCATTGGCCAGCTCGATGGCGGGCACATATCTCGTGCGATGTTTGGTGGCCGCATCGGCAACACGATCAGCATCGTTGCCATGTGGTCCCTGTTTCTACTGGCTCTCTTTGTCTGGCCGGGTTTAATGATGTGGGCGATTATCGTTTTTTTTATTGCAGGGAAGAACGTGCCTCCGCTTGACGACATGACGCCACTTACTCCAGGACGGCGCTGGCTAGGCTATGCCACCTTTGTGATTCTAGGATTAATTCTAGCTCCGTTACCGCATTCGCTCTGGTCGGCGGCAAGGATCCACTGCCCATACTTATGACCTGTTTTCGTCAGAAGAATATCTCAAGACAGCAACACAAAATTGGCAGGAGGCAAGGGCAGGTGCGGGCATGCGATCACAGAGCGGCGAACCTGGGGGCATGCTGTTCATCGCCGTCCTGATCAAGTAAGGAGGGCTCTGATGAGTGATAGTCAGAAAGATCCAGTTTGTGGGATGGTGGTCTTGCCGGAACGAGGACTGTCAACCGTCCACAATGGCCAAACCATCTATTTTTGTTCGGACTACTGTAAGAACAAGTTTCTCCAGCAACCGGAGAAGTATTTCAAGGAACTGCCTCGTCCCGGCCTGGACGAGACCGAGGAACTGAGACGAATCGCGTATTTTTCCATGGAGGTGGCCATTGATTCCAGCATACCGACCTACTCTGGCGGGCTCGGTGTGCTAGCTGGCGATACCTTAAGATCCTGTGCTGATTTGCGAGTCCCCGTCGTGGGGCTCACTCTTCTCTGTCGGAAGGGTTATTTCGATCAGAAATTAGATGAGTGGGGAGGACAACAGGAGCACCCGGTACAGTGGAGTCCTGAGCATGTGCTCAAACCTTTGCCCCACACCGTTACGGTCGAAATAGAGCAAAGACCCGTCCGGGTCCGGGCTTGGCAATACGACATTGTTGGGCTCAGCAGCTACGTCGTGCCGTTGATTCTGCTGGATTCGAACCTTGACGGCAACACGGACTATGACCGCACGCTGACTGACTCCCTCTATGGTGGGGATGAGAGATATCGCTTGGGCCAAGAGACCCTTCTGGGAATCGGAGGGGTCAAGATGCTCGGTGCGTTGGGATACGCCGGAATCCAGAAATTTCACATGAACGAAGGTCACGCCAGTTTACTGGTCTTGGAGCTCTTGCGCAGGCGCTCCGGAGCCCAGCCGCCAGAGTGGGATTTCAATGCTGTCAGAACCCAATGTGTCTTTACGACTCATACCCCAGTACCTGCAGGACATGATCGGTTTGGATACGACTTGGTCCAGCACGTTTTGGGGCCGGTCATACCCTTGGAGATCCTTCAAATGCTTGGCGACCGCAACTGCCTCAATATGACACTGCTCGGGTTAAACCTCAGTCAATACGTCAATGGCGTTGCCAAGCGCCACGAGGAAGTGTCGCGAGAGATGTTCCCTGGGTATCCCATCCACCACATCACCAATGGAGTCCATTCCTGGACGTGGACCTCTGATAGTTTCAGGGCTCTCTACGACCAACAGATTCCGGGTTGGGGTAACGATCCAGCGATGCTTCGGTATGCCGTCAGTATTCCTAAGGACGAGATTTGGGCTGCCCACACACTGGCCAAAGCCCGCCTCCTGGAGCACATCAAAGGGCGAACTGGACTTTCGCTGTCTGCTCAGACTCTCACCATTGGATTCGCTCGGCGAGCGACCCAATATAAACGCGCCGACTTGATCTTCTCAGACGTGAACCGCCTTCTGGAAATGACCAGCCACGCAGGCCCCTTGCAGTTTGTCTTTGCCGGCAAAGCGCATCCCCGAGACCAAGGTGGCAAGGAACTCATTCGCCGCATCGTAGCCGTATCGCGTCAGCTGCGCGATCAGATCCGCATTGTTTACCTGGAGAATTATGACATGAAGCTCGCCAAGCTCCTGGTTTCAGGCGTTGATCTCTGGCTCAACACGCCAGAGCGACCGCTGGAGGCTTCTGGCACATCCGGCATGAAAGCCGCACACAACGGTGTTCCGAGCTTCAGCACTCTCGACGGCTGGTGGGTGGAAGGGCACATCGAAGGGCTCACCGGCTGGTCTATCGGGTCAAGAGAAACAGGTTCTTCAGCGCACGGTTCTGCCAGCCAAAAGGATGCAGACGACCTCTACCAGAAGCTGAAAGACCTGATTATCCCGATGTTTTATAAAGATCGTGAGCAGTGGATTGAGGTAATGCGACACTCGATAGCGCTGAACGCCTCTTTTTTCAACACACATCGAATGGTGCAACAATATGTCACGAATGCCTACTTGTCGTGAGGTGTTTAACGGACGAATTTCTCCAGGGAGCACGGCAGCCGGGGAGCTCAAATGAATCGGTGTCAAGCTTGCGGTAGACCGATCATGGAAAGTCAGGCCTTCGCACGGATAGCATTGGGGGGTGAAACCTATCTTTTTTGCTGTCCCATGTGTATGAGCGCCTTCGAGGCAAGACCTCTGCAGCGAAGAATGATTCCCCAGTCTTTTTCGGACCACCGTGTCTCAGTATTCGTCGAATATCTGCCGGCCTTGCAGGTTGGTGGAGATTACGCTTGCATTCGTTCTGTGGGAGAGGATCGGCTGTATCTCATCGTCGGAGATATCTCCGGGCACGGCATCACCTCAGCGCTGCTCATGAGCCGGACCAGCACTGAGATCGAGCGCCTAGTCGAGGCTGGGCAAGACTTAGCCACCACTGCCGAATTCTTAAATAATTCGATCAACTCAATGCTTGGCGAAGACTGGTTCTACTTAACTCTCTTTGGTGCGGCGATCGATTTCCCTTCTCAAACCGTCAGCTATATCAATTGTGGCCATCCAGGACAATTGCTGTGGTCGCAGCGCGAGCAAGCGGTGGTTCGGCTGGATTCGCAGAACCTGCCGGTGGGTTTGTTTAGTTCTCAAGTCTTTGGAACGGCGATCCAGAAAACTGTTCAGATGCAATCAGGGGATAAGCTCCTGTTATTTACTGATGGCATTTCCGAACTGGAACGCGAGGATGGTTCAGAGCTTGGGCAGACAGGACTCATCGAGATATTCCACCAGCTTATCGAAGCGCCCCACGAGGAGACTCAACGAAAAGTCGTGGAGCAGGTCCATGCTCTTCAAAAGGGTCATCCGAACGACGACGTACTCTTCATCTTTGTTGATCTGAGGGAGACTTAGAAAATCGATGAAAAGGAGAACTGTGAACCACCTTTTCTAGGGAGGGGTCTATGGGAGATCAGGGTAGTACACCGTCAAAACAAAGGAGCTGGTTCGCCATTTTGTTGGGACTGGCAGTATTGGCTGTCGTCGCATTTGCGGCTTACTTCGTTTGGAGCGGCCGCGCTGAGGCGATCAAGGCTCTTTGCTCTGTTTGTAGCCGGCCGTTGCATAAGCCGTTGGCTTACGTAGTGGCATCACGAAGTGGCGCCCGGTCTCTCACTTGTTGTCCGCGCTGCGGCCTGCGTTTTGCAATTGAAGAAGACGGCAAACCCATGCAGGCCACCGACCTTAGCAGCGAAAAACTCATCCCTGCTGAAGATGCAATTTATGTCGAAGGTTCGAATTTTATGAAGTGCTGCACTACGACGCCCTTACGACCCGACATGAGGACGCTCTGCGAGCTCCATTTTGATCGCTGCCTGCCCAGCCTGGTGACTTTCTCTAAGATTGAAGATGCCCAGGAGTTCCAGCGCCAGCACGAAGGACACCTTCGCACTTTTGCTGAGGCCCGAATGAGTGTGGCCCGGCAAATCGGACGCACAATAGATCAGAGCCCAAAGTAAAGTAAGGTGTGAGATCTTCCTTCCATGAGACAACCGTCAAACGTAGCCCGATAGATGAGGTTCGAGGATGAACGGCAAAGAGCATGGGCACGATGCCCTCAACAAGGGTACTCCCAACCGAGACAGAGGCGGGTTAACCGTAAAGGATCCGGTCTGTGGCATGGATGTGGATCCTCTGACCGCAGCTGGCTCCTTTGAGCACGCTGGACAGGATTATTTTTTTTGCAGCCCTCACTGCCTTTCGAAATTTCGAGCCGAGCCTGCCAAGTACATTGTCCAGTCGGAGGATCTCGTCCTTCATGAATCCAGCGCCCAGGAAACCGCATCACAGCCCGAAGCAATGGGGAGTGAGTACACCTGTCCCATGCATCCGGAAATCCGGCAACAAAAAGCAGGCTCCTGCCCAGAGTGCGGCATGGCGTTAGAACTGGTGAGTCCTGCAGCTGCGGCTACCACGACGGAATACGTCTGCCCGATGCATCCGCAGATTGTACGCAATCAACCAGGTTCTTGCCCCATCTGTGGAATGGCGCTAGAACCCCGCACTGTAACAGGAGAGGACGGGAGCAGTCCCGAACTGGCAAGCATGACCCGCCGGTTTTGGGTCAGCCTCGTCCTGACGGCCCCCATTTTCTTGGTGGCCATGTCCGAAATGATCCCTGGCCAGCCCATGCAACACCTGTTCTCCGGACGTGTTCTTGCCGGGCTTCAATTGGCTCTTGCCACGCCGGTGGTGCTCTGGGGCGGTTGGCCTTTCTTCCAGCGCGGCTGGGCATCCATTGTCAATCGCAGCTTGAATATGTTTACCCTGATCGCCATCGGCACTGGGACTGCCTATTTCTACAGCCTGGTCGCCACTCTGTTCCCCCATCTGTTCCCAGCATCGTTCCAGGGTCACAGCGGTCAAGCGGCGGTCTACTTTGAAGCTGCGGCCGTCATCACTGTGCTGGTCCTCTTAGGTCAGGTGCTGGAGCTGCGTGCCCGCAGTCAGACCAGCAGTGCGATCAAGGCCCTCTTGGGGCTTGCGCCAAAGACCGCGCGTGTACTGCGCGATGACGGCAGCGAAGAGGACGTTCCCCTGGACCACGTTAAACCGGGAGATCGTCTGCGCGTGCGCCCCGGCGAGAAGGTCCCCGTGGATGGGGTGTTGCTCGAAGGCGCCAGTTCGGTGGACGAATCGATGGTTACCGGGGAGCCGATTCCTGTCGAGAAGACCTCAAACGGCCCGGTGACCGGCGGTACCCTCAACCAAACGGGAAGCTTTGTGATGCGGGCCGAACGAGTGGGCAGCGATACGCTGCTATCCCAGATTGTGCGCCTGGTGAGCGAAGCCCAGCGCAGCCGCGCTCCAATCCAGCGCCTGGCAGATACCGTCTCCTCGTACTTTGTCCCGTCGGTGTTGCTGGTGGCCGCGCTCACTTTCCTCATTTGGGGTTGGGCTGGCCCGGAGCCGCGCCTCGCCTATGCTCTCGTGAACTCTGTGGCTGTGCTCATTATTGCCTGTCCCTGCGCCCTCGGTTTAGCGACTCCGATGTCGATCATGGTCGGGACCGGGCGTGGAGCCACTGCGGGTGTGCTGATCAAGAACGCCGAGGCTCTCGAAGTATTGGAGAAGGTCAATACTCTGGTGGTGGATAAGACCGGTACGCTCACCGAGGGCAAGCCTCACCTCACCTCTGTAGTCGCCTTGGTGGAGCAGGGCGAAATGGAACTCCTCGGCTTGGCTGCGAGTCTGGAAAGAGGAAGCGAGCATCCCCTGGCGGCAGCGATCGTGGCCGGAGCTCAGGATATGAGCGTGGAACTTTCTGAGGCAAGGGACTTCCGGTCGCTCACGGGTAAGGGTGTGGTGGGCGTGTTAGAGGGTCGAGCGGTTGCTCTTGGCAATCACAAACTCCTCAAAGAACTGAACGTCGATCCTGGTGCTCTGCTCAAGCGGGCTGAAGCCATGCGCTCGGATGGACAAACGGTGATGTTTGTCGCGGTCGATGGCCGTATCGCCGGGTTACTGGGTGTGTCCGATCCCATCAAGGAGTCAACCTTTGAGGCCATTAAGATCCTGCACAGGGAGCGGATTCGTATCGTGGTCGTGACCGGGGATAGCCGCACTACCGCCGAAGCCGTAGCACACCGCTTGGAGCTGGATGAAGTGGAGGCCGAGGTCCTGCCAGAGCAGAAGAGCGAGATAGTAAAGCGCCTTCAGTCTGAAGGCCGCGTGGTGGCCATGGCCGGAGATGGGATTAATGATGCCCCGGCGCTCGCCCAGGCCCAGGTCGGAATCGCGATGGGTACTGGCACGGAAGTAGCCATGGAGAGCGCCGGGGTGACTCTGGTGAAAGGCGACCTGCGAGGCATCGCCCGGGCTCTTCGACTGAGCCGAGCCACCATGCGTAATATCCGCCAGAACCTCTTCTTCGCTTTCATTTACAACGGGCTTGGAGTCCCCATAGCGGCGGGAGTGCTCTATCCAGCGTTCGGATTGCTGCTGAGCCCTATGATCGCTGCCGCAGCGATGACTTTCAGCTCCGTGTGCGTCATCACCAACGCACTGCGATTGCGCAAGGTGGCACTCTAACTAACTATGAGGAGATCAGCAGCCCACCTTGAACTTTTGGTTCCGCTTTCGAGAATTGGGTGCCAACAGGTGACCGCACCAGGACAAACCGGGTGCCCCAAATGAGACAGCGCTGTCTGAAATCAGCCATGCCCGGGGATCTTCACCTCCGTAATTAATAAGGACAGATTGATCAACGGTTCCTGTGATTGATCCGATACTGGGGCTTTGGTGTGGGGATTTTCATCAGGCTAGGTGAAATGCCCCACAGTCTCCCTTCATCGTTTCAGTGCAAGTCGTGAATCAAACTTCTGCAACACTCTGAATTTCAAGGCATAGCGGGTACATTGCTGAAGTGGCAGCCCGGTTGCTAAAGTAGCGACAGTAACTCTAAAGGGGAGGTCAGGCCTTGGTAACCGGCGGAAAACGGAATCGGCTAAGTCAAAGTTTAGTTCTCCCAATATCCTTGGCCTTCTCCTTTGCTACGGGTAACACGCTGAGGCGACTTGCTGCCATCCTAGTAGGGTTCCTTGTGACGGATGGACTCCCAGCAACGGCCGCGGCGCTCTGCGCTCCTTCAATGTGCCCCATGAAGGCTAAGGTTTGCTGCTGCCATCAATCCAGTGCAACAGCGAACTCGACTCACAGCCCAGCCTTACAGAAAACCCGATCAAGTTGCTGTGAGGTTTCTTCGTCGACCCATCGGCTGCCCGGTGAAGTATTGCCTAAACTCTCTGTCGAGACCTTCAAGCTTCAGTTTGACTTTCATGCTTCAGATCTGGTCCTGGTTGCTCCGGAATTTCCGCCCTATCCATCAACTTCTCGCGTAATCGCACTTGATTGTCAGCTGGATCGTTCCGACACATATCTTCATTCCTCCCTTCTTCGTATCTAAATCCTCATCAAAAGCCGCTCAGCCTAGGATCTAACGGGCCTATTTGGGCGACAGACTGCAAGCAGCTCGGCAAGTGTCTCAGGAAATTTCACCGCTCCTCGGTGCTGTTACGGCATCGGGTGAGTCTTTCAGACCACAAGTCTTCCCGATCGGCTCCGAACTTCTGAGAACCACCCGAGAGGCTTACATTCCTCCATCAACTGTCTTGTTGAACTTACAACTTTGAAAGGAAAAGCACATGTTCATCTCAAGAGTCAGTAGCAAACACCTCACTTATCTCATCTCAGTTGTCGCGGTGGGGCTAGCCATCTTCGCGGGGAGCCTTTTTGCGGCAGACACTGCCAGGAAAGTCTCGAAGCGGGCCTTGAAAGAGATGATCGCAGGAGCCAAGAGCGCCGCGGATCACAAGGCGATTGCGGATTACTACTACGAGGAGGCAGCCAAGGCACGAGCCAGCGCCGTCGAGCATGATGAAATGGCTGCGTGGTATCGAAAGGCAGGCGAGGGAACCAAAAAAACCCCTTATGCCCCAGGCACAATCGATCACTGTGAGAGGCTGGTCAAAAACTACAAAGCGTCAGCCGATGACCTCACTGCTCTGGCCAAAGAGCATGAGGCCATGGCCGCCAAGGCAAAATGACCAACGGGCCCCTGTTGAAAACATCAGAGTCTCGGTGCCCGAGACTCTGACGCGCAATTGACATTAGTTTAAGGAGATTTCACATGAGCAAACACAAACATCGGCATCACCACTCAACTTCTCGCCAAGGGAAGCAGTCGCAATTTCAAAAAGCAGATTCCAACGCATTGCCCCGATCTGTTCTTGTCGCAGGCATTGGTCTCATTGTCGTGCTTGGCATCGCGGCGGTCTATGTCACTAATAGTCTGTCAGGCAGTCAAAATCCCTCAATCCAGACAGTCAGCGCTGCGGGTCAGGACGTGCAGATTCCCCTGGCGGGGCTGAGCAACGGCCAGGCGAAATACTATCGATACCAGCTCCCCAACAACCAACAAGTTGAATTCTTTGCGATGAGGTCTTCGGATGGTGTTTACCGCGCCGCCTTCAATTCCTGCGACGTCTGTTATCAGGCCAGGCGGGGCTATCGGGAAGAGGGCGACAACATGGTCTGCAACAAATGCGGTCAGAGATTTCCCTCGCAGTACATCAACGTGGTGAAAGGTGGATGCAACCCAGTGCCGCTGGAAAGAACGGTGTCCGGCGATTATCTGACCGTTCGCGTTACTGATTTGCAAGCCGGAGCATTCTACTTTTGATGAGAACACCAAGGACTGATGTTTTAAGCGGGCTTCCGGATCGTTGTCATTCGCGGTTTGAAGGAGGTTTTCATATGAGGTTAAGCAGAATTGCACTTGGCAATCTGCGCCGGCGAAAAGGTCGCACCGCATTTCTCGTCCTGGGATTTGCCATCGGAGTTGGCACAGTGATCGCACTCTATACGCTGAGTATGGCCATCAAGGAGGAGATAGGTCATCAACTCGATCAATATGGCGCCAATATTGTCGTCGTCCCCAAGGCGAACACTCTGGCCCTGAACTACGGTGGCATTTCTGTGTCCGGTGTGTCGTTTGATGTGGGGCAACTCAGCATCTCCGACATCGAGAAAATCAAAGGGATCCCTTACAAGAATCGGTTGAGTACGGTGGCTCCCAAATTGTTAGGCGCGGCCAGCATCGAGGGGCACGACTATTTGCTCGCGGGTGTGCGTTTCCCCGAGGAACTGCGGATGAAGCAATGGTGGCGTCTGATGGGGAAGAAACCCAGTGAGCCCGATGAACTGCTCCTTGGGTTCGAGGTGGCTCGAGAGCTCGGGGTAACCGACATTTCACCCACTCCCCCTCTTCCCGACAGCGATGAGCATGTGGCGCATGCGGCGCCCAGCCTGCCTCAATCACCCGCTTTCCGGCGAAATAGTATTCGCATTTCGGGGCAGGAGTTCCGGATCGCGGGTGTGTTGGCCGAAACAGGCGGGCGAGACGATCAGATGATCTTTGCCGACCTGAGGCGGGTTCAGGAGATCGTGCGCAAGCCCGAAGAGTTGAGCCTCGTTGAAGTGAGTGCGCTCTGCAAAGATTGCCCGATCGATGCGATCGTCGCTCAAATACAGCAAAACCTACCAATGGCTAAAGTCTCAGCCATCCAGCAAGCAGTGCGTGCCCGGACGGTGACGGTAGAGCGCCTCACCCGCTTCTCTGGCGTGATCGCCGTCATTGTACTCGCGATCGGGGGATTGATGATCACGGGCACACTCACTGCATCAGTGGTCGAACGGACTCAGGAGATCGGAGTGTTGCGTGCCATTGGATTTCGCAAACGGCACATCATGCAGATGCTGTTCACGGAAGTCAGCGTCCTCAGTCTACTGGGCGGACTTATTGGATGGCTAGCAGGCACGGCGGCAAGTGCGGTGGCCGTTCCCTATTTTACGGATACCGGCATTGGAGTGGCACCCAAGTTAGAGCTTGCAATAGCGTCAATGCTCGTGGCGCTGATGCTCGGCATGACTGGCAGTATTATCCCGGCGCGCCGAGCCGCTGCCCTCGATCCTACCGAAGCATTGCGCCACATTTGAGGAGGAAACAGATGGGATTCCTGCAACTTGAAAAAGTCGGAAAAGTCTATCAACCGAACGGACCAGCCAGTGTGACCACAGTCCTTAACGAGATCAATCTGATCATTGCGGAAGGTCAGTTCGCTGCTGTCATGGGACCTTCAGGATCAGGCAAGAGCACCCTGCTCAGTGTGGTTGGAGCGATGAATCGGCCAAGCCGGGGACGAGTCATCATTGATGACATCGACATCTACTCATTACCTGAAGAACGGCAGGCCGATTTCCGCCGGGAGTACATTGGGTTTGTCTTCCAGCAGCATCATCTGCTGGGCTTCTTGACAGCCTTGGAAAACGTGGCACTGCCACTGGCAGTGGCGTGCATCAGCCAGCAGGAGAAACGTCAGCGTGCCCTGGAAGCCCTCCGTCGAGTGGGACTCGTCGAAAAAGCAGGCCGTCTCCCGGCTCAGCTTTCCGGAGGAGAACAAGGGCGAGTTGCTATCGCCCGGGCTCTGGTCAACGAGCCACCGCTGCTCTTGGCTGACGAGCCCACAGGAAACCTCGATTCGCATACGGGGAATGAGGTCATGGCGCTTTTCACGGATCTGAACCGGCAAGGTCAAACCATCATCATGGTCACGCACAACGGTGATAATGCACGCCTGGCCCATCGGGTCATTCGAATGCGCGATGGGGAAATCGAACCAGAATCTCGCGGTGTGATGCAGGTCACAGCGGTTGGTGACATGAATCATCGCTGCCAAAGCGAACAACCTCTAGGATTCAGCGGTGAGCAGCGTTAGAACCACCGAGGGGAGCTAACAGCCATGGAGAACAACATCTGGCGGCAAGAAAACGCGCAAAGACATCGCGGACGCCAATGCGTCATGGCTCAAACTGCCGAACGATCGGAGCTGGGCATGGCCCAGAGAGATTTGGACGAAACACCCAACACACGAAAAGACCGATACCGTTTGCTCGTCGTCGATGCTAATGCAGACGTGAGGAAAATAGTTTCTGAGATTCTTGAACCCGAAGACTGCGATGTTTTCCATCAAGAATCGCTAGGTGAACTTGCCAATAGGCTTTCTCTGGACCCACCCTTCGATGCCATCTTGATCGACATCTATCACACGGTTGAGAAATTTTTGGAGATGATCCCTTTGATAAAAAGGCTTTTTCCAATGACAGAGCTTGTTTTCATGTCGAGGGTTGACGACGAGCGCCTCTGGATTGAGTCCATCCAGCGCGGGGCCTACGACCTGTTGCCCAAGCCCCTGGACAAAAGAGAGCTAAGGAGAATTGTGATCAATGCGATTGAGAAGAACCGAACTGCCTAACCCGCAAACTATGAATACGAGTCCAGGCCAGGCCTTCGCGATGGAGAGAGTGATCATGCTGAATAGATTCGAGCGTACTGT
>Ga0187893_10004389_pt1 | contig 26930 bp, 18 predicted proteins | sample MA1701074metaG_FD_139574 | JGI IMG/M metagenome (GOLD analysis project Ga0187893, IMG submission 139574) | White microbial mat communities from a basaltic lava cave in the Kipuka Kanohina Cave System on the Island of Hawaii, USA - MA170107-4 metaG ... | reverse complement strand
TCGATCCACGATTCCCCTCGACCTTCCCGCCCTCGTCCTGCCGGCGTGCGCGCCGGCCTCGTGAGGCCCCTCGTGAACCCAAGGGGGGCTTCGCCCCCACGCCGCGCCTCGCTCGAGCTCCGCATAAAGCTTCGCTCGGCGCGGCTCCCCGTTGGCACTCGACCGCTACACCCAACTCGGAGGGGCCGGGTGTCTCAAACATGTTGGCACAGAGGGCTGCGCCGCGCCCGGCATCGAGCTCGGCAAGCCGCAGCGCGCCGACACGATCCGGCTCACTCCGCTCCAGCTCCGCGACGTCGGAGCCGAGCGCCGCAACGTCCGCGTCGGCCGCGTCGAAGCGCAGATCGACCAGGGCCGCGGCGGCGCCTACGAAGTCTCGATGCCGGTCGAGCACCGCAGGGCCGTCCTGCGGCTCCCGAAACCAGGCACGGTGCGCCGCCTCGACGTGAGGATCCTCGAGGCGAGGGGAGTCGACGCGACAAAAGGGGCGACGGGACTCGCCTAAGTCGAGCTGCAGCTGCGCAAGTGACCCTCACCCTTCCGACTCGCCTTCCAGCCACACCGAATCGACCATCCCGCCGAGCTCCGCGCGCAGGAGCGCCCGCGCGCGGAACGCTCGCACGCGCGCCGTCGCCACGGTGACTCCCGAAGCCGCCGCAATCTCCTCGTAGTCGAGGCCGCTCACGAACCGCAGCAGGAATCCTTCGCGCAGGGGGATCGGCAGCCTAGCGACGGCGTTGTCGATGCGCGCGCCGAGCTCGCGCCGCAGGACCGACGACAGCGGTCCGTGCTGGGCGGCCGCCGTCGCCTCCTCCTGGTCGAGCTGCGACGGATCGACGCTGCCGCCGTCGCGCGTGCGCCTGCGCAGCTCGCGCCGACAGAGGTTCAGGACGATGCCGCACAGCCACGTCGAGAAGGCGGACCGGCCTTCGAAGGCCGCGCCCTGCTCGAGCGCGATGCGGAACGCCTCCTGGACCAGGTCCTCGGCCGGCTCAGCGTCGCCGACCATCAGCGCGGCGGTGCGCTCCAGCCAGACGCGGTGGTGCTCGGCGAGGCGGTCGAAGGCGGCGCGCTCACCCGCGCGAGCGCTCATGACGAGCGCGGCTTCGTCGGGCAGCGGCGCACCGCGGAAGCGCTCGGCCACGGTCACGGCTCCTCGCGGCGCGCGAGCAGTTTCAGGAACGCCGGCTTCTGCAGGAATGGGGCGAAGTTCGTGTCGACGCGCAGCGCGGAGAGATCGAAGCCGAGGTCGAGCAGCCGTTCGGCGTGCGCGAGGAACGCCGCCTCGTCCTTGCGCGCCGTCGCGACCAGCGCGCGGCAGTAGGTGTCGTCCCGCCGGATCTCGCCGGCACGGACCGTGTCGATCCCGTCCGCACCGCGCGTAGCATCGTCGTCGAGCCGCTGCTCGATCTCGGCGACGATGCGCTCGACGGCTTCGTAGCGGCCCGAGAAGTACGCGAAGGTCCGCGCCTCGAGCAGGAGCGGGAGGCGGCGTTGCTCCGCGGCGTAGCGGGCGATCTCGATCAACCGGTCGCTCGCGCTCACGACACCGGAGAGCCACACGACCGAACTGAGCGCGTCGAACTCACTCGTCGCGGTTTCGAGGTCGGCATCGTAGAAGGCGATCGCGCCGCGGATCAGCCGCCCGAGCGGTCCGGGGTCGATCGGCTCGCCCGCGCCGCCGACCGCGAGCACCGCGGCCGCCGCGCGCAGGTCGGGCGTCTCGTACTCGAGGATCGGACGGCCCCAGTCCTCGCGCGAGGCGACGAGTACGCGGTGCCAGAGCGTGATCCGCTGCCGGTCGAGCCCCGGATCGGAGCGCAACGCGGCCTCGAGGTCTTCCTCAGCGCGGTCGATGCCGACGGTCCGGAGGTGAACGAGCCAGCGCACGAGGAACGTCTCCGCCGCCGTCGGCGCCGCGCGCAGCAGCTGGTCGGCCTCGCGCAGCGCGCCCGCCGGATCGCCGACGAGCGCGTGCACGAGGGCGTTCTGGGCCGCCCGCCCACAGTCCCACGGATCGGTCGCCGTCGCGAGATTGAGGTCGAGCGCGATGCTGCCGAGCGCCGCCACTGTCGACGCCTCGTTCCGCGACCAGACGGTGTCGCGCACGGCGGCCGCCGCGAGCACGAGGTCGACGTCGGTCGCGCGCGCGCCGGCGTGCTCCGCCATCTTCAGGATCTCGCGCGTGCGCTGCGACGAGTTCTCGAGCGTCCGCGCCACCGCCGCGAGGAGGTGGCCGTCGCCCTCGCGTCCCGGCGTCGCGAGCAGGCGATCCGCGAGCGGGCGCACGCGCCACGTCGGGCTCCACGTTTCGAGCCCAAGGATCGTGAGCTCGACGATCGCCGGCCCGGCCGAGAGCAGCGCGAGGCTCCCGAGCCGCGCGCTCTCGACGTCTTCCGGGTTGTTCTCCGCCGCCGCGAGCAGGTCCTCGCTCGCGAGCCGCAGCCTCCCACTCGCGAGGCGCGCCCTGCCGCGCAGCCTCAGGTGCGCGGGCGAGGTGTCGATCGCGACGGCTTCCTCCATCAGCGAAAGGAGTGCGTCGAGAGCGCTGCGACGCTCGAGCGGCTGCTGCAGCGCGAGCGCCTCCGTCAGCCGCTTCTCGAGCACGGCGAGCGGAGTCGGCGCCGCCGACGGCTCGACCGGCGGATCGCGCATCGCCCACGTCGCGGCTGCGACGGCGGCCACGCCGATCCCGGCGGCGGCGACCCACCACGCCGCGCGCCGGCGCAGCGGTTTCTCCACTTTCCGGCTCTCGGCCTGGATGCAGGCGCCGATCGCCGCGGCCATCTCGCTCGCCGACTGGAACCGGAGCTCGGGATCCTTCGCGAGAGCGCGCGCGAGCAACGACCGCGTCGCGGTCGACAGCTCCGGCGCGAAGGTCTCGATCGGCGGCGGATCGGCCTCGTCGATCTTGCGCAGAATCGTGAGCACCGAGCCGCCCTCGAACGGCCGCCGTCCCGCGAGCATCTCGTAGAGCACCACGCCGAGCGAGAAGAGGTCGGCGCGCGCGTCGACTTCGGCCGGCGCCTTGAACGCCTGTTCGGGAGCCATGTAGTGCGGCGTCCCGAGCGTCGTGCCGGCCTCGAGCGCCTCGTCTTCCGGCCCCTTCGCGAGCCCGAAGTCCACAAGCTTCAGCCGTCCGTTGCGGTCGAAGAGGATGTTAGAAGGCTTCACGTCGCGGTGGACGACGCCGTGCGCGTGGGCGTGGGCGAGCGTGAGTGCGACGCGCTCGGCGATCCGCAGCGTCTGCCCCGGCGAGAGCCGTCGCTCCCCCAGCAGGTCGTAGAGCGAGCGGCCGTCGACCAGCTCCATCACGATGAAGTGGATACGGTCGACCGCGCCGACGTCGTGGATCGGCACGATGTTCGGGTGGCGCAGCTTCGCCGCGAGCCGCGCCTCACGCTGGAAGCGCGCGATCGCCTCCTCGCTCGCGTGGCCGCCTGCAACCATCACCTTGATCGCGACCTCGCGCGATAGATCGACCTGCCACGCGCGGAAGACCCGGCCCATGCCGCCCTTGCCGAGCAGGCCCTTGAGCTCGTACTTGCCGAGTCGGTTGGGAACGGAGGTAGCCATCGGGGGCAGCAGCGAGCGAAACAGGCCGCGGCGGCGCGGATCGTAGCTCCCTCGCGATCACCAGTACGGGGCCCCGCCCACGGATCCGTGGATGCCGTAGGGCGGCGTGCGGTCGATCGGCCGCCGTCCCGCGATCCGGAACTCGAAGCCGATCGGGTTCTCGGCGAAGTCCTGCCAGCGCGAGGAAGAGACCCCGCCCCACCGGTGGCCGAGCGCCAAGAGATCGAAGCGGAGGAACCGTCCCGCCCGTTCGTCCCAGGTCGCGCGCCCGAGCAGCTCGACGTCGACGCCGCGCCACTGGCGGCTCTGGTCCTCGTTCTCGTGCCCCGCCTGTCCGCGCGGACCGTCCTGCGAAGTGCGCGAGGCGCCTTCGAGCCGAAGCTCGACGAGGGGACCGGCGATCGATTCGACGGTCGCGATCAGCGCGGCACGCTCGACGTGCTCGGGCTCGAAGGGGTATCCGATGCAGTGCACGTAGTCGACGAGGTGGTGCTGCGCGAGCCGCCGCACGAGCCGCTCCGGCACCTCGTGCCGTGCGCCCTTCACGAGATTCGGCGGCAGCAACTCGCGCGCTTCCTCGGCCCGGAACCAGACGTAGTCGCGATTCCACGATCCGGCGAGGCTCTCGTCCTGGGGCGGATCGCGCGGCAGATCGCGCATGCTCTCGACGAGCACGAGCCCGTCCTCCGGATAGGCGTCGCCCGCGCGCGGCGTCGCGCCGGCCGGATCGATCGGCGCCGGTGCGAGCCGCCGGCTGCTCGGCAGCCGGTCCCATGCAGCGAGCGCTTCGGTCAACACGTCGATCGCGGTCTGCGGGTCGAAGTTGACCTGCGCCGATGCGAGGTGCTCGCCGGCCGGCGTGACGCAGTAGAGGCCCTGGCCGAAATCGCGCGGCGCACCGTTCGCAAACTCGAACGCGTCCCTTAGGTACCCGAGCTCGTCGGTGAGGCGGCGATGAAAGACCCCTTCGGCGCTCTGCGCGCCGCGAAGCACTCCGTCGTCGTCGGCCACCGCGACGAATCGTGCCGCGAGCTTCTGGACTTTCGGATCGGGCCAGACGTACCGTCGGCCGCGGACGCCGTTCACTCAGGTCAATCCGCAGGGATGGCCGTTCATGATCCAGATCAGGAGCGGCTTTCCTTCCCGCTGCGCCTTCGCGAGGCCGGACCAGACCGAGTTGTGCCAGTCGATCCGCTCGAACGACAGCTCATCCGGCTTGGGGTGGATGAATGCTCGCCATCGCTCGAACGTGCGCGTCTCAAGGGGTGGCTCGATCTCGCGCACGCGATCTTCCGTGCCGGCGAAGAGGGTCGTGAGCAGGCCGAGAATCGCAGCAGTCCTCATCAGGGAGCCCTCAAAGGGGGTGGGCAGGCGGCATCCCCTGAGTCGTCGATCCTCGTCGTTCGTTTCGGCGTGGGACGGGTGCAGGGACGACTTGTACGTCGCGCCGCCCCCCTCGCGCGCTGTCGGCGCCAGGGGCTGCGAATGTTCCGCTCGAGCGTCGTCGCCGCGGTCATCGCGGTCATCGCGGTCGTCGTCGGTGCCCGGTTCCTCGCGGCGATCCAGGCCGCGCCGAAACCGGCGCTGCAGCGGGCCTTCCCGGAGACGAGCCAGCGCGGCAGCACGCGCATCGTCAATGCACTTGCAGAGGTGCATAGGCGCATTCGCCTTGCAGTCGACCATCACGATCTCGATGCGCAGCGGGAGGAGCGTCGCCGGGTCGGCGGCGTCGTAGAGGGAGCGCCACGGCGCGCCGCGCACGGTGCCGTCGAGCCGGCGCATCGTACGCTCCTCGCTCATGCGCTCGCGGTCGAATGTGCATAGCTCGTCGCGTCCGAGCTTGACGATCGCCTTCGTGGTCTCGAACACCGCCTGCGGCAGCGTGACGAGCTTCTGGCCGAGGCGCGAGTACCACGCGGTCGCCATGTGACCTGCCCCACAGCCTTGTACCAGTTCTCAACTGGGTCAGGAAGCGGGGGGCAGAGCCGTTCTGGGTCTTGGTCTTCTCGTCTTGGTTCAGGGTGAAACGGTCTGCGCGCGCAAGCGCCCGAGGTTCCCGAGCTCGCAGCGCACGTCGCGGCGAAGCGCGACGGTGTCGTGTACCCGAGGCTCGAGTGCGGCCGCACCTCGTTGTACTCGCGCCGCCGCTGCTCGATCAACAGGCGCGCCACGAGCAGGCTCGCCGCTCGCTTCCTTGCCGACGAGCACGCGATGGCCGTCGCGCAAGACGACCTCGATCCCCGCTGCGGAGTCGGCGGAGGAGGAGCTCGCCGAGGACCGCGCGACCATCTCGACGAAGCGCGGCTCAACTCCGCCCTCAAGCCGCCGGCGCCAGCGCGAGAGCGTCGGCAATGAGATCCCCGACTCCCGCGCCAGGCGCACCAGCGACCAGCTCCGCTCGCGCGCCTTGCCGAGCAACCTCCCCATGAACTCCGCGTCGTCGCGACGCCCCGTCGATCGACCCGCCATCGGTGTTCACCTCCGGCGGCGAAGTCTCCGCGAACGCGAAGTCACGGCAAGACGCGGATGGCGCAACGGTTACGCTCAACCGAGCAGGTGGGGGTAGCGCCAGTCGGTCGGCGGGACGAGGTTCTCCTTGATCGTGCGCGGCGAGAGCCAGCGGATCAGGTTGAGCCAGGAGCCTGCCTTGTCGTTCGTGCCCGAGGCGCGCGCGCCGCCGAACGGCTGCTGGCCGACCACGGCGCCGGTCGGCTTGTCGTTCACGTAGAAGTTGCCGGCGGAGTGGCGCAGCCGTGCCGACATCCGCTCGAGCGCGGCGCGGTCGCTTCCGAAGATCGCGCCGGTGAGGCCATAGGGCGAGTCCCCGTCGCAGCGGGCGAGCGCCTCGTCGAGGCGCGCGTCGGGGTAGACCCAGACCGTGAGCACCGGCCCGAAGATCTCCTCGATCATCGTGCGGTAGTCCGGTTCCTTCGCGAGGATCACGGTCGGCTCGATGAACCAGCCGCGGCCCGCGTCGCACTTCCCGCCGACGAGGAGCTCGGCGCTCGCCGCGGCGCGCGCGCCGTCGACGTAGCCGCGGATCTTCTCGAACGCGCCGCGGTCGATGACGGCCGCGAGGAAGTTGGTGAAGTCGGTCGGATCTCCCATCCGGAGCGCGCGCGTCTCGGCGACGAGCCGCTCGCTCAGCTGCGGCCACAGCGACTGCGGCACGTAGGCGCGCGACGCGGCCGAGCACTTCTGCCCCTGGTACTCGAAGGCGCCGCGCACGAGCGCCACCGTGAGCGCCTGCACGTCGGCCGATGGATGGGCGAAGACGAAGTCCTTCCCGCCCGTCTCGCCGACGAGGCGGGGATAGCCGCCGTACTTCCCGAGGTTCTCGCCCACCGCGCGCCAGATGCCGTTGAAGACCTCGGTCGAGCCGGTGAAGTGGACGCCGGCAAGATCGGGGTGGGGGAGCGCCACCTTGCTCAAGTCGCTCCCGCTGCACGGCAGGAAGTTCACCACGCCCGGCGGCAGCCCCGCCTCCTCGAGCAGCTTGAAGATGAACCAGGCCGAGTAGACGGCGCTCGAGGCCGGCTTCCACAGGCAGGCGTTGCCGCACAGCGCCGGCGCCGTGGGGAGGTTGCCGGCGATCGAGGTGAAGTTGAACGGCGTGATGGCGACCACGAAACCCTCGAGCGGCCGGTACTCGAGCCGGTTCCAGGTCTGCGGCGCCGAGAGCGGCTGCTCGCGCATCAGCCGGTCGAGGAAGTGGACGTTGAAGCGCCAGAAGTCGATCAGCTCGCAGGCGGCGTCGATCTCGGCCTGGAAGACCGTCTTGCTCTGGCCGAGCATCGTCGAGGCGTTGAGCGTGGCGCGCCCCGGCCCGGCCAGCAGCTCGGCCGCCTTGAGGAAGACGCTCGCGCGCGTCTCGAAGGAGGTCTCGCTCCAGCTCCGCCACGCCTCGTTCGCGGCCGCGATGGCGGCCTCGATCTCCTTCGGCCCCGCCTTGTGGTACTTCGCCAGCACGCGCCGGTGGTCGTGCGGCTCGACGCACTCCTCCGTCTTCCCGGTGCGCACCTCCTTCCCGCCGATCACGCACGGGATCTCGATCGCCTCGCTGCGCATCGCCTCGATGCGCCGCACCAGCTCGCCCCGTTCGGGCGATCCGGGCGCGTGCCCCTTCACCGGCTCGTTGACCGGCGGCGGCGTGGTGAAGATGCCGTGGTTCATGGCGTGCGCGTCTCCGTCCGGCGGCGGGCGGGTCGCCGACCGACGGGCAGACTAACCGGCGACTCCCCGGCCCGCCGCCGTCAGGGGCGGCGCTTCTCCTCCTCGCGGCGATCGAGCTCTCGCAGGAGGTCGCGCGCCGGTCCGTCGGCGCGGAGCTCCCCCTGCTCGTCGCGTCGGAACGAGAGGGGCGAGCCGGTGACGCGGTCGCGGAACGGGCTCGCGAAGATCGCCGGCGCGAGATCGTCGGTGGTCGCGGGATCGTGGACGTTCTCGTCCGCGAAGAGGAGCGCGGCGAGCTCGGCGAGAACGAGATCGACCTCGACGGCGGCGCGCAGGACCGCCTCGACGACCGCCCGCGTCGCGCCGAGCAGGACTCCGGCCACCCCGTCGGCCGCAGCAATCGACCGCCGCTCACGGCTCGCGAGAAGCAGGAGGAACCGCGATCCGCCGCGGGCCCGGCCGCTCTTCGCGCCTTCCACGACTTCATCCAGGAGCTGAAGCCGCTCCGACCACGGCACCGTCGTCAGGAGCGCGCCGTCGATCCGGTCCCACCACTCGTTCGTCCGACGGAAGAACCGGTCGGGATCGAGGCCGCGGAACTCCCGCTCGGCGCCGCCGCTCGCGGACTCGCTGCGCCGGAGCGCGTCGTCGCACAGGACTCCGGCCCGCCCACGGTGGAGCAGCGTGATCGCGTCGAGGTTCTCGATCCGCGCCAGCCGGAAGGTCGCGCGCACGCGATCGGGCAGCGCCGTCCGGTCGCCCGCCTCGACGAGGCGCCGGAAACCGTCGATTCGAAGGAGGCGCAGCTCGGCCACGCGGCGCGCCGACGTGACGACGTGAACGGCTGCGTTCGCCGCCCACATGAGATCGACCGGGAATCCCGGATCGGCCGCCAGCCGGGCGAGCCCCGCGGCATCGACCAGGTCGTCGCACGCGCCCACGGAGTCGCCGTCCGCCGCGCGAAGGAGCGCCCGCCAGTCCAGCGCGACCACCAGCTCCCGGATCCCCTCCGCGAGCCTCTCCCGCAGGAGCAGCGACTCCGGCGCCCCGCTGGCCGAATGCCGCCGATGGAGACACCGACGCGCCGCGACCGAGGCGGCGGCGTCGAGCGCGCCGCCCTGCTCGGCGAGCCACTCGCGGAACAAGGCCAGGTCGACGCCGTCGGACTCGCCGGACTCGAGCGCCGAGATGGCGGCTCGGAATCGCTCGTTCCCCCCTTCGAACCTGTGGTCCGAAGGGTTCCGCCGCGCTTCCAGCCACTTGCACCAATCGACGAAGACGCGCGGCGCCGCCGGTGCCTCCGCGAGCTCCTCGTCCGTGAATCCATCGAGCGAGCGGCCGAGGGCGGCCGCGAGCGCCGGCGCCGCGTTGTCCGCGGGCGTGATGCCGGCGCCCCGCTCCTCCTCGATCGCCGCGGCGTAGTCGACCGTCCCGTCCCCGCGCAGCGGCGCGACGAGGAAGGTGGTCTCGCGGCCCGGGACGAGCTTCGCCGGCGGGAGGATCCGCTCCGCGACGCGCCACGCGGCGAACGCGCCGCCCGCCGCGAGCAGCGCGAGCCCGAGACGCTTCAGCGGCCGCCTCATCGGATCTCGATCTCGTCGAAGAACGCGCTCTCGTGGTTCCACGGGTCGATTCCGCCGCCGGCGCACTCGAGCACGAAGAGGGCGTCCTCCCCGGCCCACGCGGCGAGCGGGAGCTCGACGTCGATCCATCCGCCCGGGTCGGGGGCGGGAGTGGGGCCGATGGTGCGCTCGAGCGGCCACTCGAGCGCGGCGTCGGCGAGGAGGCCGACGCGCAGGACGAAGTCGGCGCGGCCGGGAGCGCCGTGACCGTCGTTGCTCACGCGCAGGCGCAGCGAAGGAGTCCCGTCGGGGATCGCGGCGCGGAACCAGGCGCGCGCCGGGATCTCGCGGCTCAGCGGATGGAGCTGGAGCACGCCGCGCGCCCCGGGATGGGGGTGGCCGGATGCCGCCGCCGGCACGTCGAGGTGGACCGGCCCGCGCTCGGGCCCGGCCGCCACTCCGTCGTAGGCGAACCAGTCGAGCTCGGCGCGCGCGTCGAATCCGGCCCGAAGGCGCGGCAGCGGCGGGAGCGCGCTCCGGAGCTCCTCGGGCGTGAAGAGCCCGGGCATCGCGAGCGCGGTCGCGGCCGGCTCCGGATCGCCCTTGCGCAACGACGGCCGGATCTCCGGGACTGCCGCGCCGTCGGCGCTCGCGAAGCGCAGATAGAAGCCGCTGCGCCCCTCGGCGTTCTCGACCTTCACCAGCAGGCGATGGACGCCCGCCGCGAGCCGGACCGGGACGGAGCTGCGGTCGCGCACGCCCTGCTCGTGCACGTGGCGCCCGTGGATCTCGCCGCCGTCGAGGAGGAGGCGCGCGCCGTCGTCGCTCCCGATCCAGAGCAGGGCGTCGACGTCGCGCGCGACGTGCAGCCAGGTGAAGGCGTAGCTCAGCGTCCGGTCGCCGGGCCGCGCGTCGGGACCGAAGCCGACGAAGTCCCCGAGCGTGCCCTGCTCGCTCCAGCTCCGGCCGCGGAAGGTGGCGCCGACCCTCGGGTCGACCGTCGCGTCGCCGCTGTACGGGGCGTCGAGGAGGGAGTGGCGGGAGTCGTCGATCGGCCCGCAGACGAGCCAGCGCCGCAGGTACGGCACGCCGGGCTGAGGGCGCTTCGCCCGGACGGGCTCGTCCTTCGTCGCGCCGCCGCCCTCGTCGTCGCCCTCCTTGCGCATGCCCGTGAAGGTGGCGCGGCGCAGGAAGAGCAGCGCGAAGCTGCTCGCGTCGCAATTGAGCCAGGCGCCGTCGGGCCGCTGCGCGCCGACGATCCGCTCGGCGCCCTCCGCGTACCAGTCGTGCTCGCCGATCTTCCTCCGCCCGGCGATCGCAGCCACGCGCTCGAGACCGAACAGGTAGTAGAGCTGGTGGGTCGGGATCACGGTGCGGTCGCCGTTGGGGTTGCCCTCGACGGTGAAGAACTCCTCGAGCCAGCGCCACGCGCGCGCGAGCGCCGAGCGCCCCTTCTCGCGCGCGGAGCCGTAGCGCGGGTCGTCCGCGACGCGCTCGAGGGAGAGCGAGAGCATCGCGATCCCGGCGGTCGTCATGCTGCCGGTCGAGGCGTCGCCCTCGCGGTAGCCGAAGCCGCCGTCGCGGTTCTGGAGACCGGCGAGCGCCTTGAGCAGCCGGCCCCACGTCTCGCGCTTCGCCTTGAAGCCGTGGCGCTCGGCGATCCAGATCCCGAGCACCGCGTACTGGCTGTTGCTCAGGTCGACCCGCCCCTGCGGGTAGCTCCACAGGCCGTCGTCGCGCTGCTGCTCCTCGAGCCACTTCGCGCCGCCGAGGAGCGTGGCGGTGAGCTCCTCGCTCCCGCGCGCCCCGTAGGCGTCGAGCGCGGCGATCTCGACCGAGACGGTGTAGGTGTGCAGGAAGGGCTGGTAGCGCAGGAAGCCGATCGCCTTCTGCACCACCGGGTCGCTCGCGAGCACGCCCGACTTGAGCAGCGCGTAGGTCGAGAGCGCGGTGGCGCCGACCGGCTGGCGGTGGTCGCAGGGGAACGAGCCGTCGGGCCGCTGCTGCGTCTTGAGCCACTCGACGCCGCGGTCGATCGCCCGGTTCACCTGCTCGGCCATCGCGGCCTGTCCCGGCGCCGGACCGGCCAGGAGCAGCCACGCGACGGCGCAGCTCGCGGGGGGGAGGCGGCCCATGCGGGGAGTGTAGCGGCGCCCCGGGGACGGCCCGGGCGGATCGGCGCGACCGTCGGCGGCGGGTGGGATCGGTCGGCAACTTCGCGCACCGCACCGCGCCATTCGCGATGGAGCGGCGAGCTTGCCGTCGCCGCGCCGCCGAGGAGCAACCCATGGCGACGAGCCGCGCGCTGCCGGCCCTGGTCCTCTCCCTGTCCGCCGCCGCGCCGACGGCCGTCGCCGCGCGCGCCCCGTCGGGAATCGGCGACGACGAGGCGCGCGCGAGCGGACCCGGCCATCCCTGGCAGGGCGGCGCCTCGCTGGTGAATCCCTGGTCGTTCGCGCTCAACACGGCGCTCCCGCTCGTGGAGTGGAGCGGTCGCGGCGAGAACCGCGTCTCCTTCGCGCTGCACCACTGCAGCCGGGGAGTCGCGCGCAACCCGGCGCTCGGCCCGAAGTGGCTGCACACCTACGACGTGCAGGTGCGCCGCTTCCAAGCGCCCGACGGCACGCCGCGCGCGGCGGTGCTGTTCGGAGACCACCGCATCGCCCTCTACTCGCACGACGGCGCCGCGTGGCGCAGCGACGACGGCTACGACGACGAGCTCGAGACGACCGCGACCGGCTCCACGTTGACGCTGCACGACGGCCGGCGTCTCGAGTTCGAGCGGACCGCGGCGCCCGCGCTCGAGCGGCTGCGCCGCGTCCTCGACCGCGCCGGCAACGCGACCCATCTCCTCTACAACCGGATCGGCCGGCTCACGACGGTCTCCGACCGGCTGGTGCGCACGCTCGAGCTCGGCTACCGGCCGTCGCCCGCCGGCCTCGTCGATGTCGGGCCGCTCGAGACGGTCACCTTCCGCCATCCGGGCGGCTCGATGACCTGGCGCATCGTCCACGACGCGGCCGGCGACCTGGTCGGGGTGAGCTGGCCGGCGGTGACGATCCGCGGCCGGCTCCTCCGGCCGTTCACGCGCCTCACCTACTCCTCCGACGGCCGCCATGACGTCGTGGCGCTGCGCGACCGACAGCCGCAGGAGTGGGTCTTCGAGTACGCCGGCGACGGCGCCGTGAGCTCGCTGCGGCTCCCCGGGGCCGCCGCGGGCGAGCGGATGTCGTTCCTGGCGACCAGCGCGACGCAGCGAGTCGTGACCGACCAGGTCGGGACGCGGGTGACGCGCGATTACGACGCGCTCGTTCGCCTCGTGCGCGTGGAGGACTCGATGGGGGTCGCCACGACGTTCCAGTGGATCGATCCCGACGCCCCCTTCCGGCCGTCGTCGATCACGACGCCGTTCGGCGGCGTCCGCCACTACGACTGGGACGCGCACGGGCGCGTCCTCACCGCCACCGACCTCGTCGCCCATGAGTACGGCCACGGCTGGGGCATGGGGGGCCGGCTCGAGTCCATCGACGTGCCCCAGGTCACCGACGCGTGGGGCAACGTCGAAGCGGCCCGGCGCAGATTCGAGTTCGACTACGACGCCGAGAACCGCCTGATCGAGCGGCGGGCGATCCTTCCGGGCGGCGGCGCGGTCGCGATCCGGTACGCGTACGGCTCCGGCGGCGAGCTGCTCTCCGCGGCGCGCGACGCCGACCGGCTCGACTACCGGTTCGACGCCTTCGGCAACCTGACGCGCGTCGAGACGCCGGCAGGACGCTTCGTCGAGTGGCGGTTCGAGGACGCCGCCGCCACCTCCGGCTTCCGCTTCCCCGACGCGATCGTCGACGGCGAAGGCCGGCGCGGCGACCTGCGCCGCGACGAGTGGGGACGGCTGGTCGAGGAGCTGTTCCCCGACGGCAGCGGACGCACCTGGACGCTCGACGCGCTCGACCGCGTCGTGAAGGTCGACAGCGCGTCGGGCGTCACCCGGGTGAGCTACGCGCCGCAGGGGTGGATCGTCGACGTCTCCACGCCGGCGGGGATCGTCCACTACGAGCGGCGCGCCAACGGCCAGATCGCGCGGATCGACGCCACCCCGGCCGGATCGGCGACGCGCACGCTGCTGTACACGTACGACGGCGCCGGCCGGCTCGTGCAGCTCGACGACGGCGGGCGCGTGACGCGCGTCGACTGGGGCGCCGACGGCCTGCCGTCGGAGATCACGCTGCCCAGCGGCGCGTCGCGCACCTTCCTGCGCGACGCCGCCGGCCGCGTGCGCCGCCTCGAGCACCGCGGCGCCGACGGGGTCGTCTTCGCGAGCTACGACCGCGAGTGGCAGGAGAACGGCCTCCTGCGCTGCGCGACCGAGAACGACGCCTTCGGAAGCGTGACGGTGCGCTACGGCTGGGACTTCCTCGACCAGCTCGTGCGCGAGGAGCGCAGCGGCGCCCTCACCGACGACCGGCAGTGGAGCTACGACGCGGCGGGGCGCCGCGTCCTCTCGGTGAAGAACGGCGCCGTCACCACCTACGGCTACGACCCCGACGGCCGGCTCCTGAACGCGGCGGGTCCCGCGGGCACCGATTTCTTCGGGTGGGACGCCAACGGACGGCTGAGCGACCGCTGGCGCGGCGGCCGGCACCACCGGTTCGCGTACGACTTCTCGGGCCGCCTCACCGCCATCGACGAGCAGATGCGCTCGGGAGCCTGGCAGCCGGTCGCCGCCTACGCCTACGACGGTTTGGGCCGGCGGATGCGGCGGACGGCCTGGTCGGGCTTCGCGGCGGTCGACCACCAGTTCCTCTTCGACGGCGTCCGGCCGCTCGCCGAGCACGTGAGCATCTCGGGCGTCCCGGTGGGCGAGCTGGCCAGCTCGTGGCTGCTCGGACTGAACGAGCGGCACGACGTCTTCTCCGGCGCGCTCGTCGCGCCGGCGGCCGACGGCTTCGGGACGCTGCGCGCCTACAGCGACGGCGCGGGCGCCGCCGCGTTCACCGGAGCGCTGCACGACGCCTTCGGAGACGTCATCGCCGGCTGGAGCCCCTTCGAGGTCGGCTTCGCCGCCGATTCCGGCACGCGCGAGGAGCTCGACGCCGGCCTGCTTTTCGACGGCGGTTCCGGCGGCTTCTTCGATCCGGTCGCCGGCCTCGTGCTGCCGGGATGGGCGTTCCAGGGCCTGGTACTGGCCGTCAACGAGGACGAAGTGCCGCTGGGCGACCCGCTCGCGGTGCGGATCGTCTCCAGAGGCTGTGACGAGTACCTGAAGTACATGAAGGAGCTCCAGGAGCTCGAGCGCCTGTACAACTGGCAGAAGGCCCTCCTGAAGGGGTCGACGCGCGCCTACGAGAAGGCCAGCACTGCGCTGCAGAGCTTCTACGACGAGCACGGGCTGCCCGAAGGCGGCGATCCCGCGCTCGAGGCGGAGCACGCGAAGCTCGAGGAGCGCTACCACGCCGCGAGCGATCGCATGCTCGGGGACCAGAGGCGGCTCGAGGACACGAAGGCCGAGTACGACAAGCTCTCCGAATCGCTGCGGCTCGCCGCCGAGCGGCTGAGGTCGGTCTGTCCGTTCCTCTTCCCGAAGTAGCCGCGGGGCGCGAGGCCGTGCCTCCCCGCGCGCGCCCCCCCGGAGTTGCGCGGTCGTTATCCTCGCGCCCGTTTCCAGGTGCGCGGCGCCGGCCGGCCGGGCGACGCCGCGGTCCCATGCCGGGGCGCACCATGGACGTGACGGCGATCGATCCCGCTTCCGCGGAGGTCGCGGCGGCGCTTGAGGCGGCCTTCGAGCGCGGCCGCGCCGCGCAACCCGCCGTCCCGCTTCCGCGCCTCCTCTTCGACCGGGAAGTCACCGCGCGCGTGCGGCGCCGGCTCACGGGCGGAGCGGGCGGCGAGAGCGGCGACGCGCTCGCCGGCGCGATCGGACGGCTCGCCGCGGAGGACCTCTACCTCGCGCTCGCGTGCGACGCCGGAGTCCCCGGCGCGTGGGAGCGCCTCGACGCGCGCCATCGGCCGCGGCTGTGCGCGCAGGCGCGGCGACTCGGAGCCGATGGCGGGCTCGCCGACGACGTCGCGGCGGAGGTCTTCGCCGAGCTCTGCGCTCCCGCGGGCGCAGCCGGCGCGCGGACCCGGCTCTCGCGCTACGACGGGACCGGAAGTCTCGACGCGTGGCTCGGCATCATCGTCCGCCATCGGCTGCTCGACCGCCGCCGATCGCGCGGCGCGGCGGCCGCGGAGGGCGCCGACGCGGACGTCCCGCCGCGCGACTCCGTCGATCCGCGCGCCGAGTCGCCGGCCGCCGCGGCGATCGCGCGCGAGTCGGCCGAGCGTTTCGCTGGCTGCGTGCGCGACGCCTTCGCGCGACTCACGCCCAAGGAGTCGCTCGCGGTGCAGTTCCGCTTCGCCGACGACCTGCCGCAGCGCCGCATCGCCGGACTCCTCGGCGTCGGCGAGCCGCGCGTCTCGCGGCTGGTGCACGCGGCGATCGAGAAGCTGCGCGGGTGGATGGAGCGCTGCTGGCGAGCTCTCGTTCCGGAGAGCGGCGGAGAGCGGCCGCTCGCCGAGCTGCTGCGCGAGGTGATGGTCGCCCGGCGGGAGTTGCCCGGAGGAGACCGGCCGTGAACGGGCGCGGCGACGACGGCCTCGAGGCGCTTCTGCCCCGGCTCTCGGAGCTGGCGGCGCGGCCGGCGGCGGAGGCGGCCCCCTGCCCCGACGAGCTGCAGCTCGCAGGCTACGCCGAGGAGCGCCTCCTCCCCGGGGAGCGCGACGCGCTCGAGACCCATCTCGCGTCGTGCTCGCGCTGCCGCGAGTCGGTGGCGGCGCTGGCGCGCGAAAACGCCGCGCCCGCGGATCCGGAGGAGGCGCCGCGGCCGGCCGTCGAGCGCGGCAGGGCGCCCACGCTGCTGCGGTTCGCTCCGCTGCTCGCGGCGGCGGCGGCGCTCCTCCTCGCGCTCGGGTGGTGGATGGCGCGCGCGCCGCCGCGCACGACGCTCACGCTCGCGGTCGCCGCGCGGGAGCTCGCGACCGCCGATCCGGTGCAGTTCGCGGGCTTCCTTCCGCTCTCCCCCGAGGAGCTCTGCGCCGATCCGCGCCCGGTTCTCCGCGCCTCGCGACCGCGCGGGCTGACGCCGCGCGGGGTCGTCGACGAAGCGCGTCCGCGGATCGAGTGGGAGCCGGTGCGGCTCGCCGAGCGCTACGAAGTCTCGATCGTGGACGAGGGGGGCGCGCTCCGGCTGCAGTGGAGCGGCGCGCAGGCCGGGCTCGACTGGCCGGCCGACGCGGCGCCGCTCCCGCGCGACGCCGCGTGCGTCGTGACCGTCGTCGCGAGCGGACCGCTCGGCGAGACGCGCGCGTCCGCGTCGTTCCGCGTGGCCGGCGAAGCGGAGAGCCAGGCGGCGGCGGCCGCCGAGGCGACGATCGGGCGCGTGGTCGATCCGCCGCTGCGGGATCTCTTCGCGGCCCACTGGCTCCTGCGCGGCGACCGTCCCGGGCAGGCGGCGGCAGCGGCACGCCGCTTCCTCGTCGCCCGACCCGAGGATCCCGCGGGACGGCTCGCGCTCTTCCAGGCTCTCGCGCGGCTCGACGCCAGCGAGGCCGACGCGCTCGCCCCGGGCGAGCGCTGAGCCGCGCCGTGGCGGCGCCGCGCGCATGGCCGGCCCTCGTTCTCGCCGCGGCGGCGGCGCGACCGGCCGGCGCCGTGCAGGCGGCGGCGCCGGAGGCCGACACGAGCACCCGGATCGCCTCGGCCTCCGTGCGCGACCAGGTCGCGCGCTTCTGCGCCGCGTTCGCCGCCCGGGGCGACGCGGACGGCGCGGAGGCGATGGAGGAGATCGCGCGCTCACCCGCGAACGACCCCTTCGAGGTGGCGCACGGGTTCCTGGTGATGGAGCTCGAGAGCGGCGAGGAGCGCCTCGCGGCGGCGCTCCGCCACGCGCAGCTCGCCGCCGGCGCCGCGCCGGGTCTGCCCGCGCTCGTCGCCGCCTGGTCGGCGTGGGACGAGGAGCAGCGCCTCGCCGAGCGCGACCTGCAGCAGGCGCTGGGGCGCGCCCGCCTCGCGCTCAAGGAGAACGCCACCGACGACGTGCTCGCGGGCTGCGCGGCCGCGCGCGGTCTCGTGACGCTCGTTCCCGAGAGCGCGACCGCCGTGCTGCTCGAGCGCGTCGCGGCCTTCGCCCACTTCCGCCGCAAGCGCTGGCCGGAGCTCGTCGCGCAGGCGTCGACGGCGTCGGAGCGCGCCCGCTCGATCGGTTGGACGCGGATGGAGGCTCTGGGCGAGCTCATGGCGGGCGAGGGGCATCGCGGCGCCGGCGCGTGGGAGGCGGGAACGGCCGCCTACGAGCGGGCGCTCTCGCTGGGAGCGGGACTCCTGCGACCGCGCGAGGAGGGGGAGGCCGACTACGGGCTCGGCGCCTGCCTCGCGGAACTCGGCCGCGGCGTCGAAGCGCCGGCCCGCTTCGAGCGGGCGGCCGAGTCGTTCGCGCGGGCGGGGGACGCGGCCGCGGCGCTCGCCTCGCGCGAGCAGGCGGTGCTCGCCGCCGTGGGAGCGGGGCGCCACGCCCTGGCGCTCGCGGCGGCGGAGCGCTGGCTCGCCGCGGCGCGCGCGGCGGGGGTCGCGCGGGACGAGGCCTTCGCGCTCTGGCATGTCGGCCTCGAGGCGGGCCGCATCGACCGCTTCGACGTCGCGGTGGACGCACTCGAGCAGACGATCCCGAAGCTGGAGGCTCTCGGGCGCCCGGTGCACGCGGGCGGCGCGCTGCTCACGCTCGCCGAGATCCGCAGCCGCCAGCGCCGGCCCGAGGCGACGCGGGCGCTCCTCGAGCAGGCGCGGTCGATCCTCGCCGCCCACCCCGACGAGCGGCTCGAGCGCGACCTGCGCGACGAGGAGGCCTCCTTCGAGGAGGAGTTCGGCGACCCCCGTCGCGCGCTCGCGATCTACGAGGGGCAGCTCGCGCGCGCGCAGCGCCGGGGCGAGGCGAAGCTCGCGGCGTCCTACCACGCCGAGATCGCCGACCTGCGCATGCGGCTCGGGGAATGGCCCGAGGCGCGCCTCGCCGCCGAACGCTCCTTCGCCGGCTACCGGGAGCTCGGGGACGCCTACGGCACCTGCACCGCGCTCGGCGCGCTCGGGAACGCGACGGCGAAGCTGGGCGACGTCGAGCACGGCCACTCGCTGCTGCAGGCCGCGCTGGCGATCGCGCACGAGCTCGAGGACCCGGAGCGCGTCTCGTTCCTCATGCACGACGTCGCGCGCCTCGAGCTCGCGCTCGAACGCCACCCGCAGGCGGCGCGCACCGCGCGGCGCGCCGCGGAGATGGACCTCGACTTCGCGGCGGTGCTGCCCGAGTCGGACGCCTACGGGCCGGTCGGGTGGGCGCGGCGCGTCGCCGACGTCGGCATCCTGGCGGCGGGGCGCTGGATCGACGCCGCGCCCGGGGATCCGGCGGCCGTCGACGAGTTCTGGTGGCTGGTCGAGGCGACGCGCGCGCCGCTGCTGGCGCGCCGGGTCGCGGAAGACGGCGCGCGGCGGGGGCTGGTGCTGCCGCCCGAGGTGGGGGAGCTGCGGGAGCGCGCGCAGGCGCTGCGCCGGGATCTCGTCGCCGCCGGCGACGCCGACGGCCTGCGCGCGCGCACCGCGGAGCTGCGGCACGGCGTGGCGCTCGCGGCGATGGACGCCGCCCTGCCGACGGAGGCACTCTCGGCGCGCGCGCGCGACTTCACGGCGGCCTGCCTCGAGCTCGAGACGGCGCTTGCGCGGCTGGAGCGCGAGCAGGGCGGCGCGGCGACGCCGCGGCTTCTGCGACCGCTCGCGCGCGCCGAAGTCCAGGCGCTCCTGCCGGCCGGCACCGTGGTCCTGATCTACGCCTTCGCGACTCCGGGCGAGAGCGAGGCGTTCGTGCTCGCCCTCGACCCGGAGGGCTGCGAGGTCGTCCGCCTCGGGCTGGCGCCGGAGAGGATCCGCGCCGAGCTCGACGCCTGGGCCGCGCTCGTCGACGCGGGAGGTTCCGCGGAGCGGAGCGCCGCGGCCCGACTGCACGACGCGCTGCTGCGGCCGCTCGCTCCGCGGCTGCTCGGCAAGGAGCGCATCGTCGTGGTGCCCGACGGCTGGCTCGGGCGCTTCCCGTTCGAGGCGTTCCTGCGCGTCGAGGGCGGCTCGGAGCGCCGCGCGATCGAGGAGCACGAGTTCGTCTACGCGCCCTCCGCGACCGCGCTCGCGCGGATGGTGCGGCGACCGGAGTCCGACGCGCGCGACGCGGCGCGGCTGGTCGCGGCCGGCGACCCGGAGTACGCCGCGCACCCGCGGCTGCCGGCGACCCGGGACGAGGTGGCGGCGATCGCCGCGCTGTGGCCGGAGGGGAAGGCGGCGGCGCTGCTCGGCGCCGCGGCGACCCGCGCCTCGCTGCGCCGCGAGCTCGAGGCGGCGCCCGCCGGCGACTTCGTGCTGCACGTCGCCTGCCACGGCGCGGTCGATCCGGTCCACCCGCTGCTTCACGGCGTCGTGCTCGGCGGCGACGAGCTGTTCGCGCTGTCCGACCTCGTCGATCTCGACGCGCGCGCCGCGCTGGCGGTGCTCTCCTGCTGCGAGACCGGACTCGGCCGCGTCGAGTTCGGCGAGAACGACGTCGGCTGGGCCCACGAGCTCCTCGAGGCGGGCGTGCCGCGCGTGGTGGTGGCCGACTGGCGGCTCGACGACGCGCGCACGGCCGCGTTCATGGCGCGCTTCCACTCCGCGATCCGGCGCGACCGCCTGGCGCCCGCGGCGGCGCTGCGCCGCACGAAGCTCGAGTGGCTGCGGTCGGGGGGCGCGGAGGCGCAGCCGCGCGTCTGGGCGCCCTTCGTCCTCTGGGGCCGGTGGGACTGACGTCGGCGGCGCTCCGCGCGCGTGGCGCGGTCGTCGGCGGCGCGGCATGCTCGTCCCGCTTCCGCGGCGCGGCCGCGCCGCGGCCGCATCCGACCCGCGCCCGAGGAGCCTCCCGTGCACCGACCCCTCGTCGTTCCCGCGATCGCGCTGCTCTCGACGGCTTGCGGCGGCGCCGCGCGCGCCGACGTCCGCCTGCCCGCGGTGATCTCCTCGCGCATGGTGCTGCAGCAGCGCAGCGACGTGGCGATCTGGGGGTGGGCCGACCCCGGCGAGGGCGTCGCCGTGAAGGCGAGCTGGGGCGCCGCCGCGGCTCCCGCGCGCGCCGACGCCGGCGGACGCTGGCGCGTGATGCTCCGGACGCCCGAAGCCGGCGGTCCGCACTCGATCGAGATCGCGGGGAGGAACGTGCTGCGGCTCGATGACGTGCTCGTGGGCGAGGTGTGGCTGTGCGGCGGCCAGTCCAACATGGAGTGGGCATTCGCCTACGGCGGCGTGAACGACGCGGCGGCGGAGCGCGCCGCCGCCGACGACCCGCGGGTGCGGCTCTTCGACGTGCCCAACACGACGGCGGCGAAACCGGTCGACGACTGCCGCGCGCAGTGGCTCGCCTGCACGCCGGAGAGCGTGAACGGCTTCAGCAGCGTCGGCTGGTTCTTCGCCCGCGAGCTGCGCGCGGCGCTCCGCGTGCCGGTCGGTCTGATCGGCGTGAACTGGGGCGGGACGGTGGCGCAGGCTTGGGTGAGCCGGGAGGCGCTCGCGCCGTTCGCGCGATTCCGCGGCGACCTCGAGCGGTGCGCCGCCGCCGCCGGCGGGTCCGACCGCGCGTGGCCGGAATGGTGGAGGGCGGTGGACTCCGCCGACCTCGGCGCGCGCAACGGCTGGGCGGCGCCGGGATTCGACGACGCCGGCTGGGAGGAGGCGCCCCTCGCCGGCGCCTGGGACGGTCCGCTCGCGGGCTTCGACGGCGCCGTCTGGTATCGCCGCGCGCTCGAGTTCCCGCGCGACTTCCAGGGCCGGGAGCTCGACCTCACCTTCGGCCCGATCGACGACATGGACACCGTCTGGCTCGACGGCGAGCGGGTCGGCGGGACCGAGGTGCACGGCCGCTTCGCCGAGCCGCGCAGCTACCGCCTCCCCGCGGCGAGGGCGACGGCGGGGCGCCACGTGCTGGCCGTGCGCATCGTCGACACCGGCGGACCGGGCGGCATGGCGGGCGACGGCCGCGACTGCGGGCTGCGGCTCGTCGAGTCGCCGAACGTGAGCGTCGTCTTCACCGGCCCGTGGAAGCGGCGCGTCTCGCTCGAGGCGCGCGCGCTGCCGCCTCTGCCCGCGGCCGTGCAGCCGCTCCACGCCAACGTGGCGACGGCGCTCTGGAACGGCATGCTCGCCCCGATCGTCCCCTTCGGGATCCGCGGCGCGCTCTGGTACCAGGGCGAGAGCAATCGCGGCCACGCCGCCGAATACGCCGATCTCATGCCGGCGCTCATCGCCGACTGGCGCGCGCGCTTCGAGCGGCCCGGTTTCCCGTTCCTCTTCGTGCAGATCGCGCCGTTCAACTACGACGGCTCGCGCGCCGCCACCGCCGAGCTGCGCCAGGCGCAGCTCGAGACGCTGCGCGTCCCCCACACCGGGATGGTCGTCACCATGGACATCGGCGACCCGGCCGACATCCATCCCGGGAACAAGCAGGAGGTGGGCCGGCGACTCGCCCTGTGGGCGCTCGCGCAGACCTACGACGAGGAGGTCGAGGAGTTCTCCGGCCCGCTCTTCGAGTCGCAGACCGTCGAGGGGCGCCGGATCCGCGTGCGCTTCACCCACACGACCGGCGGCCTGGTCGCGCGGGGCGACGAGGGGGCGACGCTCACCGACTTCGAGATCCGCGGAGCCGACGGCAAGTGGCATCCCGCGCAGGCGGTGATCGACGGCGTGACGGTCCTCGTCTCGAGCGCGGCGGTCCCCGAGCCGCAGGAGGCGCGCTTCGGCTTCGGCGACGCCTGCTCGCCCAACCTTCTCAACGGCGCCGGCCTGCCCGCCTCGCCGTTCTGCCGGATCGCGCGCTGACCCGCCCGCGCCGGGGCTGCGCGTCGCCGCGGCGGACCGCGCCGCCGGCGCGCGGGCGACGCGTCACCGGTCGGCGAGCTCGTCCGCGAACTCGTTCCTCGAGTAGTTCCAGTAGTCGAGCCGCGCGCTCTTGCGCAGCTTCCACGTGGTGGAGTCGGAGCGGCGCCACTCGAGCAGGGTGTGCGGGAAGTCGGGCGCGAGCACCATGGTGTCGACGTGCTTGTCGAGCACGAGGCGCGCCTCGATCCGCCGCTCGGGACCCTCCCCCTTCACGCCGTCGAACCAGATCGCGGCGGCGGAGAGCTTCGGCGGCGGGCACTTCGCGCTGCCCAGCCGCTTCCCGATCAGCGTGATCCTCTCGACCCGGGACGCCTGCGGCCGGCGCCCGCGCGTCCAGAGCGGCACCTGCTCGTAGAAGAGCGCGTTCTCGGCCAGCCCGTCGAGCTCGTGGGTGCGGTCGGCCTCGCCGTCCCAGTAGGAGCGCACCTCGAACCCGGGCCGGTCGCGCCGCCAGACCGCGAACGTGGTCCCGCACCACTCCTGGTTCGAGAAGGCGGCCTTGAGCACGAGCAGGTCGCTGCGCCGCAGGAAGAGCGAGGCCATCTGCTGGTAGCGGTAGACCCCGGTCGGGATCGAGAGGAACCAGTTGCACTTGAGCACCGGCACGTAGGAGAGGTCGAACTGCTCCTTCTTGACCATCTGCGCCAGGTCGAAGTGCTCGGCGACGACGATCGAGGCCGCCTCGAAGCGCCGGAGCTCGCCCTCGACGATCTCCTCGGCGTCGTAGAGGCAGATCTCCGCCTTGCCGTCGTCCCAGGCGGGGTGCTCGCCGAACGACGCCACCGGGCCGGAAGGCGAATCGGCCTGCGCTACGGCCGGGTCGCGCGCGACCGCGGCGGCCAGGACGGCGCCGCCGCCGATCGACGCGACGCCGAGGAGGACGGGGAGGGTTCGCAGCTCGAGCATGGCCGACTCCCGTTCGAAGACGGTGAGGGGAGCCGGAACAGTACGATGCCCGGCCCTCCTCCGGAACCGCGGACGCGCGCGATGCAAGAGCAGGTCGGATCGGTGCAGCGCTGCGGTGCCGCGGCCCTCCCCGCGCTGCTGCTCGCGGCGCTCCTGCTCGTCCCCAGCCTCTTCGCGCGCGGCCTCCTGCCGCCCGACGAAGCGCGATACGCCGACGTGGCGCTGGCGATGCGGGAGAGTGGCGAGGGACTCGTCCCGCGGCTCCACCAGCAGTGGTACTCCGAGAAGCCCCCGGTCTTCTTCTGGGCGGTCGCGGCGCTCGACCGGCTCGGCGTGCCGGTCGCGATGGGGCCGCGGCTGGTGTCGATCCTCTCGGCGCTCGCGATCCTGGCGCTCCTGCCGGTCGTGGCGCGCGGGTTCGGCGTCGCGCAAGGGAGCGCGCGCCGCGGCACGCTCGTGCTGGCGACGCTCCCGCTCTTCGCGATCTACGCGCAGCTCGGCTTCATCGACCAGCTGCTCGCCCTCGAGGTCACGGCCGCGGCGGCCTGCGCGCTGGAGCGCGGGCGGATCGCCGTCGCGCGCCGGGCGGCGCGAACGGGGTGGGCGCTCGCCGAGGGGCTCCTGCTCGCGCTCGCCCTGCTGACGAAGGGTCCGGTGGCGCTGCTCTTCGCCGCCGGGCTCCGGGCCGGCGCGGCGCTCGCCCGGCCGAGCGACGGGGCGCGGGTCCCCGGGCGGGCCGGTGCGCTCGACCTGCTGGTCCTGGGTGTCGCCGGCGCCGTCGCCGGGGCGTGGCTGCTCGCCGCCAGCCGTGTGGCCGGGGCCGACTACGTCTGGAAGCTCACGCTGGGCCAGCTCGAGCGGCGGATCCTAGGAAGCGAGCCCAAACACCACGTCCGGCCCGGCTTCCTGGCGGCCGTGGTGCTTGCGGGGAGCCTGCCGTGGAGCGTGCTCGCGCTCGGGGCGCGAGTGCCGTGGAGCTGGCGCGCGGCCGTCCGGCTCCCGCCGCGCCTCGCCGGGCTGGTCGGGTGGGGCGTGCTGCCGGTCGCGTGCCTCGCCGCGATCCCCACGCAGCAGCCGCACTACGCGCTCCCTTCGCTGCCGCCGCTGGCGCTGCTCGCCGCCGAGCTGCTTTCCGCTCCGATCCGGCGCGGCGCGCGGCGCGCCGCCGCGGCGATCGCGGTCGCGCTCTCGGCGGCGCTGGTCGCGGCGACGCTCTGGATCGAGCACGTCCCGGGGATCTCGGCGTTCGACCCCGAGGTGGTGCGGCGGCTCGCGCACGATCACGTCCTCGCCGGGGTGGTGGCGCTGGCCGCGCTGACGGCGATCCTCGCCGCGACCTGGCGCACGGGGCAGCGCCCGCCGGACGCGCCGGCCCGCGCCGTCCTCGGCGTCGTCGCGTGGCTCGCGGCGCTGCCGGTGATCGCGTGGCGCGCGGACGAGCTCATGAACGCGTCGTCGCTCGTCACCTCGCCGGCGCTCGCGAGCGCGCCGCGCATCGTCGCGCCGACCGGATTGCGCAGCGCCGTCCGTCTCGCGACGCGGCTCCCGCTGGTCGAGGAGAGCCGCGGCCGCGCGCTCGAAGAGCTGGTGGATTCCGACCCGGCGCTGGTCGTGATCGCTCCGAGGAGCACGCTCGAGGCGAGCGGGCTGCTGCCCCGGGTCCGCGTGGTCGCGCGCGGATTCATGCGCGGCCGCGAGATGGTCGCGGTGCGCGGCCCGCTCGGTTCCGTCGCGGCGCCGGCCGGAGATGGACGATGAGGGCGGCGTCGCGATCGCATCCGCTCCGCGACCGCTTCGAGGCGTCGCTCCTGAACCTCTTCATCGCGCTGATCCGCGTGCTGCCGATGCGGGCCTCCGTGCGCTTCGGCGAGTGGCTCGGCGGCGCGATCGCGCGCGTGGATCGCGGACGGCGCGAGGTGGCGCTGTCGAATCTCGAGCTCGCCTACGGTGCGGCCCTGACCGCTCCGGAGCGGGCGGCGGTCGTGCGCGCCGTCTACCGCCACCTCGGGCGCTTCCTCTTCGAGTACCTGCTTCTCCTCACCCACCGCGACCTGCGGCCGCTCTCCCGCTTCCTGGAGTTCGAGAACCTCGATCTCGCGCGCGCGACGGTGGCCGAGCACGGCGCGGCGATCTTCGTCACGCTCCACCAGGGACACTGGGAGCTCCTCGGGGGCGCCTTCTCCGAGCTGGTGACCCCCCTGCACGCCGTCATGACGCCGATGCGCAACCCGCGGCTGAACGCGATCGTCCGTTCGCTGCGCGCCGATCTCGGGATTAAGCTCATCCAGCGCGACCAGGCGGTGCCTCACCTCTTCCGACACCTGCGCCGCGGCGACAGCGTGGCGCTCCTGTGCGACCTGAACCACAAGGAGGGGCCCGACTACGCCGAGTTCTTCGGCGTGCCGGCCGCGACGGTGCGGACTCCGGGCGTGCTCGCGGTACGGACGGGGAAGCCGCTGGTCTGCGCGACCTCGTGGAGCGTCGGCGGAGTGCTCCGGTATCGCGGCCGCTTCGCACCCCCGATCCTCCCGCGTCCGGGAGCCGATCCCGACGCCGAGTCCCATCGCATCGTGGTCGAGATGAACCGGCAGCTCGAGCGCTTCGTGCGCGAGCATCCGGAGCAGTGGAACTGGATCCATCCGCGCTGGGAGAGCCGGCCGCGGCCGGCCGGGCCGCCGGCGGCCGGAGCGGACGGGGACGCCCCCGCAGACCGAGGAGCCGATCGATGAGCCTGCTCGCCCTGGACTCCGCCTGGCGCGCGGAGGATTTCCTCCGCTCCTTCCTCGAGCCGATCGCGCTGCTCGGCTACCTCGGACAGATCGTCTTCGCCGCGCGCTTCGCCGTGCAGTGGTACGTCTCGGAGAAGGCGGGACGGAGCGTCGTGCCGAAGTCCTTCTGGTATCTGAGCCTCGCCGGCTCGGTGCTCCTCCTGGGCTACGCGTGCATCGAGCACCAGCCGGTGATCTTCGTCGGGCAGCTCCCCGGTTTCGTCGTCTACGTCCGCAACCTCGTGCTCCTCTCGCGCGCAGGAGGAGGCGCCTCCGGCGCCGCCTGACGGGGGCCATGATTTCGTCTCGCCCCTGTTGCGCGCCGGCCGATGTCGCTGTAAGACTTCGGCCCGCGAGAACCCAAGCGGTTGGGGCATCGACCATGAGCTCCCACAACTGCTTGTTCCTCGCGGAAGAGTTCTGTTTCGGCGCCCGCGAGCGCGGGCGTCGCCGGGAGGGGTCGCACCACCCATGGCCAACGCAACCGCACGTTCCGGCCCCCCCGGCGCCGCCGCCAGGAAGCTTCCGCGGGCGACCGGATCGTCTTGAGCTGCCGGGCCGCCTTCGGGCGGAGCGGCCGATCGAGCAGCAGCGCGCGGTGATCTCGGGGCAAGGGAAGGTCTCGCCGTCACGTCCTCGTCCGGCGGGACCCTGGGGAGGGAGAACGTGATCCAGGCTTCATCGGCGGCGGCATCTTCCGTGGACGCGACCCGGGGCGATCCGGCTCGGGAGGCGGTCGAGCTCTCGAAGAACGCAGTCACCGTCCTCGAGAACCGCTACCTCAATCGCGACGACGACGGCAGGGTCGTCGAGTCGCCGGCGCAGCTCTTCCGGCGCGTCGCGCACGCCGTCGCGGCGGTGGAGGCGAAGTGGGGCGCGTCGCCCGAGGCGATCCGGGAGATCGAGGACGCCTTCTATCGCGTCATGACCGAGCGCTGCTTCATGCCGAACTCGCCCACGCTGATGAACGCCGGG
>Ga0187893_10004388_pt1 | contig 26930 bp, 26 predicted proteins | sample MA1701074metaG_FD_139574 | JGI IMG/M metagenome (GOLD analysis project Ga0187893, IMG submission 139574) | White microbial mat communities from a basaltic lava cave in the Kipuka Kanohina Cave System on the Island of Hawaii, USA - MA170107-4 metaG ... | reverse complement strand
TCATCGGGAAGCCCGAGCCCGTCGTCAGGTCGCTCTGAGTCGGTCTGAGCCATCACCCACGTTGACGCGGCCGGCGAGGAACGGCGGCGATTAAGATGGCTCCGGACCCCGACACCAGCTCGATAAAGCCCGGCACCTTCCGCCAGACTTCGATCGGCTGGTCGGCGCTCATCACGGTGAGCTGGCGATCGCCACCGTAGGGCAGCCACGTGACTTCGGTATCGAGCCGGCCCGCCGGCGTGACTTCCCCGGTGAGCAGGTCCGTGCACGTGTGCCCGATCGCAAACCGGATCGGTCCGGGTGCCGTGACGTTCGGCGCTGGCACCCACCCGATCCGGGTCGCCGGCGCGCCGGAGCAGTGCACAGGCAGATGTCCCGCGAAGCGTTTCATCGCATCACCCCGGCCATCCGATGAGCGTGATAAACCGCGTTAGCCCCTCTCGGTGTGTTCACGCACGCCGGGAGGGGGTGCTTTCACAAATGAGCTGTATCCTGAACCATCGAGCAACGCCTACGCACGGAGCGGAACGACTTCGCCCTTCTTGGTGGTGACGAACGCCGCCCAGGTATCCATCAGCGACCGACGTTGCTCGAAGAAGTCGCTGCGGAGGTAGGCCGCTTCGGTTCGGTCTTTCACCACGTGTGCGAGCGCGGCTTCCGCGACGGCCCGTGGAAATGTGGTGCGTTCCGCGCACCAGTCACGGAAGCTGCTGCGGAACCCGTGGCCGGTGATGTCATCGCGTTTCATACGACGAAGCGCCATAAGAAACACAGTGTTCGAGAGCGGGCGCTTCGGATACCGGCCGGGGAAGACGTAAGGCCCGCCGTCTGCGAGCTTCGCTGCGCGGTCCAGCAAGTCCAGACATCGCTTCGAGAGCGGCACGCGGTGCTCGCGTCCGGCCTTGATGCGGTCGCCAGGAATGGTCCAGCAGCGCGCGTCGCGATCGATCTCTTCCCATCGCGCCCCGATCACTTCGCTCGTCCTGGTCGCCGTCAGGATCATGAACTCGAAGGCAAGCTTGGTCGCCTCCGTGGCGTCGGCCTCTCGGAGTTTCGTGACGAAAGCGGGAACCTCCGCATAGGGCAGCGCCGCGTGATGCGCCTTGTCACCCTTGTGGCGTGGCAGCACGCGCAAAACGCCATCAACCGGGTTGTCGCCCGTGCGGAAGCCGGATGCCTTCGCCCAATCGAAGACGGTGCGGAGCCGCTGGCGCACGCGTCGCGCGGTCTCAGGGCGCTTCAACCAGATCGTGTTGAGCGCCTTGAGCACTTCGGCGGACGTGATGGCGTCGACCCGCATTTCGCCGATGTGCGGGAAGGCATACATGTCCAGTGAGCTGAGCCAACCTGCTTTGTGCTTCGCGTTTCGAAACGACGCCGAATGGGAAGCGTGCACCTTCAGCGCCGCTTCCTTGAACGTGGGCACGGTGACGCGTTCACGGCGTCGCTCGGCGAGCGGATTGCCGCCGGCGCGTGCGCTCTTTCGCAACCGAGCTGCTTCCTCACGGGCATCGGCTAGACTCACAAGCTGCACGGACCCGAGCCCGATGTCTCGCCGTTTGCCGGCAATGACAGTGCGGAGCAGCCATCGCTTCGCGCCGGAGTCGTCGACGAACAAGCACAGACCGTTGCCGTCGTGATAGCGCCCTGGGCGCTTGATGTTGCGAACGCCGACGGCCGTCAGTCGTTTGTCGGGATGGCGACCCTTCGGTTTTCCGACCTTGATACGCGACGTGTCTAGCGGATCAGCCCTCATCTCGCCCCTCATCCTATAGCGGATGGGGCTGGATGCGAACGGAAATGTGCGGACTGAGTGCGCGGTTTTTCCAGGTATTTTTCAGTGTTTGTGGAGGTTGGCAACCAGCGGTGGATGTGAGTTAGTCGGACACTCTCTCCGCCAATCTTCCAAGAGTGCTGGATGTGCTTATGACATTCGAGCGATTCCAGCCGCGTTAGTCATCGTCGCTTCGGACGCGTCCCCGCAGCTCCTTGATCGTACCCTGCAACTTCTTTGACCTGAGACGCGTCGCTCGGGCACCCCTCCGCGGTTTCGTCGGGCGACGTGCAGGAGGCCGCACCAGAGCCTTCTGTATCAGCACGATCAGTCTCTTGCGCGCGGCGAGGCGATTCTGCGCCTGCGTCCGATGTGTCCGGCTGTCGATGCGCAGCACACCGTCCGACGTCATCCGGGTGCCCGCGAGGGCGACCAACCGTTCCTTCACGTCGCGGGAAAACGACGACGCCCGGACATTGAAGCGCAGCTCAACGGCTGTCGCAACCTTGTTCACGTTCTGACCGCCTGGTCCGGAGGCGCGAACGAAACGCTCTTCGATATGGCGGTCGTCGAGGATCACGGCGTTCGTGGCTCTCAGCCTCCACCGACCTTGCGAGGCATCCGCATGCGCTGGTAAGAACCACGCCTGGTGCCCGCCTTCCAAGGCTGCTGTGTCTCGTGTTTCGGTGTCCGCCGAGACGCCGCGGCAGCGTCGGGCGAAGACTCTGGCGCCTCGGCAATGGCTTTGGCGTACGCGGCGCGGGCGTCCGACTCGTCCTTGTGGAGACAACACTGTTTGTACTTGCGACCGGAACCGCAACGACAGGGTTCGTTGCGTCCGAGTCGAGCAACCGTGGTTTTACTCATCCCGAAGGTCCCTTTCTCTGCCGAGACTGCTTCTATGATATCGATGAAGAGGCCTTCCGATCCGACGAACTGCATCCCGCCAGACCGAACTCGAGCGTGACCGCGTCGATAAGCAGAGCACTGTCGTCCACTTGGCGCGTGCCTCTATGTGGACGTTCCGTCGAGTCGGGCCGAACGAGGCGGCTGGCCCAGCTCCGACTTCGGCCGCACAATAGACACATGTCCGAACCGCACTTCGATGCTGGCACCTCGGGCCCGCTGTTCAATTGGACCCAGACGATCTACGGGCTGCACGCATTGAGTCTGCTCACGGGCATGTTGGGAGCCGCGACGGTCGTCGGGGCGTTCCTGATCGGATGGCCGTCCCTGATTGCCGTGGTCTTGAACTACCTCAAGCGCGCCGATGTACGCGGCACGTGGCTCGAGTCGCATTTCCGCTGGCAGATTCGGACGTTTTGGTACGGGCTGCTGTGGGTCAGCCTCTGCCTGCTCTTCGTGGTCGTGACGCTCGGAATCGGTATTCTCGTGGTGTGGCTGCCGCTGGTGATCGTCAGCCTCTGGTTCATTTACCGAATCGTGCGCGGCTGGCTGGCGCTCCGGGATCGGCGCCCGATGTACGCGGCGTGAGGCTCGGAGTGACGGAGACGCTCCGCTGTCATGCAGCAACGTGGGACCGACAGAGGGTTGGGAGGCGAGGTCCGGTTTTCGGACATTTACGGTATATGTGCGTTGCGGCGGGCGTAGAATGACGTATGCCTTACCCAGAAATGCTTGTGGCCCCTATGCGTCAGGATCTGACCCGTGCAGGTGTGGAGGAGTTGCGGACGGCCGCTGATGTTGACGCGGCGGTGAAGGGGACGTCAGGCTCCTTGATGATCGTCGTCAATTCCGTGTGTGGATGCGCCGCGGGCAAAGCGCGACCAGGCGTGTCGCTGTCCCTGCAGCACCCAGTACGGCCGGACCGCGTGACCACCGTCTTTGCCGGCGCGGACATCGAAGCCACCGATCGCGCTCGGCGCTACTTCACCGGGTATCAGCCTTCGTCGCCATCGATTGGCTTGTTGCGCAACGGCACACTTGTCTTCATGTTGGAGCGCGCACAGATCGAGAATCGCGACGCGCAACAGATCGCGGCAATCCTTACTGACGCGTACGAGCGATTCTGCCAACCCATTGCGACGCCCTAGCGGAGCCGACTTCACCATCGCGGCACCGCCGTCCTGACAGCGCTGCTGATGAAGACACTGCTCAAGGTGATGATCGCGCTCGTGGCGGTGGCCGTGCTCGCCGTGCTGTTCGTGCGCTCGGCCAGGAGCACGCGCGCAGAGCCCTTCACGATTGCGAGACAGGACCTCGCGGGATGGACCCTGACCCTCGCGCCGGACGCCGACGCATTCGACTCGTTGCTCTCGATCACGCCGAGAGTGGAGTTGATGCCGCCGCTCGCCCGTGACCTCTTTGCCCGTACGGGGGAATCGCTGCACTATCCGCCGCCAGCCATGCCCGTCGTGCTGCGCAGCGAGTTCCAGCGCGCGATAGCAAGCGTGCTTGCGCCGGACGCCCTGCTCGACGCCGCGCGGGAGGCTGGTCTCGAGTCGGCGACGTTCCAGCCACGTTGCATGGCCCGGCGGCGCATCAGTGCATCCGGGGTCCTTCGGGGCGTCTACTTCCTCGTCTTCGATCTGCCGCAGTTCACCCAATTTCGCGAGCAGGTTGCGCAGCGGCTGCGTGCCGCCGGCGGTGACGCGTCGCTGTTCGATCCGTCAGCGTTGTCGCCCGTCCTGATTGCGGCCGCTCTCGATGGCAGCTTCAGCGGCTGGCTGCCGCTGCGCGCGGATCCGGAGGTCGACTGCTTTGCACCGATTGTCGTGAAGTAGCGTTCTCCAGCCTGCACACGCCGCTGATCCGATCGATGACAGGAGGACCCGTGCGCTGAAGACGTCCGCGTCGAGTGTCGGCTCGGCATGCAAGGCTGGGTGCCGCCGACCTCGGTGTCACCGCTGTCAGATGTGTTGGATGAATCGAACGCCATGCGAGAATACCGCTGGCTTGGCCTCCGACGCGGACATGTCGTCCCACCGCCGGTGAGGAGACGGAGGAGTTGGACCACACGCGAATGGACAGACCGTTTCGTGTCGGCGTCTCCGGATCGTACGGCGGGCTCAACCTGGGTGACGAAGCGATCCTGGAAGGGATCCTCGGTCAGCTGCGCGCGTCGCTGCCGGTCGAGATCACCGTATTTTCGCGGAATCCAGACGACACGCTGAAGCGGCATGGCGTCGAACGCGCGTTGCCCGTGCGGGACATGTCGCGCGAACAGGTGCGTCCCGAGATCGCGCGGCTCGATCTCTTCATTCTGGGCGGCGGCGGTATCCTCTTCGACGCGGAAGTCGGCACGTATCTGCGCGAAGTGATGTTGGCGCACGAGGAAGGTGTCCCGGTGCTGGTCTACGCCATCAGCGCCGGACCGCTGGACCGGCCCGAATCGCGGACCCTCGTCAAGGACGCGCTCGACCGAGCCATCGTCACCGTGCGGGACCGGCAAAGCCAGCATCTACTCGAGAGCATCGGGATCCAGCGGGAGATCCACGTCACCGCCGACCCGGCGCTGCTGCTGGAACCGCAGGCCCTGCCGGCCGATGCGCTCGGGCGCGAAGGCATCGAGCGGCGCGGGAGCTGGCTGGTCGGCGTATCCGTGCGGGAGCCGGGTGTGGCGGCGCCCGATCTGGACGCGGACCACTATCACGCGCTGCTCGCCAACGCGGTCGACTACCTGGTCGAGCGCTTCGACGCCGATCTGATTTTCGTGCCGATGGAAAGCCAGATGCTCGACCTTCAACACAGCCACGCCGTGCTGTCGAAGATGGCCAACCCGCACCGCGCCCGTGTGTTGAAGGGGACCTACACCTCGGGCGAGATGCTGGCCTTCATGAAGCACTTCGACTTCGCCGTCGGCATGCGGCTGCATTTCCTGATCTTCGCCGCGCTGCAGCGCGTGCCGTTCGTCGCGTTGCCGTACGGCGGAAAAGTCGACGGCTTCCTCGAGGACCTGGAGATGCCGATGCCCCGCGTGCAGCGGATCAACGCCGGGCAGCTGATCGCCCATCTCGATCGATCGCTCGACACGCGCCGCAGCCTCGTCGAACGCCTCGAAAGCAAGCTGCCGGCGCTGATCGCGCGGGCTCGGGACACCAACCGCCTGGCTGTAGAGCAGCTGCGGGCCACCCGTTCCGGCACGCAGTCAGCGTGAGCCCCCAGCGCGCTGTGCCCCGGCGTCAGCGCGCCGTGGCTCGCGGATTCGGCCACGCCAGGACGATACCGAGCCCGCTGAGCAGCCGCTGAAAGCCGGCGAGGTGAGCCGGCGTGTGTCGCACCTGGCGCGGCGTGAGGCCGCGGTCGATACAGTGGGCGGCCAGTGCACCGGCCGCCTCGCCGACATTCCATTCGACCGGGTGCAGCCGGTAGCAGCCGTTGGTGATGTGCGTCACCCCGATGTTCTTGGCGGCCGGCAGGAGGTTCTCCATCCGAATCGGGATCAGCGCGCCCAGCGGAATCTGGAACGGCCAGCTGCTGATATCCACATAGGTGCGCTGCCGAGTCGTCGGGTGCAGGTCCACCCGGTAGCTGCCAATACCGACGCTGTCCTCGAACGGCTCGGCGCCCTTGATGTCGCCGCGCGCGAGGACGCCCACGTGCTGCTCCAGAACGGTGAACTCGGCCCTGATGCGGCGGCTCTCTCGCACGTAGACGTGCTTGGCGAGGCCGTCCCGCGTACCGACGACGTCGTAGCGCAGCCGAAGCCCGCGGTACCCGTACCCATCATCGTGGCGCGGGGCTTCGGTCTGCATCCAATAGAGCAACGAGAGGCTCAGCTGGCGTGCCCCTCGCAGATGACGCTGCCGCTCGTCGTCGGACACGCCGACCAGCGGACCGAGCCAGTAGTCGTTCTGGGGCCAGTTCACCAGCGTGATGTCGCTGGCATACGTGCCGGGCGGATAGTGCCCGCGAAAGAAGATTCTTCGGAACGTCCACAGGGTTTCGCCGGCGAGTTCGGGCGGGCCGGCGAAGATCGCCTGATGGCGCATGTCGAGCGTCGTCGGATCGACGAAGTGCCAGCCAAGCTGCGGCCCGGGCCAGAAGTCGGCCTGGTAGCCTCGCCAGAACTCGTAGTCGGCAGGACGCTCAATCGTGTGGTCCTCGTCGGGCACATGGTCGATCGCGAAGCAGGCGGTGATGGCCTGCTGATCCAGCGGATCGGCGCCGCCGGCCAGCGCATGCGGCTCCCCGGTGTCGACCTGGCTCTCGGCGCCGGTCACGTGCTCGGCGCCCGACAGCGGCAGCAGATCGCCGAGCTCGGTCGCGTCCAGGACGTACGCGGCGCGCACGATGATGGTCTCCACCGTCTCGTCATCGAACAGCGTGACGGCCGCTACCCGGTCGCCGTCGCACTCGACGCCGACGGCCCGGCAGCGAAGAAGAATCTCCAGCTGCCGGCTCACGAGATAGGGCGCCAGCATCTCGTACAGGACAGCAAGGGCCACGCGCGGTTCGTGACACAGGGGGCTGACCCGGCCCTGGCCGGGATTCAGATTCGGATCGAACCGCGCTTCGGGCAGGAGCGGGTAGTTGCGCCGGTAGTAGTCGCGAATGCCGGACCGCAGCCGCTGGTAGAGCGCCGTGCAGCCGGTCCCTTCGATCCATGGGTGCTCATCCGGGGGCACCGCCTGGGCCGTGAGCTGGCCACCAATCCAGTCGGTTTCTTCGGTCAGCACGACGGTCCTGCCGAGCCGCAATGCCGAGAGCGACGCGGCGACGCCGCCAAGGCCGCCGCCGACAATGAGGACGTCCGTGCGCCGTTCGCGAATCATCGGTCTGGTAGTGTTCCTCGTCGCAATTCGATCAATTTTGACGGGAAAATCGCGTAAGTTCCATTCCGAGTTCTTGGGACCACTCCGACCGTGAGTCTGCGGCCGTTGTGAGCACCTCACAGGCGTGCCGCAGGATTACCCCGTGCGGATTGATGACTGTCACGCCGGAGGCCGCGGGTTCCAGTCCCGTCCGCCCAGCCCGCCCACGCTCTCTCAGATACTTACATGGTCCGGGTCGTCGTTTCGACCTGCGGCGAAGCGCCCGTGGGTCAGTGACTTGCACCCGGCGCAGGTGCCGGCGCTCGGAGTTGAAACAACGCGATTCGCGTCCCCAGCGCTAGGACAGGGCGACAGCTCGACGGTCGTCGGTCCGGCGCGAGACACACAGGGGGCGCGCTCGGCGGCGCCTCGATCACGCCCCGTAACATCCACACGGGTTTCGCTCGCGAGTCAAGTCAACCAGCTCCGCCGAAGGGTACTACCGTTTCAGCGGCATGCCGCCCGGCCGTTATGAGCGGTCTCAGACCCGTACGTCGTGCCGCCTTCAGGCGCTATCCGGGCGGTCGATCTGGCGGTCGGTCTTTGTGCCGTCTATGAAGCGGCGCTCATTGTCAAGTAGTCGGTCGTTCAATGTATTCTTCGCGTCCGTCTCGCGTCACGGTGAGCCACGTAACAGCCTCTGCTCGGAACGTGCTCGATCATGGAGTGAAACCGCGATTTGTCCGATAACGTAGAATGAGACTCGCGCGGCCCGTGTCTTTTCTGACGATCACATGATGCAGACAGTCGAGATAAGCCTCAGGATTCCTTCCCTGCGCGTCCGCCGCGAGGGGAAGGAGGACATGGAATCCATCGCAAACAGTGACGTTCGATTCATCAAGCGCATCGAACTCGAGGCCATCCCCAAGCCGGAAGATGTTCTTACGATGGCGGTCAGCTCCGGAGGAACCTTCGAGTGCGATGTGGTCAGGAGCAACTGGCACCATGACAAGAACATGTTTGTCATCGCGTGCCGCTACTCCAAGCGGTCTATTTCACCGGCTGAATACCAAGCCTTGATAGACTCTTCTGACTGGCAAGTCAAAGCCCTGCTGTAGACCAGCGTAAGCTTCCCGATCGATCGACAGTCGAAGGCAGACTGCGCCGGCACGACGTGCGCGCGAATGGATGTCCCTTTCAGGACCGCATCAGGTGCGTGGCGAGGGTGCCGAGACCAGCAGCTCCTGGAGTGTCGTCGAGGCGGCACTACATAAGGCTCAGGAGAAGCCTGACGATGGCGGCCGCTGCACCGACCAACAGCGGGAGTGTCCACACAAGAAGCGTAGCGATGACGAGATCAGATGCCACTTCCCACGCACGGCCGAGCCACGAGCGGTCGACATGCCTCATTGGCGATACCGACAAATCTCCCGCGCTCACAGCTGTGTTCGCCGCGGGCGCAGCGTCTCCATCACCAGCGGCCGATCGGCGTTTCAGAGCCACAGCAACATCGCGGGCGGAATGGCGGCGAACAGGAAGAAGAATGCCCAGCTCTGAGCAGCCATGCTGCCGAACACGAAGAAGCTGAGGCAGGTGAAAGCAATCCACACACCGATCAGAGACCGGCGCCATTGTGGTGCGGACATGGAGACCTTCCTGTGGCTTGCTAGCCGGGCCGCAGTTCGCGGCGCAAGGCGTCGGTCAGCTGCTTCAACATCCGCGGACTCGGATCGTCGATCCGGGATCGGCCGCGCGATTGCTGCCACTCGAGCCGCGCAAGCGATTTGAGCATTCGACGCCGGCACACCGATTGGCGTCGTACCGAGTCAGCCTCGATCAACTCGCACGCGGCACGTCGTATCGCGTCACCCGAAGGCCCCGACGGACACGCGCCGGCCAGCCGAAGCACGTGCTGAAGGCTCTCGAAGAGCGTCCAACGCGGCTGCCTCGCACGCGTGCCGCCCCAGTGGTCGGGCACTGCCGCGAACCTCGCGGCACCCCAGGGGTCATGGGCGCGGCACCACAGCACCTGCCCACAGTCGTGACACACGATGTCACCTGGACAGAGCGACGAATCGAGCGACGATGCCCGCCACGTCACCGCGTGGCCGCTCGCCCGGTGTGCGAGATACGCCAGCCGACCGGTTAACGGTGCGAACCACATGGTCCTGGCCCGCCCTGCGTGTCCGCCGCTGCTGGATGGATGAAAAGAGGAACGACGTCGGTGCCGAAGCTCATCGGGTCCCTCTGAACGAGCTATGTGAGGAACCCGCCACAGTGCGGGAGGCTCAGGACAGCTGCCAGCACTCTAACACGGTCACGCCGGACGAGGCCGCGGGTTCGTCTCCTACTGATGAGTCTGATGGCTTTACCGCTGTTTTCCTCTCACGAGGACATCGTTGCCGCAACAGCAGCGCTCGTCCTTGGTGCCAGCCTCGAAACCTTAATGGGGAAGTGCGCTGAAGCGATGAACAACGGCACGGCCGTCACTCGCGCAATGCTGGCATTGGTAGCGGCTGGTTTTGGCGTTGGCAGATGACGGGGGAAGTGGTTGCCAGCCCTCAATGAACCATTGTGGATCGTCGGGATCGGGCGCGTGCTCGGTGCACGCCACTTCTCCGCGAATTGACCAATACAGATGGGTAAGAGATTCTTGACGCACGCACGGCTCCTAGGCTTGTGAGGAGCGCGTCCCTGTCGACGTGAACGCGTGCGGCTCAGAAGCGAGACGAAAGGTCAATCTGCAGTATAGCGTGCGGTCATCGAAATCTGCCAACGAGCTGTGCAGTTTTGACCTGTCTCCACGCGCGCGAGTGCTAGAGTACGGACGTGGGTATCGGCCGTGTCGATCGTGACGAGCGACAGGCGCGTCGCCTTCATGAGGCCGCGTCTCCGCCGCTCGTGTTGGGTCTGAAAGGGGGACGCATGCTCATCACCTACCGTCGCACCGGTGGCGTATTTGCGCTGCTCGCGCTCGCGGCGGTTGCGCTCGCGGCAACGGCGCTGGCGGCAGCGGTGGTGATCGGCGTCGTGGCGATTGCAGCCACCCTGTTCCTCGTGCGTGCGGTGCTGCCCGCGTCGTGGCGGCATTCCACCGTCCCACCGCCGACACCGTGGCCCTATCAGACGATCGACGCGACGGTGGTCGATCCGACGGGTTCCTCCGACGAACGCGACCTCCTTCGACTGGACAGCGACAAAGGATGACGAGCGGATGACATTCCTCGAGCGGATGTCGGCATGGTGGCACAGGGAGACGCCCGTTGCCGAACACCGAACCGCTATCGTTCCGGTCCAGCCGTCACCGCCGCGCGTCCCCGCCGAGTACCTATCGCTCTATACGTACTTGGAACATCGCTACGCATCGACGGTCGTCCTTACGTTCGATCAAATGGAGGCGCTGCTGGGGTTCGCGCTACCCGAGCCCGCGCGGACCCGGCGGGACTGGTGGACGACCGGCGCGGCCTTGCGCACCGACTTGCACTCCGATGCGTGGACGATGGCGAGGCGGACGGCGACGCCAAACCTCCTGGCCCGGACTGTCGCATTTGAGCGACTGCCGTGACCGCTGGCGAGCGTGCCGGCGACCAGGCGACTTCTCGCACATCCGGGCCGCACCCTGCATCGCCATCCAGTCGCCTTTTCACGTCGGAACTGCCAATTTAATACGCTCTCCGAGATTTCGGGTACGGATTCACGCCCGAGGGCCCGTCTCGGATCGTGTCCCAGAGGTACCGGCACTCTGGACAGAAGACGCACTGTGTGTCAGTCCGTGCGTGGGTGACGAAGGCGCTTGGTAAGTGGCACCGAGGGCACTCGACGTAGGTCCGGGGCGCCGGTGCCGGCCGAGGAAACCACGCCATGCAGACGCAGTCTAGCGAACGCACGCGGGATGCACTGTTCAAATCCGAACACCTCTAGCCCTCTCACCGGGGCTCGGCCGCAGGCGTACCCACATGAAGATGGCCCCACCGGGCACATCAAGACGGCCGGCGCGGTAGCTGTGATCGTGTTTCGTCGTGCGACGGCCACATTGGTCGTCGTCAGCGTTGTGGCGTCTGCCGCTTGGCTTCGTCGCGGCCTTGGATGAACGTGGCCTCCCGGCACAAAGCCTCAAGGTCGAAAGGTCGCTTTGTTCGCGTGGCGGGCCGTCTCCCGCCTGGCGTGGTCCTCGTCTTCTTGCTTTGTCTGACGTTCGACGGCACGTGTTGCAGCGTCGGGGTCGTCCAGCTGGGCGCTTCGGCGCTGGCAGCCCGGGCGAGGGCATCCAAAGGTTTGGAAAACATCACCAGTCCAAAGGTGGACGCGTACGAAGGACGAACGACACTGAGCGAATGCTGGGCATTGTCCCAGTGCGCCATGACCCTGTCGCTGTCCCAGCGCGCGATGATCCGGTCGCTGCTGGTGTACCCCCAGGGCACAGCGGCACTGCTGTCGGCCGCAGGCAGATTCGCGGGACCGTACGTCACCGCAAGCGCGCCGACCACATCTTCAGCTGTCATCCCTTCGGTCCGGTCCCACGCGTAATAGACGACGATGCGGAACAGCTGGCCGTTGTAGAAACTGAAGAGCATCCCTCCTCGCCGAATCTCCCGACTGAGTCGAACTGATACTCAGGGGCGCGGCGGTCCACGTCAGCTCTTCAATCAGTTCCGGTCGCTGGTGAATCACGCGGGTCTCTGGCGCGATGTCAGCTTGTTGTGCGACGGCGACCGGACTCATGCCCAGCTGATACTCACGGTACTTCGACAAATCCTGGGCAAAGCTCCACGGCGGTCAGCCAGTTGCCAGTTGGCGATCCTGCGAAAGGGTCGAGTGGGTCGTGCGCCCCTCCGGCGCGACGAGCGCGATTCGTGGGTCGATTACCTTACTCAGTGTACGGGCGACGATGACGCGTCCGCTGTGCAAAGGGGGACACCCACGCGCCGAGCGTTAGGGCAACGAAGCGGACCGTGCAAAACCGGACAGACGCCTGCAGAGAACCCTGCCAGGTCCTCCACCAACCGTTGCCGAAGTGCTACGTGCCACGGAGGTCAGGCGATGACCGTCACGTTTCCGGCCGCCGAGACGACTGCGCCGGAGCGCCTCGGGTTCGCGACGTGCCCGTTGTGCCGAGCCACCGACGCGACGATCACGTACGACGCCCTCGGGAAAGGCGCCGACTGGCAGTGCGCACGCTGCGGCCAGAAGTGGAGTGCCGCCCGGCTGGCTACCGTCACCACGTACGCCGCGTGGGTGGCAGAACGGACGACTCCCCATCGAGGTAACCTATGAGCATGACAGCAACCGCCCCACGCACGGATGAGTATGCAGAGCGCTGGCGGCAGTGGCAGCGCGGCAACGCAGAAAGCAGCCGCAGGGCGGCCATCCGGGCGCGCATCGTGTTCGTTCTCGTCTTGACCGCCGCAGTCGTCTGGCTCGGCCTTCAGATCCTCTATCCCGTACAGAGCTGACGCCGTGCAACTTCGCATCGCCCGCCTCTGGCTTGACTGCGAAGAACTGCACAGTCTGCGGCCGCGCCCGGTGTTCGCGTCGGATGCGTCTGCCTTCGTCACGCGGCGGGTGCCGGCTCCGGAACGACGAGCTCGGCCCGGACCAGCAATCTCGCCGGAAGCGGCCGCGTATCTGCGGGAACGACGACGTGACACGGCGGTGGGCTCGTGAATGTCGGGTGGATCGCTCTCGGCGTCGCAGTGGCGGTGGCGATTGTCGCCCTCGCGAGATCATGGCTTCGGCGCTCTCGAGATTTCGATCTCGGAACGGTCAGCCATCGATGGATAGCCGAACAGCGGTTCGGGCATGGACGCGACCGCATGTAAAGCCGCTCGAATGACGGCTGGGCCCGGGCAGCGGTGAGAATCTTGCACGGTAACGATGACAACAAAAGGACGCTATCAATGGCTACGATGACCGGAACCATCAAACGCATTACCGACAGAGGCTTCGGCTTCATTGCAACCGCCGAAGGCACCGAGTATTTCTTTCATCAGTCTGCCTGTACCCACACGCGGTTCGATGACTTGCGCGAAGGCCAGGCGGTGTCATTCAGCGTGCAGCAGAGTCCGAAAGGTCCCCGTGCCGAGAACGTCAGCCCGCAGTAACGTGCCTCATGGGCGTCTCCAATCAGGCCACGTGTCGACCGTGACCGATGAGTTGACCAATAAAGAGAGGCCTCACCGCGGCTAGACGGCGAGATGAACCATGTTCAGTCGATAGAACAAGCCCGCAGAGAAGCTCCCCGAGCACACCTTGGAGAAGAGGCTGTGGGTGGCGCCGGCCATCACACGGACAGATATGGGTGAACGGGCCCGCTGGTCAAGGAGGCTCGACAGACGGGCCTGCATGCTCCACGTCAGATCGAGCCCCTCCTGTACGGCCTCAGGTAGTGGTCGATGTCGTCACCAGCGTCGCAAGCGGTCGCGCGACGAACAACCGCCGACACGGTCGGGCGATGAGCCGGGCCCACCGGTTGGCTCGACTCACGCGAGCGCTGTCGGTGGCGATGCCGGTGTTCGCGTACATCTGTCGATAGAGCTTCGAAATCAACACGAACGCCAGACGCGCACGCAGCGTCTGCGCGCACCGCGAGCGCACCCAGATACGGCGAAGACTGTAGAACCGATCCCATACGGCTTGCGTCCGTCTGCGGATCTCGTCGGGTGTCATCACGGGGTGCGGCGCATACACCTTGGGTCGCCGTGTGTAAGGGATCAGCCAGTGTCGCGTGATGGGGATGTCTCCCACGCGCGCCACGCCTGACCCGACGCGCTGTTCCCACGCCGCGAAGTCCACGGTGCCTGGATAGGGCGTCAACATGACGAACTGAGCGAAGGCGAGCCCAGCGCGATCGGCGATGTCCGCGGTTGCCTCGAAGGTTGACGCCCGGTCGCTCGGCAGCCCGAAGATGAACGAGCCGAGCACATGGACGCCATGATCTCGGAACGTGCGCAGGCGCTGCACCAGCGCCTCGCCGACCTCGTTGAAGCCCTTGTAGACGTCTTTCAGCCCCTCTGGCGTGACGGCTTCGACGCCAACGAGGGCGCCCTTGATGTTCGCCCGGCGCATGGCGTCGAGAAACGCCACGTCCTCCGCGGCCTCCATCGTGATCTGTGTGAAGAACACCATGTCGGACGGCAGTTGCGCCAGACGGGCCATCAGTTCGAATCGCTCGGCCCGGAGCGCCCGTAGCTGCTCGAGCCGCGGCTGATTGCGCTGGCGCTCGGCCATCGCCAAATCCGCCAATGTGACTGGATAGAAGTTGTCATCCGCCAGGGCCACGAATCGGAAGCCCCGTTGACGGAGCTCGACGATCTCCGCGACGACGCGATCGACGGAACGCTGCCGCGGCTTCTGACCGTCGGTCCGCCAGACGGAGCAGAACGAACAGTGCTTCGGGCAGCCGCGGACTGTCTGCACGGAACCCCACATGTAGCGGCCGGTCGGTAGCAAGTCCCAACGCGCGGACACGAAGCGATCCGCGTCCACGCGCCCGGCTTCGTAGACCTTCTGCAGCGTCCCCTGCCGCGCGTGATCGAGCACGACCGGCCAGATGACGTCGCCATCCCCCCGCACCACAGCGTGCGCCCCGCCAAGGCTCTGTGCCTCGTCTGGGTACAACGTCGCATGAATCCCGCCGAAGACCACGGACGCGCCCCGAGCGCGTACAGCCGTGCCGATCTCGTAGCCCCGCAGCGCATTCCCCGTATGAATGCCGATGCCGACCACATCGCCACGCTGGACATCGTCGGCGTCGAACGGCTCCAGCGTTTCGTCGGTGATCCGCGGCCGACCAGCTGACACCGGCGTGGCCGCTCCGAGCACGAACAGCCAGCGAGGCGTGATCACGCCGACGCCGAAGGAGATATGGCTGGGATTGACGAGGTGAACGGTCATGTGGCTTCGTGCCGAGCCACCACGTGGATGACGTTCAGCCAATGGAACAACTGTCCGGACTCGAGGGAGTCGAGCATGCGGACAGACTTCTCTGAACAAGACGGACTGAACATCGCATCACGCTCCTTTGTGGCCCCTCGTCGGCGGCCGGAGCTCGGAAGCTGAAGCGACGTCACGGACCGATGACGTGGCACCAGTCTGGCGGGCGAATGTAGTCTACCGTACATTTGTCGCCACGCCCGTGTTCGTAATCGTGATAGCGCCCGTGTTCGTAGCGTGATAAAGTGCCGGCACCATCAGCCTTTCTTGAGCTACGCCCGCGGCCGGCGGCTGCGCCCCTCCAGTTCATCGAAGCCTCTGACCAACTCGATTCGACTCGGAGGAATATGATGCGCGCTTCGACGCCACGATCCGCTCGACTTCTCCCTGACGGCACACCGCTGTTGAATCAGTTATTGGCCGCCCTCCCGCGCGTCGACTACGCCAGACTGCTGAAGCACTTGAGGATGAACGACGTGCGGACGGGCGAGACGCTGCATGATCATGCCACGCGCATCACCGACGTGTACTTTCCCAACGGGGGCGTCTTCTCGGTGACGATGACCATGCGTAACGGCGCCCTTGTGGAGGTCGCCACCGTGGGGGACGAGGGCATGCTTGGCATCGGCGTCTTCTTCGGCGACCGTACGGGGGCGGGCCGGACCTTTCAGCAGGTCGCCGACGGTCGATTGCCGTCGATGGCTGTGGGGCGGTTCATCAAAGAAGTTGCCACGCCGGGACCGTTCCGCACCGCCGTCGGGTCATACACACAAGCGAACCTGCGGCAACTCATGCAGTGCGCGGCGTGCAACGCGCTGCATGACGTCACACAGCGGTGCTGCCGCTGGCTCCTCCAGACGCACGACCGCGCCCGCTCCGACGACTTTCCCATGAAGCAGGAATTTCTCGCGATCATGCTCGGTGTGCGGCGTCCGACCGTCACGGTCGTGATGCGGGCACTGCAGGAGGCCGGGTTGATTGCGAGCGGATATGGACGAATTCGCGTCCTGAAGCGGAGGCAGCTCGAAGACGCGGCCTGCGAGTGCTACGGCGCCATGCGCATCGCTGGCGCACGGCGCCGGGTGTGAGGAGATCACCGAATGGATTCAGCCGAAATCGAGGCCAAGGCGACGATTGCCGCCGCACTCATCGTGAGAGGAGCAGTCGAGGTTCCATCGCTGCCGCTAGGCAATGAACCAGTACGGGACGCCGCAGGCGTACGCCTGCAGGAACTGACGGACTATGTGTATCGCCTGATCACGACCTCAGAACGGCGCGAGCCGACGTGAGCGACGGATGCCACCCAATGCTTCGGTTCTTTCACCACCAGATCGCGGTGGTCGCTCACGCTCGCTGATGTGCGGGGAACGCCATCGACGTGCCGTCCAACCGTGTCAGAACGGCCCGCGTGTGTGGATAGGCTGCGAGCAGCGTCGGAGCGAGCGTCTCGCCCGCAACGCAGATCGCGGTGGCGAGCCCGTCGGCTGCCGTCGCCCGCGGACCAATCACCGCCACGTCGACAACGCTGGTGGCGCTCGCGCCGGTGCGCGGATCAAAGATGTGATGAAAGCGTCCGCTCGCCTCGAATGTCGTGCCATATCCACCAGACACGGCGAGCGCCATGTCTTCGAGGTCGACCATGCGATCGATGCGGCCGACGTCCCTCCCGTCGCGGATGCCAATGCGCCACGAACGCCCATCCGGGTGGCGGCCGATGGTCCGGTATTCGCCCAGGTCGACCACCGCGCTCTCGAAGCCTTCGTTGCGCAGCATGTCGGCGATCGCGTCCGAGATGTAGCCTTGAGCGATGCTGTTCAATGTAATGGCCATGCCGGCACGTGTGAACCCGATTGCCGCCGCGCCGCTGTCGATCTGCCGGAAATCCACCACGGCCTCTGCAACATCGCGCGCACGGGCCGCGATGTCTGTTTGGATGTCAGTGCGCGACCAGAAATGCGCCTCGTACAGTCGCCACAAGGGCTGGACCGAAATGTCGAAGGCGCCGCCGCTCAGCTCACCGAGTCGTTGGCTTTCCTCGATCAGTGCGCGCAGCTCGGGCGACGGCTTCGTCAGCGTGCCCGCCTCATTGAGGCGTGAGATTTCGCTGTCCGGCCGATAGAGGCTGAAGATCCGCTCAAAGCGCGCGAGCTCCTGCCGCACTCGCAGGAGCGTACGTCGCGCGAATGCGGTGTCGGGGTGCCATACCGTCAGCTCCGATAGCGCGCCAAGCACGTCGCCGTGCCAGGTGTGCATCTGACCTTTCGGCGCGGTCGCGCGCACCGCCGCGATAAGCAGCGGCAGGCCGGCACCTGCCGCAACGACGCGCAAGAAACGACGGCGCGTCGGACGTCCTTCAGACATTGTTCGCCCTGACGACGAGGGGCTTGGCCTCGCGGCGCAGCTTGACGGCCTGCACCAGCGGCGGACATCGCTTCTGGTCATGATATTCAACCTGGCAATCGAGGCACTGAAAGCACTCGGCTGTGACGATGGTGCCCGTCGGCTGGATCGCCCGCACGGGACAGCCGCGTTCGCACAAGTGGCAGGGATTGCCGCATTCGGGACGCCGCTTGAGCCGATTGAGCAGGTGCAGCCGATCGAGCACGGCGAGGACGCCACCCAGTGGACACAGGAAGCGGCAATAGGCCCGCTCGGAGAACAGCCCGATGGCCAACACCCCACCGGCATAGAGGACATACGGCCAGGCGCGCGTAAACTTCGTGGTGATCGCCGTCTTGAACGGCTCGATCTCCAACGTGGCTCCCGTTGGATCGATCTGCATCATCACCAGCGCCAGCACCGCGGCGGCTGCGAGGTACTTGCCCATCCACAAGCGCTGTTCCAGCGCGCCCGGCGGGTTCCATTGCGGGACGCGCAGCGCGCGCGCGAGCTGGCCGAGCAGCTCCTGCAGCGCCCCGAACGGGCACAGCCAGCCGCAGAACACGCCGCGCCCTATCAGCACCACCGAGACGAGCGTGTAGGCGGCGACGATCACCATCAGCGGCTCGATCAGGTAGAAACCGATATCGACGCCACTGAACGGTGCCCTGACGTAATTCACGACATTGACGATCGAGAGCTGCACACCCGCGGTCCAGCCGAGCCAGATCAGCACAACCAGCAAAAATCCTGTGCGCACGACCCTGTGGGCCACGCGGGAGCGCGCCAGCGTCGCCTGAAAGATGAAGATCAGCGTGAGCACCGACAGGAGCACGCCAAGAATCGCAATGTTCACCCGCGCGTCGCTCCAGGCTTCGACCCAGATGGGGATGGGCGGGGGCATGTCCGGCTCAGGCTCCGGCTCTACCGGCGGCTGCGGCTCCGGCTGCGGCTGCGGCTGGGAGATGACGACACTGGGGTCCGGAACCTGAAGAACATAGGCGTCCGGGACCTTGTAGTCGAGGCCGAACGTGACCGTCACCGGTGGAGTGCCGGTGCTGTTGATCAAGATGTCCAATCGCCACGGTCGTAACGGGTCGAGGCCGGACGTGGCCGGCAGCGCGAACAGCCCGGTCACCTGCTGTCCCTCGACGGGCGTGGCATACGCGTAGTCCTTCTGCACGAAGCCAAACGTCTTCCCGTCTTGAGTCACGCGCAGGCGATCGAAGCGGTTGCCCTCCGACTCGCGAAAGTACTTGGTGCCGAGAAAATCGTACGGCCCGTTGGACGCGACGTAGATCGCATGGGTGCCGCGCGGCAGCTGATTTTTGTAATCCTCGAATTTCAGCAGGCCGAGCAGATTGCCGCCGATGGTGGGTGGCGTGACCAGCGCCGTGAGGAATTCGATATAGAGATCGTCCGGCCCGCCGAGCGGCCAATCGAGCCGGGCATTGGCCGCGCCAGCACTGGCGAAGGCTGTCGCCACCTCGCCCGAGGTCACCCGTCGTCGCACGACGGCACCTTCGGCGAGGAGGGTGTCCCAGGACTTGATGTTGTAGCTCTCGAGATCGAGGGCCGGCACCGTTGCAGCGGTTACGGAGGTGTCAGCGGGCGGCGCGGCGGTCCGCGTGGCGCGTGCGCGCAGCACCAGCCTTGCGGTGGTGAGGACGGCGGCGCGCATGGCGCGCGCGCTGATCGTGGCACCGTCGACGTAGTCCGGCGGCAGCGCGTTGGTGCCGCCGCGCAGCAGCGGCCTGCCGGCTTCGCGCGCCAGCAGCGTATCGAGCTGGCGCTGGCGCACGGTGTCGTGCACGATCATCGACTCGTCGTGGAACACGACCGTGGCGCCCGTGAGGTGGCCGCTGAGATCGACGCCGGCGATCACGTCGAACGGTGTCGTCGAATAACCGGTCGCCGCGATGATGTCGAGGGTCGAAAACACATAGGCGACGATCTGGTCGCCCTTGAAGACGGCGATCGCGGGCGGCGAGCCTTCCTCGATCCCGAGGCGTTCGGCGCCGGGATAGACCACCGCCATGACCTCGGGCGTCAGCCGTTCGCGCAGTTTCCCCGGCTCAGCAAGCGAAGACGAGGCGAAGAGGAGGGCCAGCAGGGAGAGGCAGACGCCGCGCACTACCCACGCTGATGAATCCGGGACAGGCATCGTGGCGACCGTGAAATCAGGCGCACGGTAGCACAGGTGGTCGGATCGGACGAGGGGGTGCCAGGGCGACGAATCCCGTTGTAAATGCCGATACTCTGGGTGTAGCCTACGCCGATACGTGACCTGTTTGCGGGTGGGAGGGAGCGAGGATGATTCGAACCCGAACCCTGGCGTCGATAAGCATGGTCCTTGCGGGCGCGGCCCTTCTGGCCGCGGCAGCTCCATCCGCGCAAAGTCCCCCCCCGCAGAACCTCTCCTCGGCAGCTGCAACCGCCCACCGCGCGACGTTAGATAAGTACTGTGTCGGCTGTCACAAGGCACCCACGCCAGTAGCAGGGCTGCGCCTGGACAACCTGGACACCGCCAATTTCGAAACCGACGGCGCCACGTGGGAGAAGCTGGCGCGCAAGCTACGCAACCGCGAGATGCCGCCCGCGGGAATGCCGCGGCCTGATGCGGCCACCTTGGACGCGCTCGTCAGCTATATCGTGACCGGGCGCGATCGCCTGGCCGAGGCCAAGCCCAATCCGGGACGCCGCACGCTCCATCGGCTCAACCGAACGGAATACGGGAACGCCGTTCGCGATCTGCTGGCGCTGGAGATCGACGTCGCGGAGTTGCTGCCGGCCGACGACATCGGCTACGGCTTCGACAACATCGCAGACGTGTTGCAGGTATCGCCCGTCTTGATGGAGCGGTACTTGTCGGCCGCACGCAGGATCAGCCGGACCGCGGTGGGCGATACCACGATCCCCGTGGGCTATCAGACATATAACGTTCATCATGGCCTGATTCAGACCGATCGGCTGGGCGAAGCCGCGCCGGTCGGCTCGCGCGGCGGCACCATCGTGCGCCACGTGTTCCCGGTGGACGGCGACTACGAGATTTCGGTCACGTTGCAACGGAATACAGACGACGAATATCTGGGCCTCGAGCGGGAACGCAAGCTCGATCTCCGGCTCGACGATCGAAGGCTCCAGCTGTTCACCATTGCGGCCAGCCCCAAGAAGATCGTGCTCGGCGGCGGAACGCCTCCCGATGCGCATCTCAGGATCCGCGTGCCGGTGAAGGCCGGCCCACGAGAGCTCGCAGCGACATTCCTGAAAGACACGCTGATCAAGGAAGGGATTATCGAACGGGTCCGTGAGGACGTCGTGCAGACGTACTTCGAAGGCGTGGGCAGCATCACGGTTGCCGGTCCGTTCAACGTGCAGGGACCGGGTGAGACCGTCAACCGCGAGAGGATTTTCGTGTGTCGTCCGTCCACCGCCGCCGACGAGCAGGCGTGCGCGACGAAGATCCTGTCCACCCTCGCCCACCGCGCCTATCGGCGTCCGGTCAATGCCGACGACATGACGCCTCTGATGACGCTCTACAGGACGGGCGCACAGAACGGCGGCTTCGAGTCGGGCGTGCGGCTGGCGCTGCAGAAAATTCTCGTGTCGCCCGACTTCGTCTTCCGCGCGGAAGTCGATCCGCCCGGCGCGGGTCCGGGGACGATCTATTCGATCAGCGATATCGAGCTCGCCTCGCGCTTGTCGTTCTTCCTGTGGAGCAGCATTCCCGACGATCAGCTGCTCGCCGTGGCCGAGAGCGGACGCCTTTCCGATCCGTCGGTCCTGCAGGCCCAGGTCAAGCGGATGATGGCTGATCCACGCTCGGAGGCGCTGGTAAAGAACTTCGCCGGCCAATGGCTGTTCCTGCGCAACATCGCCAGGATCTCGCCGGATACAACGACCTTCCCGTATTTCGACGAAAACCTGCGCCATGCCCTGGCGAAGGAAACCGAGCTCCTGATCGAGAGTCAGCTGCGCGAGGATCGCAGCGTCGTCGACCTGCTGAGGACCGACTACACGTTCCTCAATCAGCGCCTGGCCGAGCACTACGGGATCAAGGGCATCTACGGCAGTGAGTTCCGCCGCGTCACGCTTGACGATCCGAACCGGCATGGGCTGCTCGGACAGGCCAGCATCCTGGCGGTGACTTCGTATCCCAACCGGACGGCGCCGACCATTCGCGGAAAGTGGGTGCTGGAGCAACTCTTGGGTTCGCCGCCGCCGCCGCCGCCGCCCAACGTGCCATCGTTGAAAGAGGATGTGACCGTCCAGAAGCTGACCATGCGCGAACGCATGGAACAGCACAGGGCCAATCCCACGTGCGCCGTGTGCCACCGCATGATGGACCCACTCGGCTTCGCGCTCGAGAACTTCGATGGTCTGGGCGGCTGGCGTGTGTCCACCGGACCCGGGGCCGGACCGATCGACGCCTCTGGCGCCCTGCCCGACGGCACCAAGTTCAACGGGCCGGCCGGCTTGCGCGACGTCCTGTTGAAGAAACAGGACATGTTCGTTGAAAACTTCACCGAGCGGCTGCTGACCTATGCGCTGGGTCGCGGCCTGGAAGAGTACGACAGCGCGGCCCTGCGCAAGATCGCGCGCGAGGCTGCCGCGGACGATCAGAAGTGGTCGGCGATCATTCTTGGCATCGTCAAGAGCACGCCATTTCGAATGAGGAGGGTCAGCGATGGTAGTTTTTAAGTACGCGATTCCCCGGCGCACGTTCCTGCGCGGCGTGGGTGCCACGCTTGCTCTGCCCATGCTCGACGCCATGACGCCGGCGCTGACCGCCGCCACGAAACGGCCGACCCGCATGGCGTTCATGCAAGTCCCGAACGGGATCTTCAACTTGAAGAACGAGTGGACGCCCAAGGCCGTGGGCGCCAACTGGGAGCTGACCCGGACCCTCGAGCCGCTCGCGGCCTTCAAGGACCGCATGGTGGTGATATCCGGGCTCGACAACCAGGAAGCCGCGGGCCTCAACGGCGAAGTGGGCGGCGACCATCCGCGCGCGTGCACCGCCTGGCTGACGGGCACGCACGCGAAGATGACCTCCGGCGCAGACCTCCGCGCCGGGATCTCCGTCGACCAGATCGCGGCGAAGGAGTTCGGCAAACACACCCAGCTCGCCTCGCTCGAGGTCGGGCTCGAGACGCCCGAAGTGGTGGGCGCGTGCGAGTCGGCCTACGGCTGTGCCTACTACAACACGATCTCCTGGCGCAATGACACCACACCGCTGCCGATGGAGAACCGCCCCCGCGCGGTCTTCGAGCGTTTGTTTGGCGACGCGGGTGCCGATCCGAAGGCACGATTGGCCTTCAGAGAGGAAGATCGCAGCATCCTTGATGCGATCAACGCGGAAATCAAAGGGCTGCGCTTGAAGGTCGGTGGAACGGATCGTCACAAGATCGACCAGTATACCGAGGCGATCCGCGACGTCGAGCGGCGCATGCAACTGGCCGAGAAGCAGGGCGCGCAGGATTTCTCCATGGCGAGCCCCGTCGGCATCCCGGAAGTCTTCTCGGACTACTTCAAGTTGATGGCCGATCTCATGGTTCTAGCCTGGCAGACAGACATGACGCGCGTCATCACCTTCCAGATGGGCCATGAGATGAGCGGCCGCGCCTATCCCGAGCTGGGATTCGGCGATGCCCATCACCCCTGCACGCATCATCAGGGCGATGCCGAGAAGCAGGAGAAGACGACGAAGATCAACATCTTCCACACGAAGATGCTGTCGTATTACCTCGGGCAGCTGAAGGCCACCTCCGACGGCGACGGCTCGCTGCTCGATCACTCGATGATCCTCTACGGCGCCGGCCTGAGCGACGCGAATCTGCACCTCTACACCGACCTGTCGCTCCTGCTGGTCGCCGGTGGTGTGGCCGGGATCAAGGGCGGACAGCACGTCCGCTATCCCAACCGCACGCCGATGGCCAATCTGCTCCTCACCATGCTGGACAAGGCCGATGTCCCTGGCGTGGAGAAGATCGGTGACAGCACCGGACGGTTGGAATTGCCGACCACCTAGCCGCGGTATTCGTCGAGGGTCCCCGCGAAAGCGGGGACCCTTCCTCGAAGTGGCAGCAAGCGGAAAGGTTTTCGCGGTTCACGCAGGAGAATGGCGATGAAGACGAGAGCAACATTCCTGGCGGCTTTGATGGCCTCGACCATGTGTGCGAGTGCCGCGCTGGCCGCCGGCGCGGGCGACGCGTCGCTGGTGGCTGCCGCGAAGCAGGGGGACCGCGCAGCCGTGCAGTCCCTGTTGAACGGCCCTTCGGCGAAGCAGGCTGTCTCCGGGGCCGAGGGCACGGCCGCGTTGATCTGGGCGGCCACCCGCAATGACGTGGCGATGGCCGACCTTCTTCTGCGCGCCGGCGCGAACGTGAAGGCCGCCAACGAATTCGGCGCAACGGCGCTGTATGCGGCCGCGGCGCACGCGGATCCGGCGATGACGGCGGCGCTCCTGGCGGCAGGCGCCGATCCCAACACGCCTCTGATGTCGGGCGAGACGCCGCTGATGGAAGCGGCCCGCCGGGGCAACCTGGCGACGGTACGTACGCTGCTGGCGAACAAGGCCAACCCCAACGCCCGGGAATCGAACGGCGGACAGACCGCCTTGATGTGGGCGGCCTCGCAACGTCAGTCCGCTGCTGTTCAGGCGCTGCTCGAGGGTGGCGCCGACGTCCACGCCGGTTCGAAGACCGGTTTCACGCCGCTGATGTTCGCCGCCCAGCAAGGCGATGCGGCCACCGCGCGCATCCTGCTGCGCGCCGGCGCGAGACCGAATGACGCCCAGCCGAAAACGGCGTTGACGTCCTTGATGATCGCCAGCGCGATGGCTCACGCCGAGGTGGTCGACGTGCTGCTCGGCAACGGCGCCAAACCCGACCTGGTGGATGCGAGCGGGTACAGCTCGTTGCACCGCGTGGTGCGGGACTCGGATTACGGAATCAACCCGGCCACAGAAGACGCCGTGTTGACCATTGTCAAGGCGCTCATCAAGCACGGCGCGAATCCGAATATCCGTCTCACCCAGGACAAGGAAAAGGCTGCGGAGGAAATCAGGAACGGCAACGTGCAGCAAGCCGAGCGGCGCACCGCCGTCACCGTGAATGAAATCGTTCTGCAAGGTGCGACACCGCTCTTCCTGGCCGCGGAAGTCAACAATCTCGACGTGATCAAGAGCCTGGTGGAGGCGGGGGCGGATCCGAACCTTGCCACCGAGCGAGGGACGACGCCGCTGATCATGGCGGCCGGCGGCGGGACGGACGTCCAAAGGGAGCGGTCGCTCGAGGAGCGGGCCACGGCGCTCGAGACGGCGAAGTTCCTGGTGGAGCTCGGGGCCGACGTGAATGCCGCCGGACAGTACGGCTGGACCCCCTTGCACGCGGCCGCCTATCAGGGAATCAACCCCGTCATCGAATACCTGGTCAGCCAGGGTGCAAAGATCGATCAGAAAGACGAGTTCGGGCAGACGGCGTTGAGCATTTCCCTGTCCGTCCTCACCAAGGACATCGGGGCCCGCCGCCTGCAAATCCCGCGCAGATACCGGCAGGAAACGGCCGAGCTCCTGCTGAAGATGGGTGCCGGCACGCTCGAAAAGACCGGCGTGGTAGTGGTCCTCCAGCGCAGCGGGGACCTCAACCTGGGGAATCGCGCGCAATAATTGCGTGCGACGGCTTCGTCATTGGCGGCATGTCCGATAGCGGGGTCTTTGGTGAACCAGGAGACCCCGCCCTCTTCTCTCGTCGCCAAGGGTTGATCGACTTCAGCGGTGTCCTCGAGGCTTTCTTAGGAACTCTGCCGCGACTCACAGCCTAAGAATCTAGGTCTGTGTCCCTTCCGCGTTGGCAGGCCCCGCGCAGGCGGCTTGACCACCGGGAACCTGCGCGGACACAATTCGATAGTTCGTTAACATTCTCAGGGTTCCTGTGCCTGTCGCGGGCCGAGTATTGCCTCAGTGACGAGTCCCGTGTCTGCCCGCTCCAGAACCTCGACTGCCGTCCGTGTTGACGGCAAGTTCCTCGCGATCGGCGGCCGTCGCTTTCTGGTAAGAGGCGTCGCCTATGGCACGTTTGCGCCCGATCCGGCAGGGGCGCAGTTCCCGGATGCAGTCCGGTTGACCGCCGATTTCTCAGCGATTGCGGCGGCCGGCTTCAATACGGTTCGCACATACACGGTGCCGTCTGTGGCCGTCCTCGATGCGGCTGCGCGAGAGGGTCTCCGAGTGATGGTCGGAATACCCTGGCCGCAGCACATGGCATTTCTCGACGATCCCCAATTGATGCGGCGGATCCGCGGCGATGCGATGGCGACGGTGTGCGAGCTGGCCGCTCACCAGGCGGTCTTGATGTTCGCGGTCGGCAACGAGATCTCACCGGCCGTTGTGAGGTGGCACGGGCGCTCCCGAATCGAGCGCTTTCTCCGATCGCTCTACGACGACCTCAAGTCGGCGGCCCCGGAGAGCGTGCTGACCTACGTCAACTTTCCTCCCACCGAGTACCTCGACCTCACGTGTTTCGACGTGTGCGCGTTCAACGTGTACCTCCATCGCGAGCCGGACCTGCGACGCTACCTGGCGCGGCTGCAGCACATCGCGGGGCCCAGGCCGCTGCTGCTTGCCGAGGCCGGCGGCGACAGCCGGCGCGAGGGCGAGGACGGCCAGGCACGGATCGTCTCGATGCACGTTCGTGCGGCGTTCGCGGAAGGCGCGTGCGGCGCCGTGGCATTTTCGTGGACCGATGAGTGGTGGCGTGGCGGCTACGCGGTCAACGACTGGGCGTTCGGGCTGGTCGACGCCGAACGGCGACCGAAGGCCGCACTAGCAGCCGTGACGCGCGCGTTCGCCGACGCGCCGTTTTCGGCCGACGAGACGGCACAGCGGCCCAGAGTCTCGGTTGTCGTGTGTGCGCACAACGCCGCCGGAACCATCGAAGAGTGTCTCGCCTCTCTGGCAGCACTGACGTATCCCAACGTCGAGATCATCGTCGTAAACGACGGGTCGGGCGACGCGACGGCCGCCATCGCCCGGGCGCAGGCCGGCGTGCGGGTGATCGACGTCCCGAAGGGCGGGTTGAGCGTCGCGCGCAATGTGGGCCTGGCGGCGGCAAGCGGCGAGATCATCGCCT
>Ga0187893_10004387_pt1 | contig 26932 bp, 22 predicted proteins | sample MA1701074metaG_FD_139574 | JGI IMG/M metagenome (GOLD analysis project Ga0187893, IMG submission 139574) | White microbial mat communities from a basaltic lava cave in the Kipuka Kanohina Cave System on the Island of Hawaii, USA - MA170107-4 metaG ... | reverse complement strand
GGGGGGGGGGGGGGGGGGGGGGGGGGGGGGGGGGGGGGGGGGGGGGGGGGGGCGGAGTGGGCCGAAAGGCCCGCAGCGGGCGACCCCGCCCCCCCCCGCGCCCTCCGTCGCTTCCCTTCCCCGTCGTTTCCGCGTTTAATGGACCGCATGGAAGAGCACCGGACCCCGCTTCACGACATCCTCGCCGCCCGCGGCGCCGTCTTCGGCGAGCGCTTTCCCGGCTTCCCGCTCCCGCGGCACTTCGGCGACCCGATGGCCGAGCACCGGCGCGCGCGCGCCACGGCCTCCGTCTTCGACATCTCGCCGCGCGGGAAGATCGAGGTGCGCGGGCCCGACCGGGTGAAGTTCATGCAGGGCATGATCTCGAACGATCTCAAGGCGCTCGCGCCCGGGCAGGGCTTCCACGCCTGCGCGCTCACGCCCAAGTCGAAGATCATCGCCCACTTCCGGCTGCACGTCCTCGACGACCGCCTGCTCCTCGACACGACGCGCCCGGCCGGCGCGGCGCTCCTCGAGCACCTGCGCCGGTTCCGCATCATGGCCAAGTGCGAGTTCGACGACGCGACCGACCGCCTGGCCGAGGTCGCGATCGAGGGCCCGCGGTCGCCGGATGTGGTCGCCGCCGCACTCGGCGGCCCGCCGCCCGACCTGCCGCGCCACGGGATCGCGCGCGTGCCGCTCGCCTCGGGCGTGGGCGGGGGCGAGGGCCTGCTCGTGCGCTACGCGGTCTCGGGCGAGGACGGCTACCGCCTCTACGTCGAGCCGGCGCGCGCCGCGGCGGTCGCGACCGCGCTCCTCGACGCCGCCGCCGCGCTCGGCGGGGGGCCGGCCGGCCTCGAGGCCATGGAGACGCTGCGCGTCGAGAACGGCCAGCCGCAGTTCGGCCGCGACTTCGACGAGAACACGATGCCGCAGGAGGCGGGCCTGGACGACGCCCTGAGCCTCAACAAGGGCTGCTTCATGGGCTACGAGCCGGTCGCCCGCATCCATTTCCGCGGCCACGTGAACAGGAAGATCGCCGGCCTCGCGCTCGAGCTGCCGGAGACCCCCGACGCGCCGCTCCCGCCGCCCGGCACGCCGCTCCTCGACGACCAGGAAAAGGACGCGGGTCACATCACGTCGACCGTGCGCGCGCCCTCACTCGACTTGAAGCCGATCGCGCTCGCCATGGTGCGCCGCGAGAAGCTCGAGCCGGGCACGCGCCTGAAGCTCGGCAAGGAGCCCGCGCCCGGCGCGCTCGGCGCCGGGGTCGTCACGGCGCTTCCGTTCTTCCGGCCGGCCGCCGCTATCTAGGCACCCACGCCACCACCCGGCACGGCCCGCCCGAGCCGCCGCGGACCTTCATCGGCAGGGCGACGAGGAGCGCCCCGCGCGGCGGCAGGTCGGCGAGGCGCTCGTTCAGGTTCTCGAGGACGTAGATCTCGGCCGCGGCCAGCGTCTTGTGGGCCTCGAAGCCGGTCGAGAGCCCGCGGTCGATCGAGAGCGTGTCGATCCCGACGCCGCGCACGGGCCGCTCGGAGAGGAGCGTCGCCGCCTCGAGCGAGAGCCCGGGGAAGTGCATGCGCCCCTCGTCGTCCCGGGCGGCGTAGGCGGCGAGGTCGCCGGCGCGCCCCGCCCAGCCGGTCCGGATGAGGACGATCGCCTCCTTCGGGATCGCCCCGTGCGCCTTCTCGAAGGCGGCGAGGTCGGCGGGCGTCAGCAGCGCGTCCGGGTCCTCGGCGACCCTGGCGGAGATGTCGATGACGACCGCCTCGCCGGCTTGGTGCTCGACGGGCAGGTCGTCGACGGCGCGCCGCCCGGCGACGAAGTGGTTCGGGGCGTCGATGTGCGTTCCGAGGTGCGCGGGCAGGCAGAAGGTCTCCGAGAACACGCCGTCCTCTCCGAGCGTCGCGATCGTCTCGCGCCGGAACGGATGGTACCTCGCGCCCGGCCAGTGCGGCGTCTTCTCGTCGATGGCGTGGGTCAGGTCGACGGCGCGCGCCGCGCCGAGGACCGGGAGGACCTCTCCGGCGGGAGAGGGGCCGCCGCGGTCGGCGGCGGCGGGGGGGTCGAGCCCGAGCACGAGCGCGAGCACGACTCCCAGGAGCACGCCGGTGGCTGGATGGCGCATGGTCACGTCCCTCCGACGAAGTACCGGTGAAAGGCCGGCGGCAGGTCGCGCCGCGGGTCGACCTCGGCCGCGAGCCTCGAGAGGTCGCGGCCGTTGAGCGTGTGCCAGAAGAGGTGCGTCCCTCGGCCGCGCGCCGGGCCCCGGACGTGGGCCTCGAGGCCGGCGAAGGCCTTGGCCGTGTACGTCGGGTCGAGCTCGAGGCCGGCCCGATCCGCCGCCCGCCGGGCGGCCTCGCGGGCGGGCGCCGTCTCGATCCCGTAGCCCGGGCCGCAGTGGTCGTGCAGCAGCTCGAAGTCCCGGGGGAAGAGCGCCAGCGCCGGCACCTCGCCGGGCGCGGCCTCGCGCAGCAGGCGGAGCGCGCGCCGGGCGAGGGCGAGCGTCCGCCGCCGGTTCGTGATCGCCCGCGGGACGACCCGGACGCCGACGACGCGCGTCCGCCCGAACAGGCCCGGGTCGTCGAGGGCGGCGAGCTTCAGGCCGAGGACGAGCCCGGCGAGCGTCCCGCAGGTGCCGGCCGCCACGTAGACGAGCTCGGGCGGCGGCGCGACCCCGGCGCGCACCTGCTCGCAGAGCTCCAGGGCGGCCGACACGAACCCGAGCGTGCCGAGCGCGCCCGACCCTCCGGCCGGCACGTAGTACGGCGGCTGCGCCTCCCGCCCGAGGGCGCGCGCCGCGGCCCGGGCGACGGCGAGCGGCACGGCGGCGATCGAGCCCGCGCGGACGAGGTCCGCGCCCGAGCGCGCGTCGAGCTTCAGGACCTCGAGGACGTGCGGCGTCGGCGGCTGCGGGTAGAGGGCGAGGTGGACGCGCAGGCCCGCCTCGCGTCCGAAGATGGCCGTCGCCAGCGCGTGGTGCGACCCGATGGCGCCGAGCGTCACGACCGCCCGCCGCCCGCGCGCGAGGGCGTCGGCGAGGAGGTGCTCGAGCTTGCGGACCTTGTTGCCGCCGTAACGCGTGCTCGCGAGGTCGTCGCGCTTGACGAAGAGCCGCCCGGTCCCGAGGCCGATGGCCGCCCCGAGCCGGTCGAGCGGCTCGACCGCCGTCGGCAGCGCGTCGGCGAGCGGCATCCACGGGAGCCGTCCGCGCAGCCCCGGGAAGCGGCGAAAGAGGGCCGGCGTGTCGGCCATGACCGCGTTTCTATTCCCGGCGCGCGCGGGAGGTCAAGCTCGCCCGCGGCCCCGCTACGGTGTTGGCCGGGGGTGGCGACGCCCGGCACGCGGAATGCTCCCCCAAGGCGCGGCCGCCGGACAGCCGACGTAGAAACAGAGGAAACACGGGCTGCGCCGGTCTGAGCCGACCACGGGGGTGACAGAAAGTGACACGGAATCCCTCCTCGACCCGCACCTTCGCCCGGTCGTTCCTGGTCACCTCGATCGCCTCCGGCGCCCTCGGGCTCGCCGGCTGCGCCGACGGCGGGGGCGGCGGGCCGACCCCCGGGCCGGAGGCCCCGGACCCCGTGTTCGTGACGATCTCGGGCGCCGCCGTGGAGGAGGTCGCCGGAAGCGTCGCGGCGCCCGCGGCGGCCGGCGGCGGCTCCTTCGCGGCGGTAGAGGCGAGCCGCAACCGGCCGGGGGCCGCCGTCGACGTCGTCCTCTTCGACGGCGAGCTCCGGACGGCCGACGTCTCGGGCGGCAAGGGCGCGCCGGTCGCCTTCGGGGACGTCCTTGCCGTCGACGTCACGCCGCCCGCCGGCGCCCTCCAGCCCGTGCTCCCGCTCGAGTCGGTCGTCCTCGCCCCCGAGACGGGCTACGCGCCGCTCGGACGGCCCGTGGCCGGCCGCGTCTACGCGGTCGCGTTCGCGGACGGGACCTACGCGAAGCTGTACGTCCGCTCCTACGAGGAGAAGGAGGCGGGGCCGACGACGCACCGGACGCTCGTCCTCGACTGGGTCTACCGCTGCGACGGGTCGCGGCGCCTCGCCCCGAACTACGCGCCCGTGGACCCGGGCACGGTCGTCGTCGGCGACGGCGAGCGAGCGGGCGTCGACATCGCCCTCGTCGCCGACAACAGCGGCAGCGAGACCGGCTTCCTCAAGGACGTCCAGTCGGCGCTCCACCGCTTCCTCTCGCTCCTCGACCCGGCGCTGGACGGCGCCTCCCTCGTCCGCGTGAGCACGCGCTCGCTCGTGCGCGTGCCGCTGACGCAGGACCTGGGTGCGGTCGGGACCGGCGTCGACGCCCTCTTCGTCGCCAACGGCTTCACCGCCCTCTACGACGGCGTGAGGCTCGGCAACGAGTCGCTCGCCCTCGGGCCGTCGGCCGCCGACGCGCGCCGCGACCGGGCCGTCGTCGCCTTCACGGATGGCAAGGAGAACAGCTCGGCGGACGAGAACCCGACGACCGTCGTCGGCGACGGGGTCGACACGACGCTCGACGACCTCGGACGCCTCGAGGTGGCGGGCGTCCGCACCCCGGTCTACACGGTCGCGATCGGCGAGGCCGACCCGGACGAGCTCGAGGCCATGGCCGCGCGCTCGGGCGGCCGCGCCTACACGGCGGCCACGCCCGCCGCCCTGGCCGAGATCTACGCCACGATCGCCGACAGCGTCGGCACCTACACCGAGGTGTCGTGGTCGACGACGTTCGGCGACCGCGGCGCCGTCGAGGCCCGCACGGCCCTCGTCCAGGCGCGCGCCAAGGTCAAGGGGCGCACGCGCACCGTCACCGCCTACGTCCGGCTCGGCCGCGACGGCGAGCGGTCGCGCTGCAGCGCGCCCGGCGTGACGCTCCCGTCCTTCTCGGCGCCCTCGGGCGGCGCGGCGGTCGGCGACGGCCCGGCGGCGCTCGCCCTCTCGGGCGACGGCCGGCGCGTCTACGTGGCCAACCGCAACGACGGAACCGTCTCCGTCCTCGATGTCTCGGGCCCCTCGCCCGTCGAGGTCGACATGGACCTCGACCCGCGCACGACCTCGCCGAACGCACCGGCGGGCGTGACGCGGCTCCGCGTCGGGCGTCAGCCTTCGGCCGTGGCCGTGGGCACCGTGGCCTCGGGGCAGGAGCGCCTCTTCGTGGCGAGCGCGGCCGACGGCACCGTCGTCGCCTACCGCACGTCCGACCTCGCCGAGGTCGGGCGGGCGACGGTCGGCGGCGAGCCCGTCGCCCTCGCCTTCGCCCACGCCCCCGGCGCCCCCGGGGCCGGCTTCCGCGTGTACGCCGCCCTCTTCGCCGACGACGTCGTCGTCGCCCTCGACGGGTCGACGCTCGAGGTCGCCGGCGTCTTCGGCGTCGCCGGCACGCCGAACGCCGGCGACCGTCTCCGCGACAAGCCGACGGCCCTCGCCGTCTCGAGCGACGGGGCGCGCGTCTTCTCGACGCACGCCCGCTTCGAGCGCACGGAGCCCGGCGTGAACCCGGGGCGGCTCATGGTCCTCGACGCGACGAAGCTCGGCTCCGGCGCCGCCCTCCCGCGCGCCCAGGTCGCGCTCGCCGACGTCGAGACCGGCGGGAACGTGCCGGTCGCGGTCGCCCTGAACCCGGCCGGCACGCGCGCCTACGTGGCCCACCGCGAGAGCGGGTCGGTCTCGGTGCTGAACGTCGTGCCCGCGACCCCCGTGGTACTCGGGACCGCGGCCGCCGGCGCCAAGCCCTCGGCGCTCGCCGTCTCGGCGGACGGCGCGCGCGTCCTCGCCGCCCTTTCCGGCGCCGGGGTCGTGGCCGTCCTCGACGGCACGACGCTCGCCCCGCTCGGGGCGCTCCCCGGCGGTCACCAGCCGGTGGCGGTCGCCGCGGGCGGCGCGTCGTCCCTCTTCGTGGCCGCCTTCGGCGACGACGAGGTCCGGACGGTCGTCGAGCCGTAGACCGCGGCTACTGCGGCGTCCGCACGCGTCCCGTGCGGTCGTCGAGGTGGGCGAGCGGCGCCTTCACGTACGTGAACCCCCGCTTCTCGAGCGTCGGCGCGAGCCGGCGCACCCACTCGCGCGGCGGGGGCGGGTCGTGGAACGAGATCTGGCCGAGGGCGACCCCGACGGCCGCCTTCAGCGAATCGTACCACTCCTCGGCGGGCCGATCGGAGGGGGAGAAGAAGAGGAACTCCTCGCTCCAGCTCGGGCCGCCCAGACGGAAGATCCGTGGCATTCCCGGGCCATTCTAAGAAAGTCGCAAGGCGCGGCAAGGGTCCTTTCGTAAAGTTGATGTGACAGATGCAGACGGGCTTGACGTCGTCCGTCGACGCGCCCACCGAGCCGATCCACGCCGGGCGGGGGCCCGAGGCGGCCGCGCGGTCGGTCCCACGTTTGCGGTCGTCCCGTCGGAAGGGGAGGGCCTTCGCCATGACGTCCAGCCGTTTCGCGCGCGGCGCCGCCGCGCTCGCTCTCGTCGCCTCGGGCACCGTCGTCGGGCGCCTCGTCGCCCCCGCCTCCGTCAGCGCCGCCGCCGACCAGCCGCCGCCGCGCGGCGCGCTCCTCGAGGTCGTCAGCTCGCCCAAGACGAACGAGCCGATCGCTTTCCTCTACGACGCGGACACGCGGCGGCTGATCGTCTACACGACGGTCGCGGGCGGAGAGCTGAGGATCCTGGCCGTTCGCGACACCGAGTACGACGCCCGGATCGTCGAGTACCATAACCAGAACGAGAAGGGCATGTCCGTGGCCGAGCTGAAGAAGCGGTTCGCGGACGAGAAGCCGTAGCCGGCGCTACCGGTCGATCCGCACGACCGCCGCGCGCACGAGCGGAACGCCGTTCGGGAACCCGACGATGAGGCCGCCGACGTCCACGACCTGGCCGTCGGCGAGGTCGTCGGCCGTCGCCGGCGTCGGCGGCCTCAGGAGCCCGCGGGCGTCGATGATGCGCGTGCTCGCGTCCACCGAGACGCCGACCCGCACGGCCTGGCCGTTGCGGAGCGTGCGCAGGACGAACGTCGCGTCCGGCGAGCCGGCCTGGTGCTGGAGGTTCTCGACCAGGCCGTGGAGGATGACCGCGATCGGCCGGTGGTCCCGGACGCGCGTCACGCGGTCGGCCTGGATCACGCCGTCCGCGTCGAGCGAGCCGTGGACGAGGACGGGCGTCCCGACCGGGAACTCCTGCGCTCCGCAGGGGAGCGGCCGCCCGAGCGCGTCCTCGAAGACCGTCCCGGGGGCGAGCTGGACCTGGAGGGTGGGGGCGAAGCCGGCCCGCGCGTGGTGCGCGCCGCCCGCGCCGAGCCCGAAGCGGATCGTCAGGCGCGAGGCCGGGCAGTCGAGGAGGGCGACGCGCCCGGGCACGTCGTGGATGCGCTGCCCGAGCGCCGGCGGGATCGGGATCGCCCGGATGAAGGGGGCGAGCGTGTAGGGCTGCGGGCACGCGAGCGAGCGATCCGGGACGAAGTCGAGCAGCAGGAGCAGCGGCCTCGCCGGGTCCACGCGGACGAACGGCGTGAAGACCACCGTCACGTCGGGCGGCGTCGGCACCGTGATGGGGATCGTGTTTCCGGCCGTGTCGACGACGTGGTTCGCGAGCGGCTGCGTCGTGTCGATCGTCATCCGGATCGCCCGGTAGTCGCCGGCCGGCACGCCGCCCACCGCGGTGAGGAGCGTCGACGTGCCGTTCTGGTCGAGGACGTCGACGGCGATCGACCCCTGTCCGGATGTCTGCGCGTCGAAGAGGTTCACGACCGCCCCGCCCACCTCGATCAGGTCGATCGAGGAGATGGAGACGTTCAGGTCCTCGATGACGACCCCGTCGCAGAGCTGGACCGTGAACTCGTCCGTGAGCAGGACCGAGACCGTGCCGGTCGGGGCGGCCGGAGCGCCGCCTCCGCCGCCTCCGCCGGCCGAGCACGCGGCGACGGCGGCCAGCGCGACCGCGAGCAGTGCGAACATCGTGACGGCGGTCCGGCGCATCGGGAGACCCTCCGATCCGAGCCCCTTCCCTGAGGGATGAACGCGCGAGCGCGGCGGAGGGTTGCGCATTGCCGCCGCAGGCCGGTTAAGGGTAGCATCCGGGCGCGTTCCCGGGAACAACGGAGAGGAGGTCGGCCATGGGTCCGATCGGACGGCCGGACCGAGTGTCGAGGACGACCCCGACCCCGGATGCGGGCGCCGCCGGCGCGCCCGCGCCCGGCGCCTTCAACCCGAAGGAGCTCAGCGTCGACAGGATCGCCGCGTCTCCCGCCCAGCAGACCCAGCGCGCCGCCTCGGGCGGGATGGCGGTCTCGGCGCTCCAGGCGAAGCTCGCCGACGCCCAGGCCGCGCCCCGGCAGGCGTCGGTGTCGGTGCCGCCCTACGTCGGGAGCCAGCTCGACAAGAACGGCGTGCCCGCGGATCAAAAGAAGGAGATCGCCGACGCCATCAAGCGGGGCGACTACGCCGAGGCATCGTCGGCGCTCGACCGGACGGGCAAGGCCGGCAACGAGCTGTACGACTTGAAGCGGCAGCTCGACTTCAACGCGAAGGTCGTCGAGGACACCGGCGGGGCCGTGACGCCGGGCCTCCCGCCGAAGAAGGCGGAGCTCCAGGAGTACTTCGCCACGTTCGAGGGCGACAAGCAGGCGGCGACGAAGGCCGCGGACGCCTTCGAGCGGTACGGCAAGGCGTTCCACAAGCACCCCGGGCGGGACAAGGAGGTCGACTACGGGGGCGAGGGACCGACGTCGCCGGACCAGGCCCTGCCGCCCGCCCGCAAGGTCGGCGCCGACGGCAAGGTCGTGAACGACTGCGAGGGGTTCGCCGTCCTCGGGAAGGACCTCCTCGGCAAGGCCGGGTTCGAGGACGCCGAGTTCGTCGCCGTCCGGCCGGAGGAGGAGGGCGGGATCGGCCACCTCCAGCTCGTCGCCTCGGACGAGAACGGGTGCACGATCGTCGTCAGCAACGACAACGCCGAGTTCGTGGGCCTCCGCGAGGACGCCGAGTCGGCCCTGCGGCGGGGCGCCGACCGGGATGTCCTCGTGGGCTACCGCGGGAAGACGATCCCCGAGGCGAACACGAACGCGCGCGATCAGGTCGAGGATCGGATCTGGAAGCCGTAGCCGCCGTCGCCGCCGCTGCCTCCTCCTCGCACTCGTCGTGAGGGCCGAATGCCGAAGAGACCGAAGAAGCCGGGCGCGCCGTCGGACGAGTCGAAGGCCTCGAAGCCCGCGGACAAGGGGGCCGCGGGAGCGCCGCCGAGGACGCCCGACCTGGCGCCCGCGCACCCGAACGTCTTCTCCGCCGGGGCGCCGGTGATGCCGCGCGCGCCGTCGGGTGCGCTCCACGTGTCGCTCCTCCAGATGCGCCTCGCGGACACGCCCGTGGGGCCCGTGCGCGCGCCCCTCCCGGGCGGGCTGCCGCCCTCCTTCCAGGAGCTCTCGAGGGTCGACGCGAAGAAGCTGCCGAAGCCCGAGCCGCGCGGCGTGCCGATCAAGGAGACGCTGACCGCGGCCGCCGGCCAGACGAAGCAGGGCAAGTTCGCGGAGGCGAAGGCGAGCGTCGACCAGGTGAAGGGGGAGATGTACCCGGACGGCAACGGCGGCTACCTGCGGGCCGACGTCGCGCTCAGGAAGGCGACCGGCCACGACGTCGACCTGACGGCGCTCTCGAGGCAGCTCGCGTTCCTGGACGAGATGCAGGCGGCGACCGGCAAGACGCCGCACTTCCCGCCCCGGCTCGACGAGCTGAAGGAGTACGGCGACGCCCTCAAGCGGGAGAAGAACGGCGCCGCCCTGGCCGCCGCCGCCCTGGAGCGGCACCGGGTCGCCTTCGACGTCCACCCCGCGCATCCGGAGCAGGGCGGGCACCCGGAGAAGGGCGGGCACCCGGAGAAGGGGGGCCACTCCGGCAAGGGGGGCAAGGGGAAGGGCGGCGCCCGGCCGTCGTGAGCGGGAGCGATCCGACGGTCCAGGCGTGCCCTCACTCGCGCTGCACCTGCCGAGGAGGACGCATGCCCGTGCGGTGTGGCGGCCCGAGTGAGCCCTACCCCGGGTTCGGCCGCCCCTCGATCCCGTCGAGCGCCCGCTCGACGGCCGCCGCCGCCTCGGCGATCTCGGCCTCGGTCCCGCCCAGGTAGAGGCGGCCGAAGGCGCCCGACGTCTGCACGTGGATGATCGTGATCGGCGAGGCCTTCTCGGCCTCGTTGGCGGCGATCGAGGCGTAGCCGGCCGGGTGGACCTCGAGGATGTAGAGCGTCTGGCCGGCGAGGAGCATCGACCCCTGGCGCATGCGGTTAATGAGCATCGCCTGGTAGGGGTCGACGTTGGTGATCTGCTGGGCCGTCTTGATGACCGGCTTCAGGCGGTCCTTCTCCTTCAACCCGAGCGCGTCGAGGATCGCGCGCCCGGCCTCGCGGACCTCGCCCTGGTCGAAGGCGTGGACCTCGAGCAGGCCGTAGGCGCGCTCGACGACCTGGAGCGCCGGGCGGACGTTCGTGCGCTTCAAGGCCACGTCCGTCACCCGGTTGATGTCCATGCCGGGCGCGATCTCGACGAAGAGCGACGCCTGCTCGGCGACGGGCAGGTAGCCGCGCGCCGTCGAGGCGATGAACGCCGTGAACTGCGGCTGGAGGACGTCGATGAACGTGTAGGTGCGGAGCTCGGCCATGGCGGGAGGCGGCCGTTACGCCTCGCCCTTCTTCCCGCCCTTCCCGGCGCCGGCGGTCTCGGCGGCCCGCTCCCAGCGCGGCAGGATGCGCTCGACGTCGCTGTGCGGCCGCGGGATCACGTGCACCGAGACGAGCTCGCCCACGCGCCGCGCGGCCTGCGCGCCCGCGTCGGTCGCGGCCTTCACGGCCCCGACCTCGCCGCGCACCATGACGGTCACGTAGCCGCCGCCGATCACCTCCTTGCCGATCAGCGTGACGCGCGCCGCCTTCACCATCGCGTCGGCCGCCTCGATCGAACCGACGAGCCCGCGCGTCTCGATCATGCCCAGGGCGATCTCGCTCATGACTCAGCTTGCCTCGCTATCTCTTGGACCGTGCAAGGATCGCGTCGATGTCGGCGCTCGACAGCGGGGCCACGCCCGGCGCGATCATCTTCGTGCTCGTGCTCGTGCTCGTGCTACTCGTGCTCGATGCCGGTTTCTCGTGCAGGTACGGCCGCACCGGGGCCGTCGCCTCGCCCGCGGGCGCCGCCGGCACGCCGAAGACCTCGGCCTCGAGCTCGCGGAAGTAGCGGTGCGGGTCGAAGTCCTCGCGGGCGAACTCGGGGATCACGTAGGCGACCCGCTTCACGTTGATGAGGTCGCGCGGCGAGATGTTGTTCGTCGAGATGTTCTTGCCCCAGCTCCCGCAGCCGAGCGTCATGGACGGGACGAGGTGCGTGGCGAACCCGACCGATCCCTGCGACGTCGGCGAGTTGATCAGGATGCGGGACGCCGGCAGCCGCTCGGCGAGGCGGAACACGACCTCGTCGTCCTTCGAGTGGATCGCGAGCGTGTGGCCGTCGCCGCCGAAGCGCAGGAGCTGGTCGGCGCGCTCGGCCGCCTCCTCGATGTCGCGCACCGTGTAGAGCGCGAGGATCGGCGAGAGCTTCTCGATCGAGAGCGGATGGTCGAAGCCGACCCCGGCGTACTCGGCGATGATCACCGGCGTCTCGCGCGGGACCGAGAACCCCGCCATCTCGGCGATCTTCCACGGGTACTGGCCGACGATCGCCGGGTTCTGGCGCCGTCCCTGGAGGACGAGCTTCTCGAGCTTCTTGATCTCGTCGGCGCCGGCGAAGTGACAGCGCAGGCGCTTGAGCTCCGCGCAGAAGCGCTCCTTCACCTCGGCCAGGCAGACGATCGACTGCTCGCTCGAGCAGATCGTCCCGTTGTCGAACGTCTGCGAGGCGACGAGCGCCCGCGCCGCCGCCCGGAGGTCGGCCGTCCGGTCGATGATGGCCGGCGGGTTGCCGCTGCCGACGCCGAGGGCCGGGTTGCCGCTCGAGTACGCCGCCTTCACGAGGTCGGGCCCGCCGGTCGCGAGCACCATGCCCGTCAGCCGGTGCCCCATGAGGTGCTGGGTCGCCTCGAGGGTCGCGTTCGTCAGCCACTGGACGCTGTGCTCGGGCGCGCCCGCGCGCACGGCCGCCTCGCCGACGGCGCGGCAGGACTCGGCCGTGCACTTCACGGCCCGCGGGTGAGGCGAGACGATGATCGGGTTCCTGGCCTTGAGCGCGATGATGCACTTGAAGATCGCGGTCGACGTCGGGTTCGTCGTCGGGACGACGGCGGCCACGATCCCGACGGGCGCGGCGATCTCGTAGACGCGCTTCCGGTCGTCGCGCCCGAGCACGCCGACCGTCTGGACGTCGCGGATGTCCTTCCAGAGCGAGGCGTAGGCCACGCGGTTCTTCAGGACCTTCGACTCGACGATGCCCATCCCCGTCTCCTCGACGGCGAGCTTCGCGAGCCTCTCCGCCTCGCGCGAGGCGGCCATGCACATGGCCTTGACGACGCGGTCGATCTCGACCTGCGAGAACCGGGCGAGCTTCTCGGCCGCGACCTTCGCGCGGGCGAGCGCGTCCCGGACGTCCTGCAGGGCGGCGAGGTCCTTGTCCATGCCGATGTCGCTCCCGCGGTCCTACGCCTCGAGATACGGCCGCGCCGCGAGCGGCGCGACCGCGGGGATGATCCGCTCCACCTGGGGGTCGGGCTTCGGGATCACGTGGACGGAGACGAGCTCGCCGACGCGGTGCGCGGCCGCGGCGCCGGCGTCGGTCGCCGCCTTCACGGCGCCCGTCGTCCCGCGGACGAGCACGGTGTAGAGGCCGCCGCCGATCGCGAGCCGCCCGACGAGCGCGACGTCGGCGGCCTTCCCCATCGCGTCGGCCGCCTCGACCGCGCCCACCTGCCCGCGCGTCTCGACCATGCCGAGCGCGAGGCCGAACCGTTCTTCCCCCACCGACCCTTTCCCCCGGGTGCGAGGCGCGGATTCTATCCGAGGGGGGAGACGGCTTTCAAGGAGGGAGCGGGCGGGCGGGGCGGAGCGCCGGCCGCTCCGCTCAAAGCGCGTGCCCCAGGATCGCCGCCAGCGACCCGCGGTCCTTGGCGTTCATGCGGAAGCGGAGCTGGACGAGGTCGCCGTCGTAGTGCTCGGAGATGACCTCGCCGCGCTCGTGGACGAACGCGATCGCCTTGCCGTTCCCGGCGGCGAGCGCGAGCGTCGTCTCGTGGCTCCCGGCGGCCGCGATCTCGGAGAGGGCCTCGCGCAGGTCCTCGAGCCCGGCGCCGCGCAGGGCCGAGACGGCGACGCTCCGCGGGTAGAGGCGGCGCCAGTACTCGACCTCGCCCGGGGCGCCGAGTCGGTCGACCTTGTTGAAGACCATGAGCGTCGGCTTCGACACGGCGCCGATCCGCCGCAGGACGTCGTTCACGCTCTCGATCTGGTGGAGCGCGCCCGGGTGCGAGACATCGACGACGTGGAGGAGGAGGTCCGCCTGCGACACCTCCTCGAGCGTCGCGTGGAAGCTCGCGACGAGGTGGTGCGGCAGCTTGCGGATGAAGCCGACCGTGTCGGAGAGCAGGATCCGCCGCCCCTTCTTGACCTCGACGACGCTCGTCTTCGTGTCGAGCGTGGCGAAGAGCTTGTCCTCGACGTACTGCTCGGCGCCCGCGAGCGCGTTCATGAGCGTCGACTTGCCGGCGTTCGTGTAGCCGACGATCGACGCCGCGAACTCGCCCGCGCGCCCCTTCACCTCGCGCTCCTTGCGCTCCTGGATGCGGCGCAGGTTCTCGCGCAGCTCCTGGATCTTGTGCTTCACGATCCGGCGGTCGACCTCGATCTGCTTCTCGCCCGGGCCCCGCAAGCCGATGCCGCCCTTCTGGCGCTCGAGGTGGCTCCACAGCCGCTTGAGCCGCGGGAGCGCGTACTCGAGCTGGGCCAGCTCGACCTGGAGCTTCGCCTGGTGCGTGCGCGCGCGCGAGGCGAAGATGTCGAGGATCAGCTCGGAGCGGTCGATCACGCGCCGCCCCGTGATCTTCTCGAGGTTGAACGCCTGCCCGGGCGAGAGGTCGTCGTCCGAGATGAGGACGTCGGCCCGGTGCTCCTCGGCCAGGCGGCCGAGCTGCTCGGCGAACCCCTTGCCGACGAACGTGCCCGGGTGGATCGCCTGGCGCTTCTGGATGACGGACGCGGTCACCTCCGCCCCGGCCGTGTCCGCCAGCTCGGCGAGCTCGGCGAGCGGCTCGTCGCCGTGGCCGTTCAGGGGTTGCCCGTTCGGCGCGTGCCCGTTGCCGGCGTGATGTCCGTCGAGATGACCGTTGACGTGACCGTGCTTCCTCTCCCGCTTCTCCGGCAAGATGACGCCGAAGAGGACGGCTCGCTCCTTGACGACCGACAGATCGGTGAGGGTGGGATCCAGGCGGCGCGCGGTAACCCGGCGATCCTCACCCGAGCGATCGCGACGGCGCGCGGTAGGTTGGTGGCTCAGACTCTTCGCACCTCCTTCGAGAAGTCCTCTCGACGAGAGGAAGTATAGCGAGGCCCGGCGCCGGCTTTCAAGGCCGGCGCCGGACGCGCCGCCCGGGACGCGGCGGACCGGATCGATCGCCCGAAGGCGGAAGCGAGCCTCAGCCGCCGATCGGTTCCCCTCCGGCGAGGCGGGGGTCGGCGGGATCGGTGGTGTGGCGGATGATCCCTTCCTCGTCGACGAAGAAGAAGCGCTCCCCGCCGAGCGGGGCGGACTGCGCGGTCGCCGATCCGCCGGTCCAGGCGCGGATCACGCCCGTCTGGTCGACGTAGAAGGAGCGGGCGCCCGTCAGGCCCTCGACGAGCGGCTCGGCGACGGCCTGCCAGGCGTCGGCCGTCGCGAAGAGGACGCGGAAGGCGTACCCCCGCTGGCGGCCGGCGGCGAACCGCTCGTCGAGGAGCTTCGCCGTCGCCAGGTCCTCGACGGTGCCGTAGGCGAGCAGGCCGTCGCCGTCCTTGTCGCCCTCGCGGAACATGGCCTGCGCGGTGACGAGCGTCCGGAGCGCGCCGATCGCGGCCGACTCGTTCGCCTCGACGTCGCCGGCGAGCCAGCGCGTGGTCGCCTCGGGGCCGCGCCGGATCGCCACCCAGGCGGCATGGCGGATCGCCAGGTCTCCCGGGGGCGGAACCGGCTCGGCGAGCTCGGGCGGCAGCTCGGGGCGTAGCCGCGCGAGCCCGCCCTCGATGGCCGCCGCGAGGGCATCGTCGAGCCACTCCAGGTCCTCGTGGAACGCCGTGTGGCGTCCATCGCTCACGGGCGTGTAGTAGAAGCCGCCGTCGCCGGGCCCGCGGATCGCCTGCACGCGCGCGAGGAGGTCGGCCGCCGTGTGGGGGTAGGTCGCGAGCACGCGCGCCGCGAGCTCGACCCGGGCGAGCGGGGGGATGGCCCGCCTGTCCGCGAGGCCGGGTATCAGCTCGATCTGCAGCCGGGCGCGAAGCGACGCGCCGCCCGTCGCCTCGAGCCCGAAGGCGGCGAAGTCGTCCTCGCGCACGGCCGCGAACCACGGCGCATCCTCGATCGCCAGGATCTCGGCCTCGAGCGCCTCGGCCAGCGCGAGCGCCTCGGCCAGGAGCGCCTCGTAGCGGCTGTCCAGCCAGTCGGGGGCGACCGCCGGCTCGGTTTCGGCCTCGACGACGGTGCGGCCCGCGACCACCTCGGACCCGCGACCGGACGGCGCCATCCTCGCAGATGCAAGGTTTCCTTGCATCCGAGGCCTCCTCGACGTCGAGAGGGGCTCAGATGCAAGGATCCCCTGCATCTGGGGGCGGGTGGTGGGGGCGGGCGAGGAGGCAGGGGGCAGGGTGGGCGGCGGGTGGGTGGGGGCCGGCGGGCGGGTGCGGGCGCCGATCGCGAGCCCGGCCGTCACGGCCGCGACGGCGGCGCCCGCGACCGCGAGGCCGGCGGCGATCGCCCCCCGACGCGGCCTCACCGGCGCCCGCCAGTCACTCGTAGCGCAGGGCCTCGACCGGGTCGAGGCGGGCGGCGCGGTTCGCGGGGTAGAGGCCGGCGAGCGCGCCGACGACCGTCGAGAACCCGATCGCCCCGGCGAGCAGCCAGGGCGGGAAGAGGAAGACCTGGAAGTCGGCGAAGCCCGAGAGGTCGGGGAACCAGCTCGTGCGCGGTAGCAGGATGTTGCCGGCGGCGCCGATCGCGGTCGCGACGAGGGCGCCGCCGACGCCGCCCACGAAGCCGATCGCCGCCGCCTCGATGGCGAACATGCGCCGGATCGTCGCCTCGGTCGCGCCCAGGGCCTTCATGACGCCGATCTCTCGCGTCCGCTCGGAGATCGCCATGAGGAGCGTGTTGACGATCCCGAGGGTCGCCACGAGGAGGGCGACGAGCCCGAACGACGTGAGGAAGGCGTCGATCGCGAGGAAGGCGCGCTTCACCTCGGAGAGCTGGTCGTCCACCGACCGGACGCTGAGCGGAGCCTTGAGGATGCGCAGCCGCGGGATCGGGAACGGGCCGAGGCCGGCGTTGCGCCGCCAGGCGAGCTCGACCGTCTGGAGGTCCTGGATCCGCTGCTTGACGACCACGGGGTCGGCGCTCGCGGCGACGCGCACGACCCCCTGGAAGCCGAACTTCTCGTCCGTGAAGAGGTCCTTCGTGCCGGTCTGGTAGCCCAGGATCTCGCGCCCGAGCGCCGTCGGGACGTAGGCCGCGCGCGAGGCCAGCGAGCGCTCGGCGAGCCCGACGACGCGGGCGCGGAACACCCGGTGCTCGCGCCGGTACTCGGTCGGGTCGCGGGCCACGAAGCGCCCGCCGCTCCCCTTCGGGCAGCGAAGCTCGACCTCGCGCCCGACGAGGTCGCGCGGCTTGAGCTTCCAGGACTCGGCGACTGCGGGGCGAGGATGACCTCGTCGAGCGCGTCGTCCTGCGGGAAGCGGCCGGCCGACGGGTCCCCGATCAGGGGGTGCGAGCCGAGGCCGACGAAGTCGACCTCGTAGTCCTCGGACGGGCCGCCGACGAGGCGGATCCCGTCGCACTCCGCCCAGGAGGCGGGGGCGACCCTCTCGACCCCGTCGACGCAGCGGAGGGCCCGGACCTGCTGGACCGTGATCCAGGCCCCGCCGCGCTGGACGTCCTTCTCCTTGAGCGACTCCTCCCTCACCGGGCGGGCGGGCTTGCCCAGGTTGGAGAGGCGGTCGAGCACCTGCTCGCCCCACTCGATCTTGGGGTAGACGTAGAGGACGCGCGGGTTCCCGAACGCGTGGATCTGCGCCTCGATGAAGCTCTGGAGCCCGCTGCCGAGCGAGACCATGATGGCGATCGCGAACGCCCCGATCCCGATCCCGCTCGCCGTCAGCGCCGTCCTGAGCCGCTGCTTCCTGAAGCTCCAGACGATCTCCTGGAGGTAGTCGCCGGCCCTCACGTCGACGCCCCCGTCTCCGAAGACGACGTGGCGGTCGCGGTCGCCGCCCCGGCCGCGGCCGCCGTCGACTCCTCGACGACGCGCCCGTCGCGCAGCACGATCTGGCGGCCGCAGATGCCGGCCATCTCGGGGTTGTGCGTCACGATGACGAGGGTGATCCCGCGCTCGCGGTTCAAGCGCAGGAAGAGGTCCGCGATCTCGTGCCCCGTCTTGCTGTCGAGGTTGCCGGTCGGCTCGTCCGCGAGCAGGAAGCGCGGCGAGTTGGCGAGCGCGCGGGCGATCGACACGCGCTGCCGCTGCCCGCCCGAGAGCTCGGCCGGCGTGTGGTTCAGGCGGTCCCGGAGGCCGACGTCGACGAGCCGCTCCTCGGCGATCCGCCGGCGCTCGCGCCGCGCCACGTCGCCGATCTTGAGGGGCAGCTCGACGTTCTCGAGCGCCGTCAGGTGCGGCTGGAGGTTGAAGGCCTGGAAGACGAAGCCGACCTTGCGGTTCCGGTAGCGGGCGAGGGCGACCCGGTCGAGGGCCCCCAGGTCCTCGCCGTCGACCCGGATCTCGCCCCCCGTCGGCGTGTCGAGCCCGCCGAGGAGGTGCATGAGCGTCGACTTCCCAGAGCCCGACGGCCCGAGCATCGCGACCGACTCGCCGTTCTCGATCCGGAGGCTGACGCCGTCGAGGGCGCGGATGGTCTCCCCGCCGAGGGTGAAGTGGCGCCTCAGGTCGATCGTCTCGATCATGGGCCGAGGTCCGCGACTATAGCCCGTCCGCGGCCCGAGCGCAACCGCTTGACACGCTTCCGGTCGTCTCTATAATGGTCGCTTCCTCGGTCGTAACCGGCGCAGGTGGCGGAACTGGCAGACGCGCTAGGTTGAGGGCCTAGTGGGCAAACTTGCCCATGCGGGTTCAAATCCCGCCCTGCGCACCACTCCTCGCGACATCGACATCGATTCCGACCCCGACCCGGGCCTCGTCCTCGACGGCGGCCTCGACCTCGACGTCGAAGACCTCCTCGGGCTCGAAGCCGAAGGCGGCCGCGACGACGTTGCCGGGGGGCAGGAGGATCTTGTCGTCGTAGCGGAGGACGTGCGGGTCGTAGCGCCGCCTGGCGGCCGCGATCTCGTCGTCGAGCGCGGCGAGGTCCCATCGCCGCTGGCGGAAGGCGAGGCACGAGGCGAGGGCCGGGCGGGCGGCGGCCGCCGCCAGGAGCCGCCCGAGCGCCGCCGCCAGCGCGCCCTCGGCGACGGCCAGCTCGCGGACGCCGCGCGCCTCGATCGCGGCCGCCCGCGCCTTCGCGACGGCCTCGACGAGCGCGGGCTCGTCCTCGAGCGCCTCCCGCGTCGCGTCGAGGATGCCGGCGATGAGGTCGTAGCGGCGCCTGAGCCGCGAGTCGACCTCCGCCCACGCCTCCCGCACGCGCTGGCGAAGCCGGACGAGGGTGCGGTAGCTCGCGACGAAGCGCGCGCTGAGGACGCCGAGGAGGACGAGGACGGCGGCCGCCCCGACCTCCGCGAGCGTCGGGGCGGTCACGCCGAGAGCCCGAAGTCCGCGGCGCGGGCGAGCAGCCCGAAGATCCCGCCCGTGTGGACGAAGAGCACCCGCGACCCCCGCGGGATCGCGCCCGTGCCGATCTCGGCCAGGAGCCCGTGGAAGGCCTTGCCCGTGTACACGGGGTCGAGGAGCAGCCCCTCGGTCTCGGCCGCCTCGCGGATCGCGAGGAGGTCGTCGGGCGTCGGGATCCCGTAGGCCGGGCCCTTGTAACCGTCGAGGACGTGGACCTCGTCCTCGGCCCCCGGCATGCGCAGGCCGTACTCGGTCGCGAGCACGGCCAGGATCCCCTGGATCCGGTTGCGGAAGTAGGAGCGATCGTCGCAGACGGCGAAGCCGAGCACCCTCCACGACCGCTTGAGCAGCGCCTTTCCGGCCACGAGCCCGGCCTGCGTCCCGCCCGAGCCCGTGGCGCAGACGACGTAGTCGAAGGGCTTCCCGCTCCGCGCCTCCTCCTGGGCGATCTCCTCGGCGCAGCGGATGTAGCCGAACGCCCCGAGCGCGTTCGAGCCGCCCTCGGGGATCGCGTAGCAGCGCCGGTTCTCGGTCTGCTGGAGGGTCGCCGCCTCCTCGTGCATGATCTCGTCGCGCCGCGGCCACTCGTCGGGCGTGATGTAGCGGACGGTCGCGCCGACGAAGCGGTCGAGGAAGAGGTTTCCGGCCAGGTCCTCCGGGCGCTCGGGCGGCGTCCCGCGCAGCACCAGGCGACAGCCGAGCCCGAGCTTCACGGCCGCGACGGCCGTCGCCCGCGCGTGGTTCGACTGGAGGCCGCCGCAGGTGATGACCGTGTCGCAGAGGGAGTCGTGCGCGGCCGAGAGCAGGAACTCGAGCTTGCGGACCTTGTTGCCCGTGAGCGCGAGGCCGGTCAGGTCGTCGCGCTTCGCGTAGAGCCGCACGCCCGTCTCGTTGCTCAGCCGCTCGAGGTGCTCGACCGGCGTCGGCGTGAGGGCGAGCGGCACGGCCGGCGGGTAGTGGAACGAGGGGACGCCGAGGGCGGCGCCGCCCCCGACCTCCTTGCGGACCTCGGGCCGTAGGCTCATGGGATCCCTCCTCGCGGGCGGAAGCGTCGCGGCGCGTCGCGTGGCGTCGCGAGCTCGGGCGTGATTGTAAGCGCCCAGCTCTCGCAGGGTCAACCGCTTGCGCGGCGCGCCGCGGCCCGCCATCATGCCGCGCATGACCGACGAGCGGCGCGAGCGCGAGCCGAGGGACCCGGCGCGGCTGCGCGAGGCGGCACGGGCCGTCGCCGCGCGGCTGCGCGAGGCCGGCCACATCGCGTACTTCAACGGCGGGTGCGTGCGCGACCGCCTGCTCGGGATCGCGCCGAAGGACCACGACATCGCGACCGACGCGCGCCCGCAGCGCGTGCAGGACCTGTTCCCGAGGACGGTCCCGGTCGGCGCCCAGTTCGGCGTCATCATCGTCGTCTCCCCCGAGGGCTTCCCCTTCGAGGTCGCGACGTTCAGGGCCGACGCCGAGTACAAGGACGGGCGGCACCCGTCGGCCGTGCACTTCGGCGACCCGCGCGAGGACGCGCTCCGCCGCGACTTCACGATCAACGGGCTCTTCGAGGACCCCGAGACGGGCGAGGTGATCGACTTCGTCGGCGGGCGCGCCGACCTCGAGCGGCGCGTGATCCGGGCGATCGGCGAGCCGCGCGAGCGCTTCGGGGAGGACCGGCTGCGGCTGCTGCGCGCCGTCCGCTTCGCCGCCCAGCTCGACTTCGAGATCGACCCGGGGACGCTCGCCGCCGTGACCGAGCTCGCGCCCGAGGTCCGGTCGGTCGCGGCCGAGCGGGTGCGGGAGGAGATCGCGAAGCTCATCCGCGCGCGCGGGCGCGTGCGCGGGCTCGAGCTCCTGCGCGCGACCGGGCTCCTCGGCGTCCTGCTTCCCGAGGTCGCGGCCCTAGAGGGCGTCGCCCAGCCGCCCGAGTACCACCCCGAGGGCGACTGCTGGGTGCACCAGCTCCTGGTCATGAAGCACCTCGAGCCCGAGCCGCCGGACGAGACGCTCGCGTGGGGCGCGCTGCTCCACGACATCGGGAAGCCGCCCACGTTCCGCGTCGCCGAGCGGATCCGCTTCGACGGCCACGCCGACGTCGGCGCGCGCATGGCCGACGTCGTGCTCCGGCGCCTGAAGGCGTCGAACGAGCTGCGGGAGGCGGCCGTCGAGCTCGTCGCCGACCACCTGCGCTTCGCGGACGTGCCGCGCATGAAGGAGTCGACGCTCAAGAAGTTCCTCCGGAACCCGCGCATCGAGCTGCACCTCGCCCTCCACCGGGCGGACTGCCTCGCGAGCCACGGCAAGCTCGACACCCACCGGTTCTGCATCGAGCAGCTCGCGCGCTTCCGCGAGGAGGGAGAACGGGAGGCGCTGCGCCCGAAGCCGCTGCTCACGGGGAACGACCTGATCGCGGCCGGCTACGCGCCGGGCCCGCGCTTCAAGGAGATCCTGGGGGCGCTGGAGGATGCGCAGCTCGAGGGGAAGCTGAAGACGCGGGAGGAGGCGCTGGCCTGGGTGGGCGAGCGCTTCCCGCGCCCAAATTGATTTCGAGGCCCTCTCGCGGTAGGTTGCTCTCGGAGGAGGATCTCCCATGGTCGCTTCCGGCAAGTTCGTCGAGCTGGCCCAGTTCCAGATCGACCCCGAGTCCGTCGCGCTCCTGCCGAAGGACTTCTGCGAGAAGTGGAGCTGCGTGATCCTCTCGACCGTCCACCGGAACAACCTGGCCCAGCCCGTGACGATCGGGATGCTCGACCCCGAGGACCCGAAGCTCATAGGCGAGATCACGAAGCGCCTCGGCGGCCGGCGCGTGAACCCCGTCCAGCTCAACGCCTTCGAGATCCGCCAGGCGCTCGCCCGCGGCTACGGGACGGCGGTCGAGGACGACCGGAGCAAGCCCCTCGTCACGCTCTCCGCCCTGCGGCGCATAAGCTTCGTGCCGGACCAGTCGCCGGCGGCGATCGTCGACGACATGCTGAGCGAGGCCGTCCGCCTGCGCGCCAACGACGTCCACATCGAGATCTACAAGGACGACATCGACCTCCGCTTCCGCGTCGACGGCGTCCTTCGCCAGGTGACGACGCCGCTCTCGCCCGAGAACGTGAAGAAGGTCGTCTCGAGGATCAAGGTCCTCTGCTCGCTCGACATCGCCGAGAAGAAGCAGCCGCAGGACGGGCGCTTCGCCGCGATCTACGAGGACGAGCACGGCGGCACCCGGCCCGTCAACTTCCGCGTGGCCACGCTCCCGGGCCCGCACGGCGAGGACTGCGTCCTGCGCGTCCTCGACGCCGGCAAGGGGCGGCTCACGCTCGAGCAGCTCGGGCTCTCGCCGACGACCTACCACGTGCTGAAGACGCTGCTCCGGTGCCCGAGCGGGCTCGTCCTCGTCTCGGGGCCCACGGGCAGCGGCAAGACGACGACGCTCTACGCCGCCCTCCTCGAGATCGGCGGGCCGGACGTCAAGTGCCTCACCGTCGAGGACCCGATCGAGTACGAGGTCACGAAGGTGAACCAGCGCGGCGTCACGGACGACATCGGCTTCGCCGCGTACGCGCGCGCCTTCCTGCGCCAGGACCCCGACACGATCATGATCGGCGAGATCCGCGACGAGGAGACGGCCTCGGTCGCCCTCCGCGCCGCCAACACCGGGCATCTCGTCCTCTCGACGATCCACACGCAGGACGCGGTCGCGGCGGTCTCGCGCCTGCGCGCCCTCGGGATCGACGACGAGCTCACCTCGACCGTCCTGCTCGGCGTCGTCTCGCAGCGGCTCGTGCGGAAGGTGTGCCCGCAGTGCCGCGTCCAGTACGCGCCATCGGCCGAGACGATCGTCCGCTTCTACCAGGACGACCCCGGCCACTCCTTCGTCAAGGGCGCGGGCTGCGAGGCCTGCGGCGGCACCGGCTACCGCGGCCAGCTCGGGCTCTTCGAGGTGTTCGTCCTCGACGACGCCATCCAGGCATCGATCGCGAGCCACGCGACGCTCGACGAGATCCGCCGCCGGGCGAAGGAGCGCGGCTTCGTGCCGCTCGTCGAGGAGGCGCTCGAGCGGGTACGCGCCGGGGTCACGTCGCTCGAGGAGGTCGAGCGGACGGTCCGGCCCCTCTACCTCGTGTAGCGAGGGCGAGGTCGAGCCCGCTCTCGCGGCAGGCGGGACAGACGCAGGCGGGACAGACGCAGCCCGGCCGTCTCGAAGTGGCGGAGACGCAAGGGGAGTGCCCGGACGCGCCGCGGCCGCCCGGGAGCTAGGCCGGCGGCTGGTTCAGGCTCTGGACGAGGACGTCGAGCGCGCGCTTCCCGGCGAGCCAGCCGATCGTGTCCTGGGCCGGGGCCGGCAGGATCGCGGTCGCGCCGTACGTGCCCTTCGGCGAGCGAAGGGCGACGGCGAGGACCTCGGCGTCGCCGCCCGGGAGCGAGCCCTGGCGGCGCGCCCCGATGGCGCCGGGCTCGAAGCCCGCTCCCGCCGGCGGGTCGAACTCGGCGTACTCGGCCTCGCCCGCCGGCGTGAAGCCGGCGCGGGCGGCGTCCTGGAAGAGCGCGGCCGCGAACGCGCGCAGGTCGCCTTCGCCCTCGGCGCGCGGGACCGCCTGGATGCCGATCGTCGCCCGCGGCGCGTCCTCCTCGACGAGCGTGAGCGAGATCATGCGCTGGGCGGGGGGCGCGTCCTCGGCCTCCTCGAGGGTCCAGGACGACGGCCACAGGATCGCGAGCGGCGGGGCCGAGGGGTCGCCCGTCGCCTCGAAGGTCTCGAACGGCTCGGCGTGCTTCTCGCCCGAGGGGGCGAGCGGCTCGAAGCCGTCGCGGGCCAGGGCGAACGCGTCGAGCCGGGCCTCGTCGTCGGCCGGCGGGACGGTGAGGCTCACGATGAAGATGCGCGGGCCCTCGGCGAAGGCGAAGACGCGGGTCACGCGCTCGCCCGGGCCCTCGCCGAAGCGGATCGAGTACTCGACGCCCGTCTTGCCGTTGGCGTCGATCCAGTCCATCTCCCGGACCTCGAGGCCGCTCAGGTCGGCCATCGTCGAGCAGTAGTCGTAGACGTCGACCTCGCGGCCGACCGAGACGACCGAGACCTCGAGGCGGTGCGCCGGATCGCCGTCCGACTCGAAGGCGCCGACCACCATCGGCCCTCCCTGGGCGACCTCCTCCCGCTCCACCTCGATGGGCGCGAGATCGGCCGGCACGATGATCCGGTACGAGAGGGACGTCTCGCCGAACGGCGTGACCTGGTAGTCCTCGTACTTGCCGGCGATCTCGGGCGGGCTGTCGATCGTCGCCTTCAGGACCTCGATCATGATCGGTGCTCCTCGGGTGGTGGGGATGCGCGGCTGGATTTTAGCGGTCGGCGGTCCGGACCGCCATGGGGTCCCATCGGGCAGGGCTGCCCGGTAGAATTGGCCCCATCCTCGCGCTATAATTTGCGGCTGTCACGCTCGAAGTCCGCGCCTGCGCTGGCATTTACGGTCATTGCGGCGCGACCCACTGGTCCACGGGACGGACGACAGGAACCTATGGCGAAGCCGCACAAGCCGCCGGTGTCGCACAAGCCGCAGCCTCCCGCGCACAAGGCACCGGCGCCGCCGCCGCCGCGGCCGGCCCCCGTCAAGGCGCACCCCGTCCAGCCGAAGCCGCCGCACAAGCCGCCGGTGAAGCCGCCGCACAAGCCGCCGGTCGCGAAGCCCGTGCACCCGAAGCCGGTGATCCAGCATCCGAAGCCCGTGCAGCCGAAGGTCGTGCACCCGAAGCCGGTCGTGCACCCGAAGCCCGCGCCGCCGAAGGTCGTGCACCCGAAGCCGGTCGTGCACCCGAAGCCGGTCGTACACCCGAAGCCCGCGCCGCCGAAGGTCGTGCACCCGAAGCCCGTCCACCCGAAGCCGCCGGCCCACAAGCCGCCGGTGAAGCCGCCGCACAAGCCGGTCGTCAAGGCCCACCCGGTCCAGCCGAAGCCGCCGCACAAGCCGCCGGTGAAGCCGCCGCACAAGCCGCCGGTCGTCAAGCCCGTGCACCCGAAGCCGGTGATCCCGAAGCCGGTGCACCCGAAGGTCGTGCACCCGAAGCCGGCGATCCCGAAGCCGGTGCACCCGAAGGTCGTGCACCCGAAGCCGGCGCCGCCCAAGGTCGTGCACCCGAAGCCGGCGATCCCGAAGCCGGTGCACCCGAAGCCGGCGCCGCCCAAGGTCGTGCACCCGAAGCCCGTCCACCCGAAGCCGCCGGCCCACAAGCCGCCGGTGAAGGCGCCGCACAAGCCGCCGGCCGTCAAGGCCCACCCGGTCAAGCCGAAGCCGCCGGTGAAGCCGCCGGTCAAGCCCCCGCACAAGCCGCCGGTCGCGAAGCCGGTCCACCCGAAGCCGCCGAAGGCGCCGCCGGGCGGCCACAAGCCGAAGCCGCCCATGATCCGGCCGCCGGCCGGGCCGAAGCTCGGGATCGTGAAGCCGCCGGCGCACAAGCCGCCGGTCAAGCCGCCGCCTTCGGGCCACAAGCCGAAGCAGCCGCCGGCCAAGCCGACGAAGCCGGGCGGCAAGGGCGACCAGGGCGACCACTCGATCCCGGTGTTCAAGATCTTCAAGGGCGACCCCGCGAAGGAGGTCTCCCACGACATCTACGTCGACGTCCTGTCGGTCGAGGTGCGCGAGAGCGTCAACGCGGCCGACATGTTCTACATCAACCTGTCGAACGACCACTGCAAGTACACGGACGCGCCGTACTTCTTCGAGCTCGGCGACATCGTCCGCGTCGAGATGGGCTACCGCGGGGCGCTCGAGCCGCTGATCGAGGGCGAGGTCGTCTCGGTCGAGCCCTGCTTCCCGCTCAAGGGCAACCAGACGATCGTCATCCGCGGCTACGACCGGCACCACCGGCTCCGCTACGGCAAGCGCAGCCGCATGTGGGCGAAGGCGAGCTACAAGGACGTCATCACCGAGGTCGTGAAGGACCTCGGAAAGATGGTGACCGGGGTCGAGGTCGAGGACTCGCCGCCCGTCACGCAGAAGTTCGACTGGGTCATCCAGGACAACCAGGCCGACATCGACTTCCTCATCGACATCGCCCGCCGGGTCGGCTACGAGCTCGACATCACGCCGAACCGCCAGATCAACTACAAGGGCCAGAAGGAGGAGCGGAAGCTCATCTTCCGCAAGGCGGCGGCGAACGAGACGAAGAGCCTCACGCTCACGTGGGGCTTCGACCTGAAGAGCTTCACGCCGAGGCTCAACACGCTCGAGGTGGTGAGCGAGGTCCACGTCCGCGGCTGGGACCCGTTCGCGAAGCGGCCGATCATCGGCCGGGCGAAGGCGGCCGACCTCCTGACGCCGATGGGGGGCAAGACGACGGGCATCGCCGAGACCGAGAAGGCCTTCGGCAAGACGCTCACGAAGATCGTCGAGCACCCGATCTGGGACGAGAAGCAGGCCGAGGCGCTCGCCAAGGCCGAGCTCAACCAGCGCGCCTTCGAGTACCTGACCGGCGAGGGCACGTCCATCGGCCGCACCGAGATCCGCGCCGGCAAGGTGATCGATCTCGAGGGCCTGGGCGAGACGTTCAGCGGGCTCTACTACATAACGGACGCGACCCACGTCTTCATCCCCGGCGCGGGCTACTCGACGAGCTTCAAGGTGAAGCGTCCGTCGTGGGGCGGGAAGCCGGCGAAGCCGCCGCACGTCACGCCGCCGACGCACACGCCGCCGACGACGACGCCGCCGACGCACACCCCGCCGACGACGACGCCGCCCACGCACACGCCGCCCACGCACACGCCGCCGACGCACACGCCGCCGACGTTCATACCGCCGATCATCATCCCGCCCATCATCATCATTCCGCCGACGTTCACGCCGCCGACGCACACGGCACCCACGACGACGCCGCCGACGCACACGCCGCCGACGCAGACGCCGCCGACGCACACGCCGCCGACGCCGACGCCGCCGACGCACACGCCGCCGACGCAGACGCCGCCGACGCACACGCCGCCGACGACCACGCCGCCGACCACGACGCCGCCGACGCACACGGCGCCGACGACGACGCCGCCGACGCCCACGCCGCCGACGACGACGCCGCCGACGCACACGCCGCCGACG
>Ga0187893_10004386_pt1 | contig 26940 bp, 21 predicted proteins | sample MA1701074metaG_FD_139574 | JGI IMG/M metagenome (GOLD analysis project Ga0187893, IMG submission 139574) | White microbial mat communities from a basaltic lava cave in the Kipuka Kanohina Cave System on the Island of Hawaii, USA - MA170107-4 metaG ... | reverse complement strand
GTTCAGGGCGCCATCGTCGATCAACCGACTCAACTCCTGGTCCGATACCCCGAGCCAGGCCGTCGCCTCCTGGAAGGTCACCCCCTCCAGTTCCGGTTCCTTCATCAACTGCATTTCCCACGCGCCAAGGTTGGGAAATCTTCGCGTCATGCTCCGCCTCCACTTCGCATAACTGCGGGGGACTATAGCACTTGCCACCGGGCCCGGCAAGAAGTCCGACCCCCGACATTCCTCTCAACCCTAAACTCCGGCATTCGGCAAAATTTTGGCTAGGTACGCACTCCCTTTCGCGCTATACTCTGTGGCCTACCTGCAACAATCGCCCATTGACCAATGACCAAAATCAGGGAAAGGACGCGTGCATACGTGAGCCGGCATTCGATTCTAATCAGCATTTTCCTGTGCTTCGCTCTAGCCACTCCGGTCGGAGCCGACGAGTTTCCAATGCCCAAGGTGGAATACTCGGCCGATGTGACGTTGGACCTGGGCACAAGGTCGTCAGGCGCCCCGATGATCATGAAGGGGAAGGTCTACAGCGCCAAGGGCAAGGAGCGGCGCGAGATGGCGATTGAGCAACACCGGAGCATCTTTATCACGGATCGGAACAGCAAGACCTCCTGGATCCTCATGCCGGAGCGGAAAATGTACATGGTCGCCGGCGGTACAGGGAAAGAAGAACAGGATCCCGAGCGCATGATGCGGGAAGGGGACGTGAAGCTCACCAAACTTGGTTCCGAAAGCGTCAACGGGGTGGCGACAACGAAGTACAGGATGGTCGTTACCTCCAAGCGTGGGGAACCGGTCGAGGGCCTGGTGTGGATCACGGGAGACAACATTCCCGTCAGGATGGAAAACACATCCAAGGATTCCGCGCGGGTCTTCAGGATTGATTACACGAATCTCAAGATCGGCAAGCAGAGCCAGGCACTCTTCGAGATTCCAGCCGGCTATCACGAGATGAAGATGCCGACATTCCCCGGGATGGACCTCAAGCCGGGGACCGGCGCGTCCACGGGCGGCCCTCCGGGCGAGGGGAGTGAAGAGCAGGCGGCCCAGATGCGGAAGCAGCTCGAAGAGATGATGCAGCAGTTCCAGAAGCAGTCCGGCGGAGGGAAGTGACAGGGGGAGGGGACACTCATGGACCCCAGAGCGGAGTGGATCGAGACAGACGGGCTCGGTGGATTCGCCTCGGGCACAGTCTCCGGCATCAGAACGCGCCGGTATCATGCCCTCCTGCTGACCGCGACCACACCGCCCGCCGGGCGCATGGTGCTGGTGAACGGATTTGACGCCTGGGTCGAGACGCCGGGCGGGCGCTTCGCCCTTTCCTCCCAATGCTACGCACCAGGCGTCACGCATCCGGACGGAGCAGAGAGAATCACGGACTTCGGCACCGACCCCTGGCCGCATTGGCAATATGACCTTCCGGGCCACATTCGGATCGAACATGAAATCCTCGTCAAGCACGGCCTGCCCCTCGTCGCCGTTTCCTGGCGGTTGACCGTGCCCAGCGAGGATGTGATCCTGTACGTCCGGCCCTTCTTCTCCGGACGGGATTACCACTCCCTCCATCACCAGAACCCGTCGTTTCAATTTGAACCTGTCAGCCCTGAAGGCAGCGTCGGGCAACTGCTGTGGCGCCCGTATGCCGGTGTGCCGGATATCCTGGTGGCCACGAACGGGGCTCATTGCCACCAGCCCGACTGGTACCAGAGCTTTCTCTATGAACAGGAGCGGGATCGCGGGCTGGATGCCACCGAAGATCTCGCGACCCCGGGCCTCTTTCGCTGGGTGTTGTCCCAAGGCGAGGCCGTCTGGATACTCGCAGCACAAGGCGACGGCGCACCGGTGATCCCCCCGCAGATCTCGGCACAGAAATATCTGGCCGGACTTCGCGCTTCTGAGAAGAAGCGGCGCAGTCAATTCCCGTCCCGGTTGCATAAGGCGGCTGACGCCTACCTGGTCCAGCGGGGCCAGGGGAAGACCATCGTGGCCGGCTACCCCTGGTTCGGCGACTGGGGTCGGGACACCTTCATCTCTCTGCGGGGCCTGTGCCTCGCCACCGGGCGCCTCGACGAGGCCCGCGCAATTCTGGTCGAATGGGCCGGAGCGGTCTCCCACGGGATGCTCCCCAACCGGTTTCCCGATCAGGGAGATGTCCCGGAATACAACTCGGTCGATGCATCACTCTGGTACGTGATCGCCGTCCAGGAGTTCCTGGGGGCGATGGCCGCCGCCAAGCGAACGGTCCCGGCGCGCGATCGGGCTCGGCTGCTGGGAGCAATCGAGGCCATTCTGTGCGGATATGGGAAAGGCACCTGGTTTGGCATTCGTCAGGACGAGGACGGCCTGCTGGCCTCCGGGGTGCCGGGCGTGCAACTGACTTGGATGGACGCCAAGGTCGGGGACTGGGTCGTCACACCCCGCATCGGCAAGCCGGTCGAGGTTCAGGCCCTGTGGCTCAACGCCCTTCGAATCGGCGGCACGTTCTCGAATCAGTGGGAAGAGGCGCTCGCAGACGGTACCGCAACGTTCGGAACACGTTTCTGGAACGAAAAAGCCCAGTGCCTTTATGACGTGGTGGATGCCGATCATCAGGCCGGCGCAGTGGATGCCTCCATCCGGCCGAATCAGATTTTCGCCGTAGGCGGCCTCCCCTATCCGCTCCTGGAGGGTGACCAGGCCCGCGCCGTCGTGGACGTGGTGGAGGCATGGTTATGGACGCCGCTCGGCCTCCGCACCCTGGCACCGGGAGAGCCGGCTTACCGCCCTCGGTACGAGGGGAACGCCCACCAGCGCGACGGCGCCTACCATCAGGGCACAGTCTGGCCCTGGTTGCTGGGCCCATTCGTGGAGGCCTGGGTGCGCGTGCGCGGGAACTCCGCCAAGGCCAAACGGGAGGCCCGGACGCGGTTCCTCACGCCGCTCCTCCGCCACCTGGACGAGGCGGGCTTGGGCCACATCTCCGAAATCGCGGACGCCGAGCCGCCCCACTGTCCTCGCGGCTGTCCCTTTCAGGCCTGGTCGATGGGCGAGGCCCTTCGGCTGGAAGCCACCGTCCTGGCTTCCGCCACGACCGCCAAGCGTAAGACTGCAAAACGCAAGCGGTCTGGGTAGCCCGCCTTTAATCTCGATGCGGGTGTCCGCACGACCTTGCGCGGACTTTCACAGTCGGCCCACGGCTCAGAATCTCACTATTTCGCTCCTCAGCCGAGGATGTAGAGCAGGGTCGGCGCGAGCAACCACACCACCCCTTTGACCAGGAAGAACGTGAATCCGGCGACGCCTGCGCGCTTCCACGTTTGCCCAAGGTTCGGAATCAGCATCGGGACTCGCCGGCGGTAGTCGGCGTAGACCTGGCCGTGGACTCCGACCAGATCGCGTTCCTCGAGCTGGATCGCGATCAAGATGTAGGCGCTTGTGGCGATCGCGAACACCAAGTGCGCGACAGTCATGGTCGGGGTTGCCCAGAAAGCGAGCAACCACCCGACATAGAGCGGATGGCGCACGTACCGGTATAGCCCGGGGGTCGTGAACAGGAGCGGCCGGTACTCTTCGCCACGGAGATACAGCCACACCTGTCGCATGCCGAAGAGATCAAAGTGATTGATCAGAAACGTCGCGATCAGGATCAACAGCCAGCCGGCGCCAAAGAGGGCAAACAGCAGGCCGCGACCGACGGGATCGACCACGTTCCACACAGTCCCGCCCATGGGCTGCCAGGCATGGAAGAGCAGGAGCAAGGCTCCGCTTGAGAAGAACACGTACGTGCTGCGTTCGACGGGTTTGGGCACCCATCGGGTCCACCACCGCTTGAACCCCGGCCTGGCCATCACACTGTGCTGCACCGCAAAGATGCCGAGTAGGAGGGTGTTGATCAGCAGGGCTTGCCCGAACGGGGCTCGGGGCTCTCCGTCAATCGTTTGCACGCTCCCGAGGTTACCGATGAAGGCAATGGCATACAGAAACGTGGCCAAAAAGATCAGATAGCTGACGGTTCCATAGGTGAAGGCCATTATCCGTTTCATGATTCGTGTCTCCTTCGTGGTTATTGAAAAGTTGACGTGCCGGTAATTAGGAATGTCCCCTTTTCCGGTTACCCATCGGCTCGAACCGATTCCACGGTTGCTGCCCTGCTTTTTTGATTCACCCGTCCGAGCACCTGGGAGCCACATAGCACCGACCGTGCCATGCCCGACGATCTCACTTTTTCAAATAAAACTGGGAGGTTGTAGGGGTCGCGTGGTTGAGACGGGTTTCCGAGATCTCGCAAGCCGCGAGATCTCAAAGCAGGATGTTGCGAGAATTCGTGAAAGCTAGGGGCGCTTGATCCCCAGCGCTTTCATGCGGGAGCTGAGTGTAGATGGGTTCATGCCGAGCAACCGCGCCGCGCCGTTGTCACCGGACACCCGCCATTCAGTGGCTTCCAGGGCACGAATCAAGTTGTGTCGCTCCAACTCCTGGATCTCCTGAAGGGTCCGGATTCGCGGCGGGGCTTCCTCAGATGCTGCCGGGGGTTCGGGCCAAACGCTTTCGTGCGGTTCCGGTAAGGCATCCTCCAGCCCCAACCGGCCGCTCCGACCGGTGATCACGGCGCGCTCGATGACGTTCTGAAGCTCTCGCACGTTGCCGGGCCACCCGTACGCGCGTAGGCGCCGGATGGCGTCGTCCGAGAGCGGCTCGATCCGGCGGCCCATGCGTTGGGGAACCCGTGCGGTGAAGGCCGAGGCCAGCAGGACGATGTCCTCGCCGCGATCCCGGAGTGGCGGCACCGTGATCGGAAACACGTTGAGCCGGTAGTAGAGGTCTTCCCTGAACTTGCCTTCCTGCACAGCTTGATACAGATCGCGATTCGTGGCTGCGATCACCCGAACATCCACTCGCCTGGTGCGCGAACTGCCCACGGGTTCAAACTCACCCTCCTGGAGAACCCGCAGCAGCTTGACCTGCAAATCCACCGGGAGTTCCCCGATCTCATCGAGAAAGATCGTGCCGCGGTCAGCCAGGGCAAACCGGCCATCCCGTTTCCTGGTCGCACCGGTGAACGCGCCCTGCTCGTGCCCGAAGAACTCGCTCTCGATCAGCGTGGCGGGGACGGCGGCGCAGTTGACCTTGATGAGGGGGTGGTCGCGACGGCGGCTCCCGCGGTGGATCGCCCGCGCGATCAGCTCCTTCCCTGTGCCGGTCTCGCCGAGGATGAGCACCGTGGCGTCGGTCTCCGCCACCTGGGCCACCTCGCGAAGCACGCGCCGGATCGGCTCGCTCTGCCCGACGATCTCGTTGAAATTTTGCAGCGCCTGGAGCTCTTCCCGCAGGTATTCGGCTTCGCCGGTCAGCGACTGGATCCTGCGTTCCGCCTCCAGGCGCTCGTTCACATTCCGGAGAATCAGCGTGTGAAAGGTTTCCCGCCCCGACTCGAACCGCGAGAGGGTGGCCTCCGCCGGGAATTTCTCCCCGCCCGACTGCACGGCCATGAGTCCGCCCGGAATCCACAAATACCGCTCCCCATCCGGCCGCGCATCGAGCTCGGCGATCAGGCGGGCCAGCTTCCCCCGGCTCTCCGTTGAAAGGAATCCGGCAAAGTCCAGGCCCACGGCCCGGGACGCCTCACATCCAAACACCTTCTCGGCCGCCTGGTTCACCCGGGTGACGACCAGCCGGCGGTCCAGCTCGATGATGGCGTCCATGGCGCTGTCCACGAGCCGGCCCAGCTTCTCCTCACGCTGGCGCACCTCCGATTCGGCGCGGATGCGCTGCAGTTCGGCTGCCGCCCGGGCGGCAAAGATGCGGAACAGTGCCAGGGCCCGGGGCTCCTCCGGCATCGGCCGGCGGTCCACGACCGCCATGTGTCCTAGAATCCTTCCGTTGACGTCCAGCAAGGGCACACCCATGTAGCTGACGGCACCGACCTGCTTGACCTCGGGATCGTCGGGGTAGAGAGCGAGCAGGTTATCCGGGAAATGGACGAGGCGAGCGTGGTCGATGACGGCCTCGCAGGGGGTGCCTGCGATGGCAATCTCGTAATCGCGCACCCACTGGCCGTCCATCCAGAAGGCCAGCGCCCGCAGCCGGCGCGATTCCGGAAGGTACTCGGTGACCCACGCCCCATGGGTCCTCAACGCTTTGGCGAGATTCTCCACCAGGGCGGCAAAGAACCGTTCGCCGGTTTCCGTGGCGGTTCCTTCGAGGATCGAGCGCAGCGCGGCTTCTTCGTCGAGGTCGCGCAATGGAGAGGGATTGTCGGCAGCCATGGCTACAAACTACTCGCTGACCGTCATCATGGAAAAGGACCCACCCACTGACGAGCGGGTAACGTGACACCGCTATGCATCGCCCTCACACCTCTTGCAGTTCAACGTTTGTCCGATACGGCCGGCCCGGCCCTCCGCGGTAAGCACCCAAGGACGAGCCGTCAGCGGGGGCTGATGTCTGACGTGCTGCCCATGCCCGCAGGCGAGATCGGCCACCCAATCCCCTTGCTCATCCTGGTGAAAGGCGACGATACGCTGGTTCACTCAATGGCCCCTGTGAATAAGTCCGCCGCCACCACCCCGGTCGGCATCGGCAGCCACCCGCCGCGCTCCTACCCCGCCGCGCGCCCTTGCCTGCATGCGGAAGTTAGACACCCACCCGGCGAACCTCGCCGGGCTTGACCTCGGCCAGCACGCGCCGCAGTTCGGGAACAAGTGGCCGCAGGATTTCGAGCTTATACGGAGCGAACCTCGTGGTCCGGAAGCTCGTTTCTCAGTCGGAGGGGGACGCACTCATCAAGCAGAATCCGCATGCTCCAACACCGATTCCTTGGCCAGTTCCAGTACGGCAACCGCGTGTTCGCGGCTCACCGTAGGGAAGTCCTCCAGGAAGTGGTTGAGCGTATCCCCCTCCTCAAAGTAGTCGAGGAGAGTCTGGACCGGAACCCTGGTGCCGGCGAATACCACCGCCCCGCTCATAACCTTGTCAGAGCGCGTGATAAGGGACTTTGGAAGAGCCATGTGAGCCTCGGGCATGAGTTGGAGCGAGTATAGCGGAAAGGGCGCAGGTGTGTCTAACCCCTGACCGGCCTGTTGAGCGGCGGATTAGACCACCAGTTCGTCAGCCTGTGGCTCCTCCGGACGCAGCCTGGCGTGAAGGATAAACGGTCCACAATTTTTCGAGACAACGTCTTACTTATGGGCAAGCATCCCGATCATAGGAGGATGATTGAGAAATAGATCCCAATATCCCTCTTCGAAGCTTTGTTTGCCTTCCTGGGCTAACCAGGGTCCGCACCAGGAAAAATCGGCAAATCCAGCCTGCCGAAAGACGGCTTCATACGTGGCCGGGGCCAGATAATAATTGTCGAATCGGAACTCCGTGCCATCCAGGTTTTTCACATGGTAGGTGATCGGGGTTCCTTCTGTCCGAAGCGAGAGCGTGGTCTTCCAGAATCCGTATTTGGTATACGTGCCATATTTTTCGATCGGATTGGCCGGATTATCGTTGAGCCCCACGAAGTATCCGCCCGACCGCAGATTCCTCGAGATGGCCTCGCAGAACCGGGCGAGTTCATCTGCTGTTTTCGCGTAGTTCAGCAGGTACACGCCGACCACCACATCGAACTCCCCCAACTTTCCTAACGTGGTCACGTCCGACACCACATACTCACACCCTATGGGCTGCTCGCCTTCTTGTGATACGGCCAGGCCGACCATCCTCGGCGAGATATCTACGCCGAGGGTCGTGGCAGCGCCGTGCCGCTTCATCTTCCGCGAATAGATGCCCTCTCCGCACGCCAGGTCCAAGACTCTCTTGCCTTGAAGATCTCCAAGCAGCTTGAAGAGAGTATGGTCTTCGATGTAGAGACGAAAGGGAAGTTGCTTCGACGCCTGATACTCTTTCGCAATGCGGTCGTATACAGGGTCGTCTGTCAATGTGTTACCTCCCCATGATGCCGAAAAGCTGAGGTGTCCACGCCCGCCACTCATGTTTGTTTCTTAACTTCTTCTCCGGTCGGAGTCGTCCATTGCGCGGCGATGATCCTCCTCGGTGTACCGCTGTTGCCGTTCGACGTCGCTCTCTGGTTGCCGGGACGTCGGGACATCAGGAAAGTCCTCCGGCTTGGGGAGTTTTGAGCTTACATCCCACACCGTCGTGCGATACCGATCGAGATCGGTCGCACAGGTTTCACAAAAAGACAGTTCCCGAGTCCAGATGTTAACCAGGAACTCCTTCCCGCACTGTCGGCAGGTCACGTTCTGCTGGTCATCGGCCATGGCTGCCTCCTTGTATCCCGGAGTTGGGCCTTGAAATGGACATGGATCTATTTTCGCTTTATCCGGCCCAGAGATGAACCGTGCGTCAATCCGCGGCGGATCCGGACGAAGCCTGGCGTGGAGAATAAATCTGTCGCCGATTATTCTCCCTAATCGAGTCTGACCCTAATTTCTCCACAGTGCTCACGCCACCCGCGGCAGAAGTTTATGCCTCTGCCCTGCTGGGGTCAATGCGCGGATAGGAAGAAATGTGCGGTTGAAATGGTTGGTTTATCGGTATCGGCTGAAAAGGAACGAAAGGCAGCCGCTACCTCCCCTACCCCGCCTTAGAAAGGCGGGGAAGGGAAATGCCGCTCACCATACAAAGGAGGGGGATCTTCTTCGGTCCTGTACCAGCGTTACAAAGCAGGGATTATGCGCGGCTCCGAGAGGCTGGCTCGTTGCGTAGTGTCGTCGCGATCCGCCGCGAATAGTCCGGGTTACTGGGAACTGGGGCCGGCGACCTCGGACGTTTTGGCAGGCGCCACAGGAGTTCCTTCCACGCCCAACCATCGCGCGACGAGGGACACGGAGGGCCCTTGGAGCAGCAGCGAGGTCAGGACGATGAAGAACACCAGGTGAAACATTTCATCTGCTCGCGGGATCCCCGCCACGAGCGGAAAGGTCGCCAGGATGATCGGGACGGCGCCCCGCAGCCCCACCCATGCCACCAGGGCTCGCTCCCGGACCGGCATCCTGGTCGGGAGCAGCCCCAGAAAGATACTCGCCGGCCGCGCGATGACGATCAGAAACAGCGACAGGAGCAGGGCCGGGACCATCAGGGGGACCAGCCTTGAGGGAAATACCTGGAGGCCGAGCACCAGGAACATGGTGATCTGCATCAGCCAGGCCACACCGTCGTGGAACCGCATGACGTCGGCCTTCCGCGCGAATGACCGCCGCCCGACCAGCAATCCGGCGAGGTACACCGCGAGGAAGCCGCTCCCGCCCAGGCCGCTCGTGATCCCATAGGTGAACAGCGCTAGAGCCACGCTCAGGACCGGATAGAGCCCCTGGAACTCAAGCTCGAAGCGGTCCAGGAGATAGCCCATCACCTTGCCCATGATGACGCCGAGGCCGGCCCCGAGGGTCACCTGCACTGCAAACATTCGTAACAAATCCAGCGCCGACGTCGAGGGCTGAGTCAGAAGCTCGATCAAGCCGATCGTCAGGATCACGGCCATCGGATCATTGCTGCCCGATTCCAGTTCCAACAATGGGGTGAGATCCCCCTTCAACTGGATATGCTTCGCCCGCAGGATCGCGAACACGGCCGCCGCGTCGGTGGAGGAGACGATGGCCCCAAGAAGGAGCCCCTGGAGAAACGCGAAGTTGAGGACGGCGGAGGCGAACCAGCCGACGAGCAGAGCCGTGACGCAGACGCCGACCGTGGAGAGCGAGATGCCGCGCCAGAGCACCGGACGGACGGAATGCCACTGTGTATCAAGCCCGCCGGCGAACAGGATCAACGCCAGGGCAACGACGCCGATGGACTGGACAAGATGGGGATTGTCGAACTCAATACCCCCGGGGCCATCCGAGCCTACCAGCATCCCGATAGCCAGGAACAGAAGCAGCGAGGGAATCCCCAGCCGGCCGGACGCGTACCCGGAGGCGATGCTGAGGATCACAAGGAACGAACCGATGGCTAAACTGAGTTCAAGGGAGGGCATGTAGTGTCATAACCCACCGAGGGGAAGGAGGACAATGGCTCCGTGAGGGCCATCAGTCAATCGTGATGGCCTCGGTAACGTGGTGGGGCTCCATCGCGAGGCCAGAGCCTGTCCAAGGGTGGAGTCGAGGGCCTTCATACCAATAGCCCCCTTTGACCGGGTCTTCGGCCAGCAATAGCGGAGTGTCCAGGTCGAGCACCTCGAATCCCCCGAAACCAAGCACCATCGCGAATGAACAGCCCATCGCAACGCGGGTCTCCACCATCCCCCCGATCATCAGGCTCAGGCCGGACGCGCGAGCGAATGCGGCGATTTCAAGCGATTCGATCACACCGCATTTCATGATCTTGATGTTGATGTAATCGGCGGCTTGCTTGCGGAGAACCTCCTGCGCATCCTGCAAGGAGCGGACGGATTCGTCGGCGGCGACCGGAATCCCCGTCAGATGTCGCAGCGCGGCCAGGCCGTCCAAATCTTCCCTTCTCAGCGGTTGTTCCAAGAGCAGGAGCTGTCCGCCGAACCGTTTGACTCCGTGGACGAAGGCCAGGCAGTCTTCGCGGCTGAACCCCTGATTGGCGTCTCCGATGAAGGCAATGTCCGGCAGCGCCCGATGGACGGCTTCGAGGCGACGGACGTCCTCGTCCACGTCCTTTCCGACTTTCATCTTGAAGAGGCGGAACCCTTTCTCGTACCACCCTCGGGCGAGCGCGACCGTCCGATCGAGGTCGGTGATTGGAATGGTGATGTCGGTTTCACGCTCCCGCACATCGGCGCCGCCCCACAGGGCCCACAAGGGCATCCCTGAGGCTCGGCAGAAGGCATCCAGCAGCGCGGTTTCCAGACCGCAACGCGCGGCCGGGTTGAATGGCGTCATTTCCTGCAGCATCCGGCCCAGCCTGCGGTAGTGTGTTGCGGACTCGCCCAGCAACTCCTTGGCAAGGTGTTCGGCCGCCGTCAGGCTGGAGGCGCGATCCTCCCCTCCCACTTCAGGAAACGGGGCCATTTCGCCGTAGCCCTGCGCGCCGCCCCGGAGTGTGATTCGCACAAAAACATTCTCGGCGACCACCCGTACGCCCGTCGCTACCACGAACGGGTCGGTGATCGGTACATCAACCGGCCAGATCTCGAACTTTCTGATTTGGGTCACTTCCATGCGCGCGTGCGAGCTGGGCGTGGATTGCCCTCCACCGCCCGGTGCGTTGTACACCGGAGTCGGCTCACACAGCAAGCTCGCTGATTTTATGGACACCCGGCTCGTAACAAGCGCAAAGGCGTCAACCCCCTGTAACGCCCAACCGGCTGAGATGACTACCCGGTCAGACGTTTCCGTTGTGGACCGCCCGGACGCAGGAGGAGATGACTGTGGACCAACTGAATGCCGAAGCCAACCGGCTCGGGGAGGATGCCCGGCGGGAAAAAAACTGGAAACGCTGGGGGCCCTATCTGGCAGAGCGCCAGTGGGGGACTGTTCGCGAAGACTACTCGCCCGGCGGGTCCTGCTGGGATTACTTCTCCCACGATCATGCGCGGAGCCGCGTGTACCGCTGGGGCGAGGATGGGTTGATGGGCCTCACCGACCGCGAATGCCGGCTTTGCTTTGCCCTCGCACTTTGGAACGGCCGCGACCCCATTCTCAAGGAGCGTCTCTTCGGCCTGACGGGGCCCGAAGGCAATCATGGCGAGGATGTGAAGGAATGCTACTACTATCTCGACTCAACGCCCACGCACTCATACCTGAAAGCGCTCTATAAGTACCCGCAGGCCGAATTCCCGTATGCCTCGCTCGTGGAAGAAAATCGTCGTCGAGGCAAGAACGCGCCGGAATTCGAGCTGGCCGACACCGGCGTCTTCGACGAGGGACGCTATTTTGACGTGTTCGCCGAATATGCCAAGTCCGGGCCGGACGACGTCCTGATCCGCATCACGCTGGCCAACCGTGGCCCCGAGACCGCGACACTCCACCTCCTCCCGACCTTGTGGTTCCGCAACACCTGGTCCTGGGGTCGGAGCGGTGAAGGGTACTGGCCCAAGCCCGCAATCACCCGCGCCGGCGAAGATCGCCTCCTGGCCGAGCATGCCTCGCTCGGCCGGTATGTCCTGACCGCCGAACGGCTCGCAGGCCAGGGTGCGCCGGCCTTCCTGTTCACCGACAACGAAACAAACACGGCCCGGCTCTATGGTGTGGCGGGCGCCGACCAATATGTGAAGGATGCCTTTCATGAGTACGTGATCCATGGTCGCAAGGAAGCTGTGAATCCTGCCGAGGCCGGAACCAAGGCGGCGGCCCACTACCGTCTGCAGATTCCAGCCGGGCAGGAAGTCACGCTGCGTCTCAGGCTCTGCTTGGACCAGGACATGCCGAAGCAGGCATTCAGCGGTGCGTTCGACAAGACGGTCGTCGATCGGATGCGGGAGGCCGATGAGTTTTATCGGGTACGGGAGCCGGTGGCCTTCTCTCTTGAAGAGCGCCGGGTGTGGCGGCAGGCCCAGGCCGGGCTGCTGTGGTCCAAGCAATTCTTTCATTACGTCGTCGAGGACTGGGTGGCAGGGGATCCCGCGCAGCCGGCGCCTCCGCCCGAGCGCTCCCTCGGCCGCAACAACGACTGGGGGCACCTCTACAATCGGGACATCATCTCGATGCCGGACAAGTGGGAGTATCCCTGGTATGCGGCATGGGACCTGGCGTTCCACATGATCCCGTTCGCCAAGATCGATCCACAGTTCGCGAAGGACCAACTGTCGCTCTTCCTCCGCGAATGGTACATGCACCCGAACGGCCAGATCCCGGCCTACGAGTTCGCCTTCTCGGACGTCAATCCGCCGGTGCATGCCTGGTCCTGCTGGCGCGTTTACAAGCTGACCGGCCCTCGCGGGAAGCGCGACCGGCGATTCCTGGCCAGCGTGTTCCAGAAACTCCTGATCAACTTTACCTGGTGGGTGAACCGGAAGGACGTCGAGGGCAAACACCTCTTCTCCGGCGGCTTCCTCGGCCTGGACAACATCGGCGTGTTCGACCGTTCGCGCCCGCTCCCGACCGGGGGCCATCTGGAGCAGGCGGACGGGACGGCCTGGATGGCCTTCTACTGTTCGACCATGCTGGCGATGGCCATCGAACTCGCCCGGGAGAATCCCGAGTACGAGGACCTGGCCTCGAAGTTCTTCGAGCACTTCATCGCCATCGTGGACGCCATGAACACGCTGGGCGGGACGGGGCTCTGGTGCGACGGGGACGGCTTCTACTACGACCAACTGCACGTGAACGGCGACACCGTTCCGCTCAGGATTCGTTCGATCGTGGGCATCATCCCACTCTTCGCGGTCGAAGTGTTGGAGCAAAGCGCGATCGAGCACCTGCCCGGCTTCGCCAAGCGCCTGCGCTGGTTCCTGGAAAACCGGAAGGACCTCGGCCGGCATATCTCTTACATGAAAGCAGGTCACGACCAGGTCGGAGAGCACAGTGACGGGCATCGGCTGTTGGCGATCCCCTCACGCGAACGCCTTACCCGCGTGCTCCGCTATGTCCTGGATGAAAATGAATTCTTGTCGCCCCACGGCATCCGCTCGATCTCTCGGGTACACAAAGAAAGACCCTATGTCTTTCGAGCGAACGGAGAAGAGTTCCGGGTCACCTATGTCCCGGGCGAATCGGATACGGGTCTGTTCGGCGGGAACTCCAACTGGCGGGGCCCCATCTGGTTTCCCGTGAACTATCTGTTGGTAGAGGCGCTGGAGCGGTACCACCACTTTTATGGAGAGGACTTCCGTGTGGAGTGCCCGGTCGGCTCCGGTCGGATGTTGACCTTGAAAGAAGTCGCGAACGAACTGGCCACACGGCTCGCGCGCCCCTTTCTGCCAGATGACCAGGGCCGGCGACCTTGCTTCGGTGACGACCCGCGCTACGCCCGGGACCCGCACTGGAAGGACCTCGTGCTCTTCCACGAATACTTCCACGGCGACACCGGCCGCGGCGTCGGCGCGAGCCATCAGACCGGCTGGACGGCGCTGGTGACGCGCTGCATCGAGGCGAGCGCGCGGGCGCGCGCCTCATCGCCCGGTCGTAACGAATAAGCCCGCAAACAGACGGTGTGTGCAGGAAGTCGGGAATGGGCCCGACGATGATCAACACATTACAGCGGAGGGATCAGTCATGAACCACTCAACTCAACCTTCGATGCGCGGGGTGTTGCCGACACTGACGTCGGTGCTCGTTGCGGGAACGCTGGTGTTCGCCGGCGCGAGCTTCGCAGCCGACGCACACACGACGGGCAAGTTTCAGGGCGTCAAGGCCAACACGGGCACGGCGACCCATAGCAAGGATGGCGGCAAGGACTACCTGACTGTGTCGGATGACTTCAAGATTCCGGACACTCCGGCACCGCACTGGCAGGTCGTGGATTCCAAGGGCAATGTCTACCTCCTGAACCAACTGCGGGTCAAGGACGGCAAGACCAACCGGAAGATCGCGGTCCCGTCCTATGTCCACGACGCCGCAAAGATTCAGATCTGGTGCTCATTCGCAGAAGCGCTGCTGGGCGAAGCATCCTTCCCGCAGCCGGTCGCGCTGAGCGGCTCATCCAATGACTCCATGATGCAGCATGCCAACGCGATGCGGGATGACCGGTAACCCCGAACGGCCGGGGGAGGCGGGCCCATTCTGCGGCCCACCTCCCGCCTCGGCCGTCAGGGAATTGTGATATCCGGCAATTTGGTGATCTTGTGATTGGGTGATCTGGCGATTTGAAGAATCGGACAGAAAGCTGGGGGCTCGAATCCTGAATCACAAGATCACCAGGTCACCAAATTCCGATACTGGTACTGGATTCAACCGGGCGATGAAAGGAGACATCACCATGAGACATCCCCGTCTCGTAATGGCAGCCGTCGCGCTAATCGCATGGAGCGCGAATGCGCACGCGCAAGTGACTGAGAAAAAGGTCCTGACGCTGGAAGGCGCCAAGCAAGCCATCGCGGGGGCCGTCGCCGAGGCGAAACGGGTCAACGCGCCGGGTGGGGTCATTGCGGTGGTGGACGACGGCGGCAATTTAATGGCCGTCGAGCGGCTGGACAACACGTTTGCTGCGGGAGCGAACATCTCCATCGGCAAGGCACGGACCGCCGCTCTCTTCAAGAAGCCGACCAAAGTCTTCGAGGACATCGTCAACAAGGGCCGGACGACGATGGTCGCGCTCAACGATTTCACGCCGCTGCAGGGCGGCGTGCCGATCGAGGTGGATGGGAAGGTCGTGGGCGCCATCGGGGTCAGCGGGGCCGCCGGCGCGCAGCAGGATGAGGAGCTTGCCATCGCAGGCGCCAAGGCCCTGAAGCCGATGATGGCCGGCGCCGCCATGACGAACCACGCACTGCCCGTCACCTACATCGAGAGCAACACCGTGAAAGCGGCCTTCACCAAAGGCGCGGTGCTGGTCGGTGAGGACGAACGCATGATGCATGCGGCACGCAACTACATGGTGCACGCCAGCCACCGCGACTCGCCCGGGTTGGTCGAGCTGCACGATCTCGACACGGACATCGTGTACGTCCTCAAGGGGTCCGCCACGCTGGTCACGGGGGGAACACCGGTCAACGTCAAGACCATCGCCCCCAACGAGCATCGAGGCACAGCGGTGGAGAACGGCGAGACCCGCCGTCTGGTCCCCGGCGATGTGATCATCATTCCCAACGGCGTTCCCCACTGGTTCAAGGAAGTGGAGGGACCGCTGGATTATTACGTGGTGAAAGTAAGATAGGGGGGAAGCGGTCAGCGATCAGCCTGCAACGGACCCGATTGCTGAAAGCTGAAGGCTGACCGCTGAGTGCTTAGGGCGAGGGAAAATATGAGACTCCAGATACTCATAAGCGCCATTGCATTGACAGGAGTCATCAGCGAGCCGGCTCACGCGCGGCCGGTGACCGAGGATGCTCCCGCGGACCGGCCCGAGGCGATCATCGACCTGAGCACGGAACAGGGCATCAGGCTGGTCAATGGCCAGTGGCGTTACAGCGATACGAAGATCATTGAGGTGGACCACAAGAGTCCGGGTATGGACCTCGGCCCCTCCGGACCGCCGAACCGTACCTACGACATTACGCCCCATGCCGGCGCCGCTGACTTCGACGATTCCGGTTGGCAAGCCATCGACGGGCCCGGGCTGGAGACCAGGCGGTCAACCGGCCGGCTTTGCTTCAACTGGTACCGGATCAAGGTCACCGTCCCCGAGAAGATCGGCACCTTCGATCCCACCGGCTCGACGGTCGTGTTCGAGGTTGCCACCGACGACTACACGGAGGTCTGGGTCAATGGGAAACTCCCGCTCGCCCTTGGCCAGACGGGCGGGCAGTTGGTCAAAGGGTTCAATGCGCCGAGCCGCGTCGTGGTCGGCCGAAACGTCAGGCCGGGCCAGCAGATCCAGTTGGCCGTCTTCGGCATCAACGGGCCGCTCTCCAATCCCCCGGGCAATTTCATCTGGGTGCGCTCGGCCACGCTCGACTTCTACAAAGCCGGCCCAGTCACGCCGGCGCAGTTCGTCAAGACCGACCTCATCAGGAAGGATCCGGCCTTGGACAAGATCGTGCCGGCCGGTGCGCAACTCGAAAAGCTCGCCGGTGGGTTCCTGTTTACCGAGGGGCCGGTCTGGGTCCCGGCCACCGCCCATGCCGACGGGTATTTGCTGTTCAGCGATCCCGACAACAACACCATTTATCGCTGGTCCACGGACGGCCAGGTGTCCGTGTTCAGGACCAAGAGCGGCTACAGCGGTTTCAACGTCGGCGAGTACCATCAGCCGGGGTCGAATGGGTTGACGCTGGATCGGCAGGGCCGGCTCACGATCAATCAACATGGAAACCGCCGGGTGATCCGGATCGAGCCGCGTGGCAACGTCACGGTCTTGGCCGATCACCATGAGGGCAAGCGTCTCAACAGCCCCAACGACCTGGTCTATCGTTCCGACGGGGCCCTGTACTTCACCGATCCACCGTTCGGCCTGCCGAAAGTCTACGACGATCCCGGAAAAGAGCTGCCGTACAGCGGCGTGTTCTGTCTGCTCAACGGACAGTTGAAGCGGGTGAGCACAGATTTGAGCGGCCCGAACGGCCTCGTCTTCTCACCGGATGAGAAGTACCTCTATGTGGACAACTGGGACCCGAAGAAAAAGGTCGTTATGCGCTATGAGGTCCAGCCCGACTGCGCTCTGTCCAACGGCAAAGTGTTCTTCGACATGACGAACGAGCCTGGTGAGGACGCGCTGGACGGGCTGAAAGTGGATCGGCAGGGCAACGTGTACGCCACCGGCCCGGGCGGACTCTGGATCATCTCGTCCGAGGGCAAGGCGCTGGGCCTCATCAAAGGGCCAGAGGATCCCCACAACATGGCCTGGGGTGACGAGGACGGAAAAACCCTCTACATCACCGCCCAGACCGGGCTGTATCGCCTCCGACTGAACGTCGCCGGGGTGCGACCGTGAGGCCTCCGAGTTCGAGGTTCGGAGTTCGGGGTACTGAACTGGCCGACTGTCCGGACGCAGACGAAAGTCATCGAGTAACTATCAAGCGTCCGTCGCCGTCTTCCCTCGCGGCATTCAGAAAAGCCGCAGGTTTCCGCCATCGTCGAAGCGCAGATTCAATGACCGGCAGACCTCGCCGCTCCGGAGGTTGACGGACCGGCCCAAGCCCTGGCCGAAGGCTCTCAGCTGATCGCGAAGTCTGTTGTCCCAACTGCCTCCGGGCAACGGAGGGAGAGGAAGACTGGCCCTGGCATCGAAGTTTGTCATCGAAACATCCAAATTGCCCTCGCGCGGATTGCACGTCACCATCAGGTTGAAGTCCACATCAATGGCCATAACCCTCAGGTCGCTTCCGCGTCTGCCAAGATCCAGGTCTATCTTGGCGGTATTGGGCGTCTTGGTCGTACGGAGGGCAACGTGCCGCTCCCCGAATCGGCGGCCCCAGCCCACGCGCCTATCACGCGCAATCGCATCGCCCACGATGGTCTCGATGATCTGCTCAATCGAGGCCCGCTCGATCGGATGACTTGCGAAGAGGATCCGTAGATTGGCGATCCCGGCGCGCGGACCGGCGAGGTTCCACAAGGCGGACGCTCGGAGAGTCGGTCCCCCCATGACCAGCTCGGGGGACTCCTTTAGCCTGAGCCAGCGCTGGACTCGAGTGGAGAAGATCGTAAAGTCACGCCGGAGCGCGGCGCCGGGGTGGTTGACGCTGAGCTCGATCGTGTCGATGCAGAGGGCATCCGGCGATCCCTGCACCGGCTGCCTCAGCACTAGAAGACGAATCTCCCGGATATCCCCCACCGTGCTCGGAGGACGAAGGTCGTAGGCGTACGTGCGCCCCCGCTTGAAGTCGTCTTCTCCACGGTTCAGGATCAACGGCTCGCCGCCGAGACTCGCAGTGATCTGAGCGTCGGTTCCTGCCTTACTGTCGTTGCACACGGTGATCCGAAGCTCGGCGCGCCAGAGTCGAGCCTCTTCGATCGATTGCGCGAGCGCGACGTCAGCGGGCGTGAGCCCGGTAGCGAGCATGATGGACCACAATGCAGCCGCCGCCTTCCAGTAGAATTTGCCTCCGCCCAAGAATTTCGATGTTGTATGTCGCAACGTAAACATGGACGTCCTCCTCCTCGCGGTAAGCATGGTGGAACCCCAGGCGTACCGGCCGCGCCCCTCACACCGCCGCACCGGGGCGATCCGCATTTGTCACTGGTATGTCGCCAGAGCAGGAAGAAAGGTTGTCGGAACGCGGGTTCTTACCGCGAGAAGTCTACCTCGCCATCCGAGAAGGGTCAAGGTCAGGGCGTGTAAGGTCAGGGCGTGTGTAACGGGGGGTCAGACTCGACTTCCCCACAGACCAAGTGCGCGCTTTAAACGAGTCTGACCCTAATTCTACTGCTAATTCTACTGCCCCTAATTCTACTGCCCGTGTCCGCAGGCGAGATCAGCCACCCACTCCCCTTGCTCATCCTGATGAATGCCAACGGCGCTCGCTTTCCGAACAGGGGAAGACGGCCAAGATCCGGCCGTCGCGGAGGTAAATCGATCACCGCGCGCGCACCCCGTAACCGAAGTATGCTAGCGCGGTCGTCCGGCTGAAGCGGAATCGGTGACGGCCCTTCTCGTCCCAGCCACTCCACAGAAATCCTCGGATCTCTTTCTGAAGAATTCCGAAGCGCTTGAGGCGCGCCCCCACCTCTTCGGGTCGGAGAAAGAGCCTGCCATCGTGCGTGCCGAACGGGATCTGCCGCAGTAGCCATTCGCCGAGCCCGATCAGCGCCACACGTGAAATCCAGGTGCGGTTGGGTGTATCGAAGATAAACAACCCGCCGGGAACCAAAACGCGGGCCGCCTCTTTCAGCGCTCCATCGACGTCGGCCAGATGCTCCAACACTTCACTGGCCACGACCACATCGAACGACGAGTCGGCGAAAGGAAGCGTCGCCGCATCCGCAACTTGGTAATCGACCGCCACATCCTGTTCAAGGGCATGGCGGCGGGCGGCGGCGATCGAGGCGCCGGATCGGTCGATTCCGGTCACCCGCGCGCCCTGGGCTGCCAAAGCTTCCGAAAAAAGGCCGCCGCCGCATCCCAGATCCAGCACTCGTTTACCGGGAAGGGGTCCCACTAGTTCCCGCACGTAGGCCAAGCGCAGTGGGTTGAAATCGGCCAGTTGATGGAGGATGCCATTCGGCGCCCACCAGGTGTCGCTGAGACGGTCGTAGAGGGTCAGGTCATTGGCTGTCATTGAGGGAGGAGATTCAGACGGCTACATGGGCGGGTTAGGCTGCCTTGCCTCAAGAGAGCGCGCATACTGGAACAGAGAGTAGGAAACGGCTATTACAACTGCATCCTCGAGCGGAGAATACCATGTCAGTGGTCGGGCCAGGAAGACACCGAAACAGCCGCAGTTCTCCAGCTTCAGCCCGCGCAGAAGCGATGCGCTCAGGAGAACAAAGTAGCCGGCGTGCATGGCCACCGAGAACAGCGCGGCAGTGGCAAGCCTCCAGGCGGAGAGGATCCAGCCGCCGAGCCCAAGCTCAAAGACGATCACCGCGACGGCGCCCGGAAGGTACAACGCCGCAGGAACGAAATCAAGTTGGTAGGTCCTCATTATGGCGACGTATCCAGGGATGTCGAGAAGCTTGCCGAGGCCTGCTGCGAACACCAGCAGGCCCAGCAAAATCCGAAAAGTCCGGTAGAACACAACTCGATGCATGAGTTGGCTCCCTAACTATTGAGTCTGCTGACCGGCATGCTTCCGTTATGGCTGCGATGATTGAGTCCCTGATTCAGCGTATCCGCCGGGCTGCGCGCCAAAAGTCTATGCCTCCGCCCTACTCGGGTCAACGCGCGGGCACGGTGAGAGCCTGGATTGGCAAGTCGAAATGGTTACATTTCCGCTATCGGCTGAAGGGCAACCAAAGACAATCTCTACCTCCCCTCCACTCTGCCTTATGAAGACGGGCGTGATATGAGAGCGACATACGTGGAACTGTCCCCAGTCTTGTCATTGAGTAGCGTATAAGCTACAGTAACCATGTGGAGGCTACTCCAAGGATCCTGGAAATCTACGTCACGGAGGACGGGCAAGAGCCCTTTACCCAGTGGCTCAGCGGCCTGCGCGATCGTACGGCGCGGGCAAAGATTCGGACCAGACTGGATCGTGTGGGGCTTGGCAACCTCGGAGATTGCGCCAGCATTGAGAAGGCGTTCATGAATTGCGCATCGATTATGGGCCAGGCTACAGGGTGTACATAGGGCTGTCAGGTTCCACGGTCGTAGTCCTGCTGTGTGGCGGGGACAAGACAACTCAGGCCGACGACATTCAGCAAGCCAAAAGATACTGGAAAGATTTCAAGAGGCGATCTCGCAATGCCAACAAGTAGGCCGTACCAACCAGAATTACTCAAAGCTCTTGCTGATCCCGATGAGGCCGAGGCTTATCTCAATGCAGCATTGGAGGATGAAGACTGGGAAGCGTTTCTGCTCGCACTGCGCAACGTCGCAGAGGCACAAGGAGGCATAGCCCAATTAGCAGATCGAGCGAAGCTGAACCGCGAGAGTCTCTATCGGATGTTGTCTGAGCACGGGAATCCTGAACTCCGCAGCCTCGACGCTGTCTTGCATGCCTTAGGCTTTCGACTGGCTGTCGCGCAAGAACATGTCCACTCATCGGGAAGATAGGTCCCGCAACGACATCTGCCTCCTTCTTGATTTCAAGCTGTAACGCTTCCTCTCTCGTCTCGACTACCTTCCATGAGAGGCCTGATTTTTTGCCTGATCAGTATCGCCGCCCTGGGTGCGCTCACTGAGGCTCAGGCCCTCGAGAGGGAAGACTCCTCATCCGCGACCGCGACCATTGTTCGAGTTGATCCGCGGTTCGACAAGCTGGTCCCGAACAATTCGAAGCTCGAAAAAATAGCGGACGCGTTTACCTGGGTTGAGGGGCCCGTTTGGAATCGCGAAGGACGGTATCTGCTGTTCTCGCACATTCCGGCCAACGCCGTCTACAAGTGGAAAGAGGGCGAAGGCGTGAGCTTGTTTCTGAAACCAAGCGGGTACCTCGGCACCACTCCATTTTCCGGCGCCGAACCCGGCTCGAACGGGCTGACCCTTGCCAAGGATGGACGCTTGGTGCTGTGCCAGCATGGAGAACGCCGCATTGCAAGCCTTGATGTGGGAGCCCAAACGATCGGGCTGGCCGAGCGCTATGAGAATCAGCGTCTCAACAGTCCCAACGATCTGGTCTTCAAATCGAACGGGGATCTGTATTTCACCGACCCGCCGTTCGGGCTTCCTAAGAACTTCAACGATTTCAACAAAGAGCTTTCCTTCCAAGGCGTGTATCGCCTGAAGCCCGACGGCACACTCACGCTGCTGATCAAGGACATTCGCGCGCCCAATGGGATCGCGTTCTCACCGGACGAGACGACCCTCTACGTCACCGACGTGGACCCGCAGCGAGCGGCCTGGTTGGCATACGACGTGAGAGAGGACGGGACTGTCACCAATGGTCGCCTGTTCGCCGATGCGACACGCTGGCGCAAAGACCCCTATTTCGGGCCCGATGGCATCAAGGTGGACCAGCAGGGCAACCTGTTCGGCGCCCGGCCCGGCGGCGTCAGTGTGTTTGCTCCGGACGGCACGTACCTCGGCAGCATCCAGACCAGCGGTCCCGTCTCCAACCTGGCCTGGGGCGACGACGGCTCCACCCTCTACATCACCGGCGGCTCATCCGTGTACCGCATCCGGCTGACCACCAAAGGGGCCGGGTACTAGGTGCTGGGTGTCAGGTGTTAGGCGACCGGTCTAATACTCAATCCCCAAATCCAGTACCTAACACCCAAGACCTAACCCCTGCCCCCTGAGACCCGACACCTGCCCCCCCAACACCGGACACCCGACACCGGACACCCGAAACCTAATCCCCAACCCCCGGCGTAACGCTCGCCCCGCCATCGAGACTATCCCTCAGCAACGCACCTGGGAAACGACCGTTCCGATGCTCGACGCTCTCAAGACTCATTGGCCGGAATACCTCATGGAAGCCGCAGGGTTGGGGCTGTTCATGATCTCGGCTGCGCTGTTCGGCACCCTGTTGGAACATCCGGACTCCCGGATCCATGCCGCCATCGCTGATCCGCTGCTCAGACGCATCCTGATGGGGCTGGCGATGGGGATGACGGCGATCGGGCTCATCTATTCCCCCTGGGGAAAACAGTCCGGAGCCCATCTGAACCCGGCCGTGACCCTGACGTTCCTGCGGCTGGGAAAGATCGAGCCGGCCGACGCCTTCTTCTATGTCCTGGCGCAGTTTGTCGGGGGACTCGTCGGCCTGCTGCTCGCCGCCACAGTCCTCGGATCGCTGTTGGCCCACATGAACGTTCACTACGTCGCGACGGTGCCGGGACCGGCGGGATCGGCGCCGGCGTTCCTGGTGGAGGTCCTCATTTCGTTCATCCTTATGACCGCGGTCCTGGTGTTCTCCAACCAGGCCAGGCTGGCACATGCCACGGGTCTGATCGCGGGGTGCCTGGTCGCTAGCTACGTTATTCTGGCCGGGCCGATTTCCGGCTTCAGCATGAACCCGGCACGGACGTTCGCCTCGGCCTTCCCGGCGCATCTCTGGACCACCCTCTGGATCTATTTCACGGCGCCGCCGCTGGGCATGCTCTTGGCGGCGGAAGGCTATATGCGCCTCAAGGGAACGCGCGCGGTGTATTGCGCCAAGCTGGATCATCACACGACAAGGCGGTGCATTTTCAGATGCCGGTTCGGAGAGTTGGCAAGTGACAGGTTGGAAGGTTTGAAGATTGCGGAGGCCTCTCATGCCTGAACGATACGACGTGATCATCATCGGTACCGGCGCGGGGGGCGGGACGCTGGCCTACAAGATGGCCCCATCCGGCAAGCGCATCTTATTGTTGGAACGCGGCGGCTACCTCCCACGAGAGAAGGACAACTGGAGCTCGCGCGCGGTCTTCGTGGAAAGCAAGTACAAGGCCAAGGTCGGTTGGGAGGACAAGGACGGCAACACCTTCCATCCCGGCATCCACTATTACGTCGGCGGCAACACCAAGGTCTACGGAGCGGCGCTGCTCCGGATGCGGAAGACGGACTTCGGCGAGGTCAAACATCACGGAGGTATCTCACCCGGCTGGCCCATCACCTACGACGATCTCGAGTCCTACTATACGCAGGCCGAGCACCCATACCACGTGCATGGGACCCGCGGCGAAGACCCGACCGAACCCCGGGCGAGTGCGCCCTATCGCTATCCGGCGGTCCGGCATGAGCCGCGCATCCAGGAACTGCACGACGACTGGACCAAGATGGGGCACCGTCCGTTTCACCTGCCGGTCGGAGTGATGCTCGACGAAGACCATCGGGAGAAGAGTCTCTGCATCCGCTGCAACACCTGCGACGGGTTCCCTTGTCTGGTCAATGCCAAGGCCGATGCCCAGGTCGTCTGCGTTGATCCGGCGCTGCGGCATCCCAACGTGACGCTGCTGACGGAGTCGCTGGTGACCAGGCTCGAGACCGATGCCTCCGGTCGTGCGGTGACGAGGGTGCACGTCGAGCGCAACGGCAAGCAGGAGTGCTATTCCGGCGACATCGTGGTGGTGGCCTGCGGGGCGATCAATTCAGCCGCGTTGCTGCTCCGGTCGGCAAACGACAAGCATCCACGCGGCCTGGCCAATTCCTCCGATGTCGTCGGACGCCACTACATGTGCCACAACAATTCGGTCATGCTGGCGATCTCCAAGACCCCCAACCCGACGGTGTTTCAGAAGACGATCGGGCTCAACGACTTCTATCACCGCGCGGACGGCTGGGATTACCCGCTCGGTCACATCTCGATGGTCGGCAAACAGGACCTCGATATGCTGAGCACCGGCGCGCCCGTCTTTGCGCCCGGCCTGGCATTGGACCTCATCGCCAAGCATTCGCTGGACTTCTGGATGACCTCCGAGGACCTGCCCGATCCGGACAACCGCGTGACCGTCAATCGTGAGGGCGACATCACGCTGGACTACACGGACAACAACCTGGAAGGCCATCGCCGGCTGGCTGCCAAGCTCAAGGACATGCTCAATCACATCGGGTGCGAAGAGCATCTGTTCCCCTCGCACATCTATCTGGGAAAGAAGATTCCCATCGCCGGCACGGCCCACCAGTGCGGTACGGTCCGTTTCGGGCGCGATCCGAAAACCTCGGCCCTGGACGCCAATTGCAAGGCACATGACCTGGACAACCTGTACCTGGTGGATGCGGGCTTCTTCGTCTCGAGCAGCGCGGTGAACCCCTCGCTGACGATCATCGCGAACGCGCTGCGGGTCGGGGATCACCTGTTGGAGAGACTGAAGTGAGTTCGGCTGTTTCGGTCACCGCGGAAGTCGAGCGGGAACACGGGGACGCGTGCCGCGTCACGCCCGGGGGCAAGCGGGTAGTGATCCTGGGCGGCGGGTTCGGTGGGGTCTACACGGCGCTGGAGTTAGAGAAAACGTTGGCCCGCGACCCGGACGTGGAGGTGACGCTGGTGAACCGGGAGAACTTCTTCCTCTTCACCCCCATGCTGCACGAAGTGGCCTCCAGTGATCTGGACATGACCAACATCGTCAATCCGATCCGCAAGTTGCTGCGGCGGGTAAACTTTTTCCACGGAGACGTAGACGTCATTGACCTGGAAACCCGGCAAATCCACGTGTCCCATGGCCAGACGAACCATGGCCACATTCTCACCTACGACCATCTGGTGCTGGCCCTCGGATCGATCACGAACTTCTACAACCTGCCCGGTCTTGCGGAGCGGGCACTCACCATGAAATCTCTCGGCGACGCGATCTACCTGCGCAACCGCATGATCGCCCACCTGGAGGAGGCCAACTTCGAATGCGCCGCCTCGATGCGGGAGCCGCTGCTTACGTTCGTGGTGGCGGGCGGGGGATTCGCCGGCGTCGAGACCATCGCGGGGATGAACGACTTTCTGCGGGAAGCGCTCCCCTTCTACCCCAACCTCCGGGCCGACATGCTCCGCCTCGTGCTGGTCCACTCCGGGCAGATCATTCTTCCCGAGCTGGGAGAGGCGCTCGGCCGATACGCGCATCGGAAGCTGGCGGATCGAGGCGTTGACATACGGACCGGGGTGAAGGTGACCGGCCTCTCCGATCGGGAGGTGACGCTCAGCGACGGTTCCCGGATCACCACGTGCACGGTCCTTTGGACGGCCGGGACAGCCCCCAATCCGATTCTGGCCACCTTGCCCTGCAAGACGCAGGGTGGCCGGCTGCTGGTGAACGAGCACCTGGAAGTACCGGACTGGCCGGGGGTGTGGGCTCTCGGGGACTGCGCGCTGATCCCGGACAAGTTGACGGGAGGATACCATCCGCCCACGGGGCAGCATGCCCTGCGCGAGGGCAAGATCGCCGCCCGCAACGTGACCGCGGCGATCCGGGGCGGCTCCAAACAGCCCTTCCGGTTCAAAACCCTGGGTCAGCTCGCGGCCATCGGCAGGCGGACGGGCGTGGCCAGGATTCTGGGAGTGAACTTCTCCGGATTCATCGCCTGGTCATTGTGGCGGGGCATCTACCTCAGTAAGCTGCCGAGAATCGAGAAGAAGCTGAGAGTTCTCATCGAGTGGACCTTGGATATGCTCTTCGCGAAGGACTTAGTTCAATTCCAAACGACCCGAGGAAGCGCCATATCCCACGCAGAGAACGGCCAGAGCAGCCCCGCGGTCCCAGCGTCCCTCCAGCCGATCGGGGTCACGGGAGGACAGCCATGAGGCGTCGCTTCACGGCGAGGATACTCTGGCTCCTCCTGATCCTGACCGTCTGCCTTTCCGGTCTATCCAGCGCGGCGGGAGAGCCTCAGGCCGCGCTCGTCACGGCAGTGGATGCGATCGGAGTAACCGTCTCCGACATGGATCGCGCAGTGGAGTTTTATTCAAAGGTCCTGACGTTCGAGAAGGTCTCGGACGTGGAGGTGACCGGCGAAAGCTACGAACATCTGCAAGGCCTATTCGGGCTGAGAATGCGCGTGGTACGCATGAAATTGGGCGACGAGGCCATCGAGTTGACCGAGTACCTCGCCCCGCAAGGTCGCCCGATCCCGGTGGACTCGCGGAGCCACGACCGGTGGTTCCAGCATATCGCGATCATCGTCGGAGACATGGACAAGGCCTATCAGTGGCTGCGGCAGCACAAGGTCCGGCACGCCTCGACCGGACCGCAGCGTATTCCTGATTGGAACAAAGGGGCTGCGGGCATCCGGGCCTTTTACTTCCGGGATCCCGACGGGCACAACCTGGAAGTTCTCTGGTTCCCGCCCGACAAAGGCAACCCGAAGTGGCACCGTCCGACGGACCGGTTGTTCCTGGGCATCGACCACACGGCGATCGTGGTGGGTGACACGGAGGCCGGCTTGAAGTTCTACCGGGATACGCTTGGCATGACGGTCGCCGGTGAAGGC
>Ga0187893_10004385_pt1 | contig 26956 bp, 26 predicted proteins | sample MA1701074metaG_FD_139574 | JGI IMG/M metagenome (GOLD analysis project Ga0187893, IMG submission 139574) | White microbial mat communities from a basaltic lava cave in the Kipuka Kanohina Cave System on the Island of Hawaii, USA - MA170107-4 metaG ... | reverse complement strand
CTCGATGAGGTCGCGCACCTGCACGAACGCGATGCCCTTGTTCTCCGCCTCCAGCACCGCCTCCGACCCTTCGTAGGCGAAAAAGAGCGTCCCCTCCCCGGTGAAGGGGTGCAGCCCCAGGTGGGTGATGGCCGCGTCGGGTGCGCCGAATAGCTCCTGCGCCATCGTCCGCGCCCCCTGCTCCACGCCGTAGCGCCACCGCGCCACCGGTTCGGTCGAGAAACCGAACACCTTGTCGCCGCGCGCCTCCAGGAAGCGGTCGCACGAAATCGCGATCCCCTGCACGAGGGGGAGCAACTCCTCGCGCGCGAGGGTGCGCCCCTGGCCCTCGGGGCTGAACCGGAAGTGCCCCCCCACCATGCGGCTCACGCGATAGGCGCGACGCGGCAGATCGAGGGAGAGCGCCTGCCGTACCGACTCCACCGTGCTCGGCAGATCGTCCACCAGCACCGCCTCGTCGGTGGAGAGCGTGGCGATGCCGTTGCGCCGCCGAATCGCGTGGAGCAGCTCCCGGGAGGAGGAAGGGGGCGCGTCCGAGCCCTGCTGGAGCCACATCTCCTGGCGGCCGCTGGAGACCTGGCCGCCCAGGGCGAGGCGCAGCCCCGCCGGCGCCGCGCCTGCAAAGAGCGCCACCGCGAAGGCGGTCATCTCCTGTTCGCTGCTCGGATAGGCGTGCAGGACCGCGCCTCCGCTCAAGGCGCACACGAGCCCGCGCTCGGCGATGACATGCAGGCGCGGCGCGCCCTCGACCACCGCCCGCGCGGCGTGGAGCGGCTCCGCCAGGGCGGCAGCGACGCCTGTCCCGGGCATCCGCGCCAACTCCTCCACCTCGTGGGCGGCGACGCCGGCGCCCCAGCTGGGCAGCTCGAAGACGGCGAGCATCGGGCCCTGCAACTGGATCCCCTGCCGGTCGGCCGCGGCCACCGTCTCCTCGACCTTCCGTTGCAATCGCGAATCGCTCACGCGCGCGCCCCTACTCCTTCCACTCGTAGAACCCGCGCCCGCTCTTCTTCCCGAGCCGCCCCTCCGCCACCATGGTGCGCAGGAGCGCCGGCGGTTCGAAGTGCGGCGCCTGGAGCGCGCGCGCGAGGTGCTCCCCGATGGCGAGCCGCACATCCAGCCCGACCAGATCGGTGAGGCGGAGGGGTCCCATGGGATGGCCGTAGCCGAAGACCATCGCCTTGTCGATGTCGGCGGCCGAGGCGATGCCCTGCTCCACCATGCGGATCGCCTCCATGCCGAGGCAGATGCCCAGGCGCGAAGAGGCGAAGCCGGGGGCGTCCTTGACGACGATCACCTCCTTGCCGATCCGCTCGCCGAACGCGCGGGCCGCATCGAGGGTCGCGGGGGAGGTCTTCTCGCCGGCCACCAATTCGAGGAGCTTCATGACGGGGACCGGATTGAAGAAGTGCATCCCCAAGACCCGCTCGGGGCGCGTGGCGGCTTCGGCGATGCGTGCGACCGGGAGGGAGGAGGTGTTGGTGGCGAGGATGGCGTGGGGGGGGGCGGGGGCCGAAATGGAGCGGAAGAGCTTGCGCTTGAGATCGAGATCCTCGGGGGCCGCCTCGACCACCAGATCGGCCCCTTCGACCGCCTCGGCCAAGTCGGTGCAGGGCCGGATGCGGGCGATCGCCGTTTCGCGGTCGGCGGGGGCGACCTTTCCCTTCTCGACCCCCTTCTGAAGGCTCTTGGCGATCAGCGCGCAGCCCGCCTCGGCCCGTGCCAGGGTGACGTCGTAGAGCCGCGTGACGCAGCCCGCGAGCGCGCAGACCTGCGCGATGCCGCTCCCCATCGTGCCGGCGCCCAGGACGGCGGCGGTGCGGATTTCCATGGGCGGAGTCTAACCCGCGCGCGATCCCGGGACCAAGCCGCGACCGAGGTTGACGCCTTGACGCCGCTGGCCCATCCTGTGCCCCCGGACCCCCCACGCTACGCGCCCCATGCACGGAATGCTCCATCGCCTCTTCACGCTTCCCCCGCCGGAGGTCACGGCCCCGCGCTGGCATGTCTCCCCCCTCGTCGACGCGGTCGCCTACCACTTCAGCTGGGTCTGGCTCCTGGTGCCGCTGCTCCTCCTGGGCCCGCAGCATCCCCAGGACTACCTGCTCATGTTCCTGGGCGTGCTCACGCTCAATTTTTCGCACCAGGCGTTGAGCCTCCCCTATGTCTACCTGGACAGCGAGGTGTTTCGCGCCCACCGGCTACGCTGCACGCTTTTCCCGCTGGTGATGCTCGGGGGGTTCCTTCTTTGCGTGCGGCTCTGGCAGTGGACGGTGCCGCGGGGCCACTATTCCGCGATGGATTTCGCGATCGGGGGCGGGGTGGTCCTGCTCCTCATCGAGATCTTCCTGCTCGCACGCCGGGGCCGCCCGCTTCCTTGGCTCAAGGCGGGGCTCCTCACGCTCCTGCCACTCTCGCCCTGGTTTTTCGGCCTGGCGCCGGCGCCGGCTCACTGGCCTGGACTCGCGGGGCTGGGGCTATTCGGGATCCTGCTCGCCCGCGGGGCCCCGGGGAGAGCGCCGACGCTCCTGGCGGGGACGATCGCCCTTGCGGCGGTGGCGCTCTTCTTCCTTCCGGGAAGCGACCACGCCCTCTGGCCCAAGAAGCCGTTCGGCTTCCATCTCGTCATCGGGGGCATCTCGGGCGTCGCCTACCTCTGGAACTTCTGGCACATCTACATGCAGAAGTTCGGGATCCTGCGGCTCTACAACGCGAAGTCGCAGGCGCCGCCGGAGGCGAAGGCGCCCCCGTGGGTCGACCGCCTCCTGGTCTTCGGCTGGCTGCCGCTCACCGTCCTGGTCATCGGGATGCGCTACCGGACGGAACTGATGCGGAACCTCTTCGAGATCCGCCCGTTCCTGGGGCCGGTCATCGACGCCGTGAACGCCGCCGCCCCGTACGGCCTCGTTCCCGCCGCAGCGATCGCGCTGGCGAGCGTCCTGCTCTTCCTGAGGCAGGAGTGGCGCGCCCACCGCTTTCGCAACGCGCCGCGGCTCTCCGCCGCCGCCGGGTTCGTCCTCCTGAGCGCGAGCATGCTGGTGCTGAATCCGATCAAGGCGGTGCTCGCGTTCGGGTTCAGCCACGCGGTGGAGTACTTCGTCTTCGTCTGGGCGTTCCTGCGACGCAAGTACCGCGTCGAATTGCCCCACCATCCGCTCCTGCAGCGCGCCCTGCGCCGGCCGCTCCTGGCGTGGGGCGTCTTCTTCCTGATCGTGAGCGGCGGCTACTTCGTCTTCATCACCTATGGCCGCACCATCTTCCGCGGCCGGCCCGGAATCAGCGTCGGCGGCATCCCCGCGGGCCAGATCGTGCTGGTCCTCGGCATCTTCCAAGCGCTGGTGCACTTCTACTTCGACGGGTTTCTCTGGAAGATGCGCACCCCCCAAGTCCGCAAGACCATCTGACCCCGTCGTACGGTGCCGCGGCAAAACCGCCGGAAGTGACGCCAAGAGAGGACACTTTCGGCGCGGCCGATGCGGCAAAAGTTGTCCCGCGAGCATGGAGATTGGGTGGGATGGCTCCCTCCCCGCGCATCGAACGACTCACACAAGCGCGATGGAAGGAGTTCCGCCGCATCCTCGAGGAGAGCGGCGGCGAGGCGCCGGCCTGCATGTGCACCGCGTACTACGGAGGGGACTGGTTGAAGGAAGGTCAGGCGCGCCGCGCGGCGATGTTTCACAGGGAGGAGAGCGACGGCTACCTCCTCTTCCTCGACGCGGAACCCGCGGGGTGGTGCCAATGCGCGCCCGTGTCGGAGGGCCTCCGGCTCCCGGCGCTACCCGCGGAGATCTCCGCGCTCTGGGCGATCCCCTGCATGGTCCTCCGTCCGGTCTTTCGCGGCCGCGGCCTCTGCCACGAATTCCTGCGGCTCATCCTCGACGACCTGCCCCGGCGCGGCTGCCGGCGCGTGCTCGTCGTCGGCCACCGCCCCGAGGCCTACGATCCGGCGGAGTCCTTCATGGAGTTGCCCGCCACCGTCTGCGAGCGCGCCGGGCTCTCCTTGGAGCGCGACGATCCTGTCTGCCCGCGGTACGCGCGGACGTTTCCACAAGAGCCCGAGGTGCCGTGAGGGAGCATCGCTGCGACGCCGCGATCACCGCCGACGAATGCATCGATCTGCTGGAGCGCTCCTCGCTCGCCCGCCGTCGCCCGCCGTCGCCCGGTGGTAGATCGCGTTTGCATCGAAGGCATGCTCGATCACGCAAGCTTCTGCGTCACGGCGTGGGCCGGCCCCACGCTGATCGGCGTCGCATGTTCGGTCCCCGACTTCCCCTACGCCTGCACCCTCTCCGACGTGGCGGTCGATACGCTCATTCCACGCCGCGGCCTCGGGAAGACGCTGGCCGCACGGACGAAGGCGCGCCTCGGCACCCGTTGCGGGATCCGACTGGTTGCGGCACCGAAACCCGCCCGGTATGATTCCAAACTCGGCTTCACCCGCAACGGCCGTGTCGGGAGCTGGGCGCGCGTGAAGCCTAGGGAAGCAGCATGGGACAGGAATTCATCACCGGATTGGCCGTACGGATGGCGTGCGGGTGGCCCGTGGGATTCGGATCCGGTGCGCTGCGCGGAACGCACTCCGCCAAAAGAACGCTGACGCATCGGCTCGATCATGCGATCGCCGCGAAGGAGATCCCGATCCCCGCGTCGAGCGGGCAGGCACTCCCCGGCGACGCATGGGTCGCGTTGCTGAATCGGAACTCCAGGAAGGCGACGTAGTGTCCAAACGACGCGTCCGATTCTCGGCGGCGATGAGCCTCGACGGCTATATCGCAGGCCCGAAGGGGGAAAGCGACTGGATCGTGATGGATCCCGACATCGATTTCCGCGCGCTCATGGGTTCGATCGACACCATCCTCCTCGGGCGCAAGACCTACGAGGCGACGAGAGGGCAGGGGGGCGGGGGCGGGATGCCCGGCATGCAGGCCTACGTCTTCTCGACCACGCTCCGCCAGAAGGATTGCCCGGGAGTGACTGTTTCCGCCAAGCCCGCGGAGACGCTGAAGGCGCTCAAGGCGGCCCGCGGCAAGGATCTCTGGCTCTTCGGTGGAGGCTCGCTTTTCCGCAGTCTGCTGGATCTGGGGTTGGTGGACGCCGTGGAACTGGCCGTGATTCCGGTGCTGCTCGGCGGCGGCGTGCCTTTGCGCCCGCACCCGGCCCGGGAGACGAAGCTGAAGCTCGTCAACCACCGCATCTACGAGAAGACCGGCACGGTTTCGCTGGAGTATGCGCCGGCCTAGGAGTCTGCGGCACGGGTCGAAAGCACCGCCAGCGATGGCCATCTTCGGTGTCGGGAACCTGGCCTCTCGCGAGCGAAGTTGGCATTCCCGCGGTGCGGAAGTCTCCCGTGACGCAGACTCCTAGCCTCCCGACCGGAGCGCGCGATGACCAGGATGGGGTACCGCGCCCCGAATCCGACCGCGAATCACTTCACATTCACACGCTCGTCCATCTCCGCCTGGGTTGAAGGAGCAATCTCCGTCCCATGCCCGAAGGGGAGGGCCGTGATCGTCGGCCCCAAGGCGAAGGTCGAGCGGCTCCTCACGCTCTTGGGCACGGCGGCAGAGAGGCAGGATGCCGCCGCGGAAGCCTCAGCCTGCAACGGAACGGAGCGCCCGGTCTGACCGGGCGCCTACGCGCTCCACGCATCCGCGAGCTCCAGACCGTTCCTTGGTCGAGGCGAGCATCCGGGCGTGGGCGAACCGCGCGAGCCGGACCTGTGCGGAACACCTGCGCCTCCCGTTCTCGATCCGTTTCGTGCACACTGGTGCCTGCTCGCACATGCCGGCTCCTCGAGACTTTCCTGCGATTCTTGCGAAGGCCCCGATCCCACGCACCCCGGCGCGCACGAGGGAAGGCGTCGTGCCCCCTTCGATCCGGATCCTGATGTGAGGAACTCCGCCCTCCTCATCCGCCTTCTCCTCCCCGCCGACGCGTCCGCGTTCCAGGCGCTGCGGCTCCAGGGGCTGCGCGAATGCCCGACGGCGTTCGCTTCCAGCTACGAAGAGGAACTGGGGGAAGGCGCGGCGGAGGTGGCCGGGCGGCTGGCGCGCGCCCCGGGCAGGGCGATGATCGGCGCATTCCAAGGCGCCGCGCTCGTCGGATTCGTGGGGCTCCAGCGCGAGTCGCTCCGCAACCTGGCGCACAAGGTGGTCTTGTGGGGGATGGTCGTCGCTCCGGAGCAGCGCCGGAGCGGCGTGGGCCGCCGCCTGGTCGTCCACGCCCTCGAAGCAGCGTTCGCCATGCCCGGCGTGCGCCAGGTCATCCTGAGCGTCAACGCGACGAACCGCGCCGCCCTGGCGCTCTACGAGTCCTGCGGCTTCGAGCGGTTCGGCCTCGAGCGGCAGTTCATGCTGGTGAAGGGCGTGCCGCAGGACGAGATCCACATGGTCCGGTTCGCGCCCGAGCGCTGACCCGTCACCCTTGCCACCGCGCCTCCTCCTCGCTTCGCGACGGGCGCAGGTCCGGCCGCCATCGGAACTTCTTTGTGAACGCGTTCTCGCGCCCCTCCACCGCGTCGGCAATGAGCAGGCCGAGCTCGCTCCCGAACTTGAGCGCGTGGCCGCTCCCGCCGGTGGCAAGCACGAGTCCGGGGCGGTGCGGCACGCGGGTGATCCAAAAGTGGCCGTCCGGCGTGTCGCAATAGAGACAGACGCGGGTGTGGACGATGGGCGCGCCGGCCAGCCCGGGGATCGCCTCGCGCAGGAACGCGCGCAGCTGCGCGGTCTCCTCCGCGGTGACGACGCGCTCCGGCGACTGGGGGTGCAACAGCCGCCCGGGCCCGTGATTGGCGATTTTCACCACGCCGTGGCGCGGATGCAACGGGAACCCGTAGTACCCCGTGGTCGAGACATCGGCCGTGAAGACGGGGAAGCGGTCGGCGGTGAACCGCGCGGGGTCGCTCGGCCGCAGATGAAACACCGGCATGCCCGGCGTGCGAAAGAAGGGCGCGGTCTCGGGGAGCAGATGCGGCGTCCACGCGCCGAGAGCAAGGACCACGGTTTCGGCCTCCAGCCGCTCCCCCTCGGCGGTTTCCAGACCGGTGACGCGGTCGCCCTTCCGCAAGAGCCGCCCCATCGCCTCCCCCTCCCGCACCCCCACCCCCTCCTCGCGCGCGAGCGCCGCGAACCGCGCGACCACCTCCCCGCTCTCCACCCAACCGCCCGCCGCGTGATAGAAGCCGTGCGGAAAAGCGTCGGCGTTCCACTCGGGAAAGCGTGCGCGCAGTGCCGCGGCATCCAGCGCGTCGGGGGCGTGGCCGCGCTTGCGCAGGAGGCGCAGGCTCTCCCCCTCGAAAGTGCCGGGGTCGAGGGACGTGCGACGCAGGAAGAGGACGCCGGTCTCGTGGAAGTGCGGGTCGGAGCGCCAGCCCGCCAGCGCGCGCTCGCCCAACGCCATGTACTCCTCGTCGGCGCCATACTCGATGCGCACCACCTTGCTGATGTCGGTGGAGGCCGCGAGAGGGTGCGGGACGGGGCCGGGGTCCAACAGCGTCACCTCCCGCCCGCGGCGCCGCAGTTCCCGCGCGGCCGCGAGGCCGAAGACCCCCGCACCGGCGACGACGATCACGGGACGCTACCGTTTCCGGCGCTTTTCCAGAAACGCCGTCATCCGCTCGCGCTTGTCGGTCGATTCGAAGAGCACCGCCTGCGCCACCTGCTCCAGGAGCAGGCCGGCGTCCTGACCGGTGCGGCTCGATGCATTGAGCGCGAGTTTGGCGAGCCGCACCGCCAGCGCCCCATGCTGGAGGATGTCGCGCGCGAGCTTTTTCGCGGCGTCGAGCACCTCGGCATCGGGCACCACGCCATTGACCAGTCCGATCTGCAGCGCTTCGGCGGCGTCGAGGATGCGGCCGGTGAAGACGATCTCCTTGGCGCGCCCCAAGCCGACGAGGCGCGGCAGCCGCTGGGTGCCGCCGGCCGCCGGGATGATCCCGAGCGCCACCTCCGGCTGGCCGAACTTCGCCCCTTCGCCGGCCACGCGCAGGTCGCAAGCCATGGCCATCTCGCAGCCGCCGCCCAGGGCGTAGCCGCGGATCGCGGCGATGGTGGGGAACGGGAGCGCCTCGATCTTGTTGAAGAGCGAGGCGTTGATGGTGCGGAGCGCGTCCACGGACCCGCGTTCCCGCAACTGCGCGATGTCGGCGCCGCCGGCGAACGCCTTCTCCCCGGCGCCGGTGAGCACCAGCGCCTGGACCTCCCCGTCGGCCAGAAGCCCGTCGAGGGCGTCGTGCAATTCGTTCACCATCGTCGCGTCGATGGCGTTGCGCACCTCGGGCCGGTTGAGCGTGACCACCGCGAGGCGGTCCTCGATCTCCAGAAGGATGGCGCGGGCCTGTTCGCTCATGGTTTCCTCGGGGGCCACAGCTCGTCGACGAGCCGCTCGTCGATGCCGAGCTTGCGGCAGGTCTCCTTCAGCCGGCGCTCGCGGTAGCCCAGCTCGTACAGTTCCGTGAGCACCTCGCGCTGCGCCGTCTCCTCCTCCGGGCGCAGCACCCTCAGCTCGGCCCCCGAGACGAGGGTGCCGGTGAGGACCTCGTTCTCGAACGCCTCCCACGCCATGGGGCAGACCTCTTTCACGAAGGTCGCGGCCGCCTCGCCGTAGGCGCGCACCTCCAGCTGCGCGTGGGGGTCCATGCGCAGCTTGAGAAAATGCATGAGGTTGTGCAGGTCGATTTTCCAGTACCACTCGGTGTACATGGAGAGCGGCAGGACGCAGCGGGCGATCTCGCGTGCGACGCCGCCGGCGAGGAGCTGCTCGTAGAGCGCGTAGGAGCGGCGGTTCTGCTCGGCGTAGACCTCGCGGATCGCCTCCAGCTTCGCCTTCCGCTCGGGGAAGAAGTGCAGAAGCTGCTCCACCCAGTAGACGTAGTTCTCCGTGGGGGTCATGCCCGCGGCGGTCTTCCCCTCGCTCCAGGAGGGGGCGAAGGCGTCGCGGTGCGCCGGTTCGAGCAGCCCGCGGCGCGAGATCCCGCGGCCGTCCGGCGCCACGAGGATGGCGGTTTCGCCGCTCAGGAACGAACAGGGCACCGGCGGCCGCGTCCGCTCGGGGAGCGTGCCCGCGAGTTCGCGGACCTGGTCGCTGCGGCCCTGCCGATTGACCGCGTCCTGCTCGGCGATGGCGCCGAGGGAGGGCACCCAGAAGCGATCGGGGACGATGGAATAGCGCGCGCTGTACTCATTGATCGAGACCATCCGGTGCCGCACCACCTGCCGCGCGATGAACACCGGCATCCGCATCAGGAATTTGAATTCCACCATCTCGAGAGGGGTCGTGTGGCGGTGGCGGATGAGATAGGAGATGAGCGCCTTGTCGGTGCTGACCTTCTTCGTGCCCTTCCCGTAGCTGACCCGCGCCGCCTGCACGATGGAGTGGTCGCCCCCCATCGACTCCACCAAAGCGACGAAGCCGTGGTCGAGCACGCGCCGGGTGGGAAGCTCCGGCGGGTATTCCGGGTTCTCGTGCAGTTCCTCGCTCACGGGACGACCACGACTTTACGGGACGACCACGACCTTGCCGAAGACGGCGCGCTCGCCCAGACGCCGGTGCGCCGCTTGGATCTCGGCGAGAGGGAACACGCGGTCGACCACCGGCCTCAACCGCCCTTGGGCGACGTGCCCCAGCACCGTCTTCAGCTCCTCGAGGGTGCCCATCGTATTGCCCAACAGGGACAGCTGCTTGAAGAAGAGGTGGCGCAGATCGAACTTCACCTCGTGGCCCGAGGTGCCGCCGCAGGTCACGAGCCGCCCGCCCTTGCGCAGGCACTGGATGCTGCCGGCGAAGGTGGCGGGGCCGACGTGCTCGAACACCACATCCACCCCCGCCTTCCCGGTGATGCGCCGCGACTCCCGCACGAAGTCCTCGTAGCCGATCGCGTCGTCCGCGCCGAGTTCCCGCGCCTTGCGCCGCTTCTCCTCCGTCGAGGCGGTGGCGATGACGCGGGCGTTGTGCAGCTTGGCGATCTGGACCGCGGCGCTACCCACGCCGGAGCCGGCGGCGTGCACCAGCACCCATTCGCCGGGCCGCACGGCGGCGCGCCGCGCCAGCATCGCCCAGGCGGTGAGGAAGGTGAGGGGCACCGCGGCGGCTTCCTCGAAAGTGAGGTTGGCCGGCTTGGGCAGGACGTTCTCGCGCGGCACCACGATGTACTCCGCGCAGGTGCCGTCCCGCGTCTCTCCCAGAATCCCGTAGTCGCGGTCCATCGGGTCCCCGACCCCCGGCGCGAGAACCACCTCGCTCCCCGGCGCGACCCCCCGCGCGGCCTCCCCCACCGCGTCCACCACGCCGGCGCCGTCGCAGCCGGGAATCAGCGGCAGGGGGAACTGGACCCCCTGGATCCCGCGCCGCACCCAGGAATCCAGGTGGTTGAGCGCGATCGCGCGGACGCGCACGCGCACCTCGTCGGCGCGCGGGTCGGGGGCGGGGCGCTCCTCGAGGAGCAGCTTCTCGTACGACCCATGCTCGCGGATCACGACGGCCTTCATGGCGGGGAGTGTAGCCGAGTTGGCGACCCGTACGCCACGCCGCCGCCCGCCCCGGCCCCGGTTCGCGCGCCGTGTAGGATGAGCCGTCATGAAGAGACTCCTCGCCCTCACCGCCCTCCTCGGCCTCGCGACCGCGGGGCCCGCCGACCTGACCTGGACGGCGCCGCAGCTCGTGCCCGATCGGAAGAGCGGCGACAGCGTCGCGGTCGCCTACCTCGGCAAGACGCTCCACATGGTCTATCGCGGCCGCCGCAAGCCGAACCTCTACCACTCCCGCTTCGACGGCACGCGCTGGAGCGGGGAGGTGGAGATCGGCGGCCGGCAGAGCCGCGCGACGCCGGCCCTGGTGGCGCTGGGCGACAAGCTCCACATGGTTTCCCTCGGCGCCGACGGAAACGCCCTCTATCACGCCGTCTGGAACGGCACCTTCTGGTCCCCCGAAGTGGAGATCGGCGGCCGCCATTCGAGAAACGCCCCTGCCCTCGCGGTGTTTGAGGGCCAGATCCACATGACCTACGTGGGCGAGAAATCGGACAAGGTCTACCACTCCCTCTTCGAGGGCCGCTACTGGACACCGGAGATGTCCATCCCCGGCGCCAACAGCCGCGCCCGCCCCGCCCTCGCCGCCGTCGGCGACAAGCTCCACCTCGTCTTCCGTCCCAACGACGGAGAGGAACTGCGCCACATGACCTACAGCGGGAACCAGTGGTCGGGGGTCTCCCGCATCGCGGTGGCCAACAGTTTCGCAACGCCCGCCCTCGCGGTCGTCGACAGCACGCTCTACATGCTCGTCACGCTCGACCGCGAAGGCTCCATGGGGTGGGCCACCTTCAGCGACGGCGGCTGGCTGGGGGTGCGAGCCATCCTTGGCCAGAAGTGCGGGGGCGGGCCGGGGCTCGCCGCCGCGGCGGGGGCGCCTCCTCTCCTGCATCTGGTCTATCGCGATCCGAAGGCGGACACGATCTGGCACGCGCAGGGCAAGTGAGGACGCCGCGCATCCTCGCCGCCCTTCTCCTCGTCGCGGGATGCGGGGGGGGCGGGGGGGCCGCCAAGCTCGCCTTCTTCCTCACCAGCGTGAGCCCCGCCGTTTCCGCGGGGCTCAACGGCGGCGATCTGGTCACCATCACCGGGGGCAATTTCCTGGCGGTGGTGGTGCTGACCGTCCGGTTCGGGGACCAGCCCGCGCTCAACCTCGTGGTGGTGAACGACGCCACGTTGCGCGTGAACACGCCCCCTGCGCCGGGACGCATCCCGCAAACCGTGAGCGTCTTCGTCGACTCGCTCAACGCCGGCTCGAAGTCGCTCTTCGGCTCCTTCACCTACCAGGGCTCCTCCAGCCCCCCCAACCCCCAGACGATCGTCCCGATCAACTATGCTGCAACCGGCGCGGAGAACTTCACGATCCAGGGGACCAACCTCGGGCCGCCCGGGGGCCTCGTCCAGGTGATCTTCCAAGGAATCGGCACGGTGACCGCCACCGTCTCCAACGACTCCTCCATCGTGCAGGGCCGCGCCCCGCTCCCCCCCGGCGCGCCTCCCGCGGGCCTGCTCGCCGTCACAGTCATGAGCGGAGCGCAGAGCGGCGACGTGGTCACCATGATCACCTTCCCCCACGCGCTCCCCCAAGCGCTCGCGGTGCCCAACCAGCGCGCGGGGGGCGCGTCCCTGCCGGTGCGGCTCGCCGACGGATGGGCCGTGCTGTGCACCGCCGGGGCGAATGGAGCCTGGCGCGACGGCGACGACGAGGTGCTCCTGGTGCGCGGGCCTCCCCTCGCCGTGGCGGTGCTCCCCGTGCGGCGGCCGGGTGCCGTTCCCGTGGGATTCTTGGACCGCGACAACTCCGAGCCCGCCGCCTTGGACGGCAACACCTTCTGCATCGCCTCCGTCGGGCCCAACGGCGCGCCGGGCGACGCCGACGATCGCGTGGTTCTCATCACCGCGGCGCAAACGGCGCCGGTCGTCACCGACATCGTCGTCGCGGGGCTCAACACCGCCCCCCTCGCGGCCATCGCCACCAACCGCGTCGCGCTCACCCACGCGGGGGCGGACACGCTCCTCGGCACGCTCGACGACACCCTCGTCGTTCTGGAATTCACCGGCAAGGCGGTGACCGGAGGCGGCCAGACCACCTTCATCGGCCCGGTCGACACGACGCCCGGCGCGGGCAATCTCTCCCTACCCTTCACGCCGGACGGAAGCGCGACCTTTGTCGTCACGTTGGGCGGGAACGGCCTGCCCCGCGACGCCGATGACGTGGTGACGCGCCTGGTCCTTCCGTCGCAGCAGGTGCGCTCCGCGCCCGTCCCGGCGCTGTTGCGTCGCCCTCTCGCACTCTCGGCGATGCTCCTGGCGGGGGCGGGGGCGGGGCCGGATGGAGTGGCCGGCAGCGCCGATGACGACCTGGTCGTGGTCTTCGAAGCGGGGGGCGCGCTCTCCACGGTGCGCCGCGCCTTGGGCAGCCGCCTCCAAGCCGGGGCGCTCGCGCCGCATGCGCGGGTCGGGGGCGGGGCGGTGGCCCTCCCCACGACGGGACTCAACGGCACGCCCAATGACGCCGACGACCGGATCCTCGTGTTCACCGATCCGCAGGCGGGGGCAGCCACACCCCTCGATCTCCCGGGGATCCCGCTCCTGACCACCTTCGGTTCCGGGGAACTCGCGATCTTCGGCCGCGGGCCCGACCTCGCGGACGGCACCTCCGACGATGTCGCGTTGCGGCTCGACGCCGCCGTCTCGCTTGCCCAACCGTTCGTGACCGTGCCGCGCTGGGGCCGGGGCTTTCTTCCCCGAACCGACGCGACCCGCGTCTTTGTCGTGGGACCGGGCGCCGATGGCGTCGCGGGCACCCTCGACGACGAGTTGATCGTGCACCAGACCCGCGCCCTCGGCGACGCGCGCGACGCGACGCCGCTGCCGATGTCCTTGGCGGGCGCGCCGGTGAATCCGCCCAACCTCGCGCCCTTGCCCTTCGTGCCGATCGGCCCCGGGTGGGGGCTGATGCAGAGCCCCGGGGCTGGGGTCGGGCCGCTGCCGCTCTTCGGCGACGCCGATGATCAACTGCTCGTCGTACGGTACTGAACCCGTGAAGCCCCCCGCCCCCGACCCGCGCCTCGCCTGGGGGAAGCGCGCGCAGAGCCCGGTAGAGGAGCGCTTCCTCGCGGGGCCGCGTGGGCGGCTGAGCGAATTCTTCTGGGCGTTCGGCACGTTCCGCGAATTCGTGCGCGGCTTTCGCGCGCTGCACTTCATGGGTCCCTGCGTGACCGTCTTCGGATCCGCGCGCTTCGACGAGGGGCACCCCGCCTATGCGATGGCGCGTACCACCGGGGGCGCGCTGGCGCGCGCCGGCTTCACCGTCTTGACCGGCGGCGGCCCCGGGATCATGGAGGCGGCGAACCGCGGGGCGCGCGAAGCGGGCGGGCGATCGGTGGGATGCAACATCCGCCTTCCTCGCGAGCAGACCCCCAATCCCTATCTCGACCGGATGGTGGAGTTCGACCACTTCTTCGTGCGCAAGGTGATGCTGGTCAAGTACAGCTACGCGTTCGTCGTGCTGCCCGGCGGCTTCGGCACACTGGACGAGATCTTCGAGACCGCGACGCTGATCCAGACCGGGAAGATCCACGACTTCCCGCTCGTCGTGATGGGCCGCGACTACTGGGCGCCGCTGCTGGAGTTCCTGCGCGACACGATGGTGCGCGAGGGGACCATCGCCGCCGAAGACGTCGCCCGCCTCGTCGTCACCGACTCGCCGGAGGAGGCGGCCGACCACATCGCCCGCGTCGCGCGGGAAAGGTTCGGCCTAAAGCAGCGCGTTCCCCGCCGCCCCCGCTGGTGGCTCGGCGAACGCGCGGAGCGGCGGGGGTAGGGGGCGCCCTCACCCCGCCGTCACGACGGCCACGAACGCTGCCAGCGTTGCCGCCACGGAGATCCACCGCGCGGGCGCGGGGGAACGGGAGCGGACCACGAGCGCCGTGACGAGGGTCGCGATCAAGAGCCAGACCGGCGCCGGGGCGAGACGGTAGGGCTCCTGGCTCGCGCGGATGAGCAGGACGAGGGTCTCCTCCAGCCGGTCGAGCTTGCCAAAGACCCGGATCTTCCAGTCGGCGGGGAGCCGCACCCTCTCGCCGTAGACGATGTAGGCGCCCGGGAGCGCGCCGAGAACGGAGGCGGCGAGGGCGCGCAGGCGTCAGTCCCCCGCCCAGCGCGGAGGCCGCTTCTCGAGAAACGCGCGCACCGCCTCGGCGCAGTCGTCGAGCGGAAGGAGCTCCTCGCGGTAGAGCCGCTCCGCCTCTTCGAGGGTGCCGGCCCTGAGCGCGCGCTTGGCGATGCGCAGGACGGCGGGACTCTTGGCCAGGAGCAGCCGCACCGTCTCCTCCGCGTCCCCGATCCCGTTGAGCAGGCCCCAGCGAACCGCCTCCTCGGCGTCGATGCGCCGGCCCGACAAGACCATTTCGCACGCGCGCTTCCAGCCGATGCGGGCCGGAAGGAGGGAGGCCGCCACCGGGGGGAAGCAGCCCACGTCGATCTCGGGTTGGCCGAAGCGCGCGCCGGGGGCGCCGTAGGCGAGGTCGCAGGCCGCCACCAGTTCGCACCCTCCGCCCAGCGCGTCCCCGTTGGCCCAGGCGACCGTCACGGCGTCGCTGGCCAGAAGCGCGCGCACCGCGCGATGAAACGCCTCCAGCATGGCGGGCGCGCGATCCGGCGCATGGTCCTTCACGTCGTTGCCGGCGCAAAACGCGCGTCCCCCGCCCCCCTGCAGCAGGATCACCGTCGCGCCGCGCGCCTCCTCCAGCCGCGTTTCCAGCTCCCGCAGGTGCGAAAGATCCAAAACGTTGAGGGGCGGCCGATCGAGGAGAACCCTCGCCAGCCGCCCCTCCTTCCGCAGCGAGACCGCCAAGCTATCTGCCGGTGAACGCCGGCGCCTTCTTGGCGACGTAGGAGTTGAGCCCGATCTTGGCGTCGTCGCTCGAAAAGAGCTTCGCCTGCAATTCGCGCTCGACGCAGAGCCCCGCCTCGAGGGGCAGCTCGCTGCCCGTCTGGACGGCGCGCTTGATGTGGCCCACCGCCATCGAGGCGCGGTTGGGCGGGCAGAACTGCCGCGCGAAGTCGTAGACCTTGTTCATGAACTCGTCCACGTCCTTGGCGTCGATCACCTGATTGACGATGCCCAGCGCCATCGCCTCCTCGAACTCCATGTTGCGGCCGGTCACCATGAGCTCGATCGCGCGGGACTTGCCCACGATGCGCGACAGGCGCTGGGTGCCGCCGGTGCCCGGCAGCACGCCGAGGGTCACCTCGGGGAGGCCGATCTTGCCGCCGCCCTTGCGCGCGACGCGCAGGTCGGCCGCCATGGCGATCTCGAGTCCGCCGCCCACGGTGTGGCCGTTGAGGGCGGCGATGACCAGCTTGGGCGTCTGCTCCAGCCGGGAAAGCGTCTCGTTGGCGTGGAGGCAGAAGTAATACTTGAAGGTCGGGTTGACGCTCGCCAGCATCTTGATGTTGGCGCCCGCGCTGAAGAATTTGTCCCCGGCGCCGCGCAGCACGATCACGTAGACCTTCTCGTCGAAGCGCGCCTGCAGGATCGCCTCGTCGAGCTGGCGGTTCATCTCGTAGGTGTAGCCGTTGACCGGGGGGTCATCGAGGCTGATGGTGGCCACGCCCTCGTTCGCCTCGTACTGGACCAGTTTCACGCCCATGCTTCGCTCCTTTCGCTGGGAAGACCGGCGATCCTACCACGCAGGCCAAGGGGCCCGGATCAGGCGCCGAGGCGCTTGAGGAACGCTTCCGCCTGCTTGCCGCCCAGCTTCCGGATCGCGGCGGGGATCTCGCGGCGCGGCAGATCATACTCGCCGTCGGGGCCCGGCTGCGCACCGAGGAACGCGCCGTCGTCGAGCTCGTACGCCTTCATGAGCGCGGGCACGAGGGAGGCGTCGCCGGTCTCGCCGCAGCCGCGCGCGACCGCCGAGACCAGGATCCAGGGCGCGGTCTCGAGGAGCGGGAGCACGAGCTTGCGTTCGCCCAGAAGAACCAGCGCGTGCGCCGCATGCGCGGCCACGACCGCGTCGGCGTCTTCGAGCAATTCCCGGAGGAGCGGCGCGTGCGCCGTCATGCGGGCGCGCCCGGCGGCGCGCACCGCGGCGAGAAAACTCTTCCCCTCGTCGGCGCGCGTCTTCGCGTCGAGGGCGGCGCCGATCTCGGGGCCGCCGCCCAGGTAGCCGAGGGCGTCGAGGAGCATGGGCCGCGCCGAGGAGTCGGCGATGCGCAGCGCCTCCTGCACTTGCGCCTTCCCCTCCCCGCCGCGCGCCATCGCGACGGCGGCGGCGGCGCGCACCCGGGCATCGTCCGATGCGAGGAAGCGCCCGGCGCTCCTCCGGCACTCCGCGTCGCCGAGGATCGCGGCGAGCACCAAAAGGTTGGCGAGGCCCCCGCCCCCCTCCCCGGCTTCCAGGGCCGCGCGCAGGGGCGGCAGGAGGGCGGGCCCCGCCCGCGCCGCCAAGCGCACCGCGTGGGAAAGGTTGTACCCCTCCGCCACCGCGACGTGGCGCAGGAGCGCGCGACAGGCGGCCTCGCCGCCGAGGGCCGCCAGGGCTGCGGCCGCCTGAGGCCGTTCGCCGAATTCGCTCCCCTCCTCGGCCAAGCGTGCGAGGACCGCGATGGCCCCCGGCGTGCCCGCCTGCGCGAGCCCCAGCACCAGACGCTCCCCCGCACTCTCGGCGAGCGCGCCGACGAGGAGCTCCACCGACTCCGGCGTGCGGATGCTTCCGATCGCGACGGCGGCGGTGTCGGCCAGATAGGCGTCCTCCTCGCCGAGGAACGGCGCGAGGACCGCCGCGAGGGCGGCGTGCGGCCGCTCGACGGCGCGGTTCACCACATCCTTCTTGAGGTCGAGGCTCGCCCCCTTCAGCGCGGCGGTGAGTTCGGCCGCCGCGCCCCGGTCCACGAGGAGCACCACCGCCACGTGCGCGTCCACCGGGTCGTCGCCGGCCGCCAGCGCCGCCAACTCGGCCGCGCCGCGCGCCCTCCACTCGGTTTCCGCCATGCCGATGCGGGCCAGCAGGCGGATCTCGCGCCCGACCTTCCAGCGCTGGATGCGCCCGAACGCCTGGGCGAAGAACTCCTGCGCCTTCGCCGCATCCCCCAGACGACGCGCGATCTCCCCGGAGAGATAGCTCGCGCGCAGCATCTGCTCCGAGGTGATTCCCTCGTCGTCCACGCGCCGCAAGCAGAGGGGACGCAACGTCTCCAGGGCGCGCCGCTCGGCCGCCGCGTTCCCCTCGTCCAGCGCGCACCAGAGCGACTGGAGGTGGATCCGCAGCTTGGTCTGCTCGTCGAGCAGCCCGAGGGCGGCGTAGGTCATCTCCGCCAGGGCGTACCGGTGCAGCGCGGGCACCTGCGCGGCGGTGCCATAGCGGCGCGGCCAGCGCGCCAGGGCGGCGCGCGTTTTTTCCTTGTCGGCGGCGGAGGCCTTCTCGTGGATGCGCTTCCAGAGTTCGGGATCGGGAAACGTGCAGAATCCGGTGAAGGGCGACACCCAGAGTTCGTGGAGCCGCGGCGCGTCGCCGAGACTGACCGGCCGCAACGCGCGGTCGGTGAACGCCACCTCGTTGGAGGGGGCCAACGGCTGGTCGAACGCCTCCCCGGTGAGCGGATCGGTGAGCCTGAGGGAGGTCTTTTTCTCCTCGGGCTTGAAGCGCAGGTCCTGCGCGGCCGCCGCGGCGGCGAACGCGACGAGCAGGCCGAACACCCGCAGCGCCACCTAGACCTCCGTCCCCAGCGTCACCACCGCGACCCCCATGGCGAGGGTGCCGAGCCTGAGGCCGGTGGCCAAGCGCGACAGGGAGCGCCAGTCCTCGTCCCACTTCTGCGCCGCCTCGCCGTGCGCGAGGCGACGGTCGGCGCGGTCGAGGTAGGGCACGAGGACCGCGCGGTCATAGAGCGCGAGCGAAAACATCAGGGCGAGGAGCGTCATGCAGGCCGCCCAGGCGAAGCCGATGCCGCGCCGGCCGAAGAAGAGCGCCGCGCCAGCCGTCGCGCCGGCCCAGACGCCGATCACGTCCGCCAGCGGCAGGAGCAGGTGCGCGGCGCGCCACGCTTCCGCGCGCCCCGCGCGCCGCTCCCAGATCCGCAGCGCCACGAGGCAGAAGACGAGCACGCCCACCCAGGCGCCCGTCGCCAGGAAGAAGATCGGGGCGAACGGGGGTTTCATCCTGCGGGGGGGACCAGGAACGAGAGGTCGCAGAAGCCGCGGGTGCCGCAGCCCCAGAGCGCCTTGCCGAAGCGCACGATCTCGACGGCGGGATCGGGGAGGGGGCGCGGGGGCAGGGCGCGCTCCCCGTCGATCCGCACCGCCGACTCCCCCGGTTCGAGCACGACATGGAGAGCGCCGTCCACGCCGTGGCAGGCGGCGCGAGGCGGGGCCGGAAGCGACACGACCGCGCGCACGGCGTAGCCGGAGGCGGTGGGCCGCAGCCGGAGGGCGCGCGAGGCGGGCGAACTGGCCCCTGTGCCCGCGATCCAGATGCCCCCCGGCTCCACCACGAGCGCGGCCGCGTCGAGGAGCGAGTCCTCCCGAAAGATCGCGGGCGCCGTGCCGAGCCGCTCCATCACCACGCCGTGGTCGGCGGCGCCGCGCCGGCCGTAGCTCACGAGCACGGAACCCGATTTGGCCACGCCGAGGTTGGTCGCGCCTGCGCGCACCTGCAACTCCCCCACCGGGGACCCGTCGCGGGCGAGCGTGCGCAAGAGGCCGTCGGCGCCGAGGAGCAGGATGTGATCGCCCAAAAACCGGCAGCGTAGGCTCGGGGCGACGCCTTGAAACACCGCCAGCTCCCCGCCGGGGTCCGCCACGGTGAGGCGGACGCCCCCCTGGTCCAAGAGCACCACGGCTCCCTCGGTGTCGATGTCGAAGCTGACCGGCCGCTCCGGATAGCGCTCGGGAAAAGGAAGGCTCATTCCCCGTGCAGTCTATCAGCAGGCTCAGCGGGACCCGGTCTCCGCCTCCAGCCGCTCCAGTTCCGCCTCCAGCTGCCGCAGCTCCTCGATCAGCTTCGTGGCGTCCGCGGCCGCGGGGGGACCCTTCTTCTTCGCGGCCGGCGCCCTGCGCGTCTGCGCTTTCTTGGGCGCCGCGAGCAGCTCTTCGGCCGCGCGCTCAGTCTCGCGGATCTCCTTGTCGAGCCGCTCCTTCTCATCGCGCCGGCCGGCGCGATCGGCGGCGCTTCTCGCCTCCTGCAACTCTCCGAGCCGCTCGACCAGGGAGCCTGCCCACTGGAGACGGAAGATCTCCTCCTCGATCGTATCCACCTCCTCTTGCCGACCTGCGGTGCGCGCCCGGGCAAGCCGCGCCTCCTGGCGGGCGATGCGCGCCAAGATCTCACGCTTCCTCCCCTCGCTCGGCGCGGCTTTGCGCGCCGGCGTCCCGAGAGCCTTGGCGATCTCGGCCATCAGCGCCGTGAGCCGGTCGCGCGCCGCCGGGTCGCCCTGGCGCGCGGCGGCGAGCAGCGCGTCGAGATCACGCTCCCGCTCCCCGCCCCCTGTCCGCAGCATCGCCTCGAGCCGCGTCAGGCGCGCCTCCAGCGCGTCGAGCCTCTCGTGGACTCTTTGCGCCTCGTCCTCGCCGCGGCCGATCGACGCCGCCAGCCCCAGGACAAGTGCGACCCCGTACGCACGCTTCGTCATGTCGGATCCTCCTAGCCCATCTTCCCACGCCCGCGTCAGCCGGCGCCGGAGAGGGCGTACCAGAGCCTCCCCAGCCATTCATGCAGCGCGAAGTGGCTGTCGCGCATGGATTTGGGCGAGGCGAGGAGGGAGGGGAAGAAGGAGGCGGGGGCGCGAAACCCCGTCGGGGCGGCCACCACGCGCAGCCCCGCCGCCTCGAAGGCGGCCCGCGCCCGCGGCATGTGCCAGACATGGGTGACGAGCGCGACGGTGGTGATCCCTTCCGCGCCCAGGATCTCGGCGGCGAAGCGCGCGTTCTGTGCGGTGTCGCGCGACCGCGTCTCCACCCAGCGCACCGCTGTTCCCCACTCCCCTTCCATCGCTTCCTTCATGAGGAGCGCGATCGGCGGCGTGCCCTCCTGCACGACGCCGCCCGCCACGAGCAGGGGCAGGCCGCTCTCCTTGGCGAGCTTGACGCCGTAGCGCACGCGCTCCAGGGTGAGCGGCCCGAGCGTTGGGCCGCCGTACTCCGGCGCGCGGATCTTGATATCGCCGCTCAGGATCACGATGGCGCCCACCGCGGGGTCGAGCGGGCCGGGCGGGAGCGGTGGATCCGCTTCCAAACTGCTGAGCAGCGCCCCGGAGACCAGCGGCATGCTGAGCAGATAGAGGCCGCCCGCCGCGAGGCTGAGGAGCCAGAGCCGGAGGCGCGGGCGGCGCCGGCCGAGCAGCAGACCCGCTGCCCCGAGCAGGAAGAGGCCGAGGGGCGGGAGCAGGAGCGTCCGGAGGAGATCCTTCACCGCCGCCCCGCCGCCGTTCAGCGGTCCCGGAGACGCCGCGGCGCCGTCACCTTGTAGTTCTCCGCGATGCGGGCGTCGATTTCGGCGAGCTTGGCCGCAGGCAGCACGAAGTCGCTCTCGAGCCCCTCGAACCGGAAGACGTGGAAGCCGCCCTCCGGCGCTTCGAGCGCCGCCGCGACATCCGCGATGGCGAGGACTTTCCGCCCGTTCACGCTCGCGATCACCGCCTGACCCAAATCTTCGAACCCCTTGTTGGCGGCATCGCTCAAGACGTTGTCGACGAAGACGATGCGCCGGCGCTCCTCGGGCGGATCCCAGGCGGCGCGCTCGCGATAGCGGCGCAGGGTGAGGGCGCCGAGGCTGCGGATCTGGCCCGCGACCTGGTCGCCGGTCAGCTCGAGGATGACGAGTCCCCCCACCACGAGGTACTGCGGAGGCTCCCCGCCGTGGCTCGCGGGGACGCGCTGCTCGCTCAAAGGCCAGCTCTTCAGCGTGAGCTGCACCTCGTGCGGCTCGCCCAGGCGCAGGATCGTTGCCGCGACCGTCTCGCCGGCGTTCCGGTTTCCCTGCAGCAGGTAGGAGGCGCTCAGCCGGCCGTGCACCGCGTGCAGAAACATCCCCTCGTCGTCGAGGGCGTGGCCGTCGATGGAGGTCACGACGTCTCCGGCCTGGAGCACGCCGTCGCCGGTGCGCCCGGCCCGCACGCGGGACACGAGGATGCCGTGGCGGTCGGCCGGCACGCGGTAGTACTCGCGCAGGTCGTCGCGCAAGAGCTGCGTCCAGAAGATGCCCGCCTCGGGTCCGCCCTGGTAGGAGCCGTCCGCCGCATCGTCGAGGTAGCGGCGCAGCGTCTCCACCGAGAGGAGCGTCCCTTCCTGCCGCGGCGGATTGGTGGCGAGGAGCAGCCCCGCCAGGCGCCCGTCGCGCAACGCGACCTGGCCGTCCCCGCGGTCGCCGCAGGTGGTCTTGAGCTGGAGCAGCAGGCGCGCCCCGTCGGTGTCGGCGCGCACCACGCGGCCTGTGCTGCGCTCCACGAGATTTTCATTGCCGAGCTGGTAGATGTCGAACTCGTCGTCCAGCTTGACCGGATCGCCCACGGGGAGCGGTTTCAGCTGAGCGCGCAGATCCTCGTCGGTCACCTCCACGAGGGCGAGGCCGCGGGAGGCGTCGGCATGCTCGAGCCGCGCGGGGTAGCGCCGTGCGCTGTTGGCCACCGAGACCTCGATGAGGATCTGGTCGGCCACGTTGGAGGCGGCGGTGAGGATCATGCCCTCGGCGATGACGACGCCGCGGGACGCGGAGGTGTTGGGCGCCGACTTGTTCCAGGGCGCGCTCTCCTCGTAGCCCTGGGAGGTGACGTGGAGGCGCACCAGCGCCGCGCGGAGCTTGGGCGCGAGGTCTTCGGCGCCCGTCGCCGCCGGCGCCCCGAGGAGGAGGAGAAGGAGGGAGGTGCGGCGCATCTCAGTTGCCCTTTCCGACGTGGCGATCCTGCCGGATGCCGTACTGAGCGCAGATCTCGGCGTGCACTTCCCGGATGCGCGCGCGATCCAGGACGAGGGGCGGGACGTTGACCCCCTCGAACTCGATCCTCATCTTGTCGGCGGTGGCGTCGTCGAGCATCGCGACGAACGCGCGGAAGTCGCGCGGCACCTTGCCGTCCACCGACGCCACGATGCTGTTGTTGTAGGGACGGTAGGCGGTGCTCGTGTGCGGCAGGATGCGGCTCAAGACGACGAGCTGCTCCCGCGTCTCGTCCGGACCCGCCAGGACCGGGTACCAGTTCTGCAGGTAGTAGAGCAACTCCTCGCTCCCGCGCCGGGCGAGGTAGTTGAGGCTGAGCGGCACGAAGAGATAGCCGCCGAGGACGAGGTAGTCCGGGGGGGTGTCGAACTGCCAGGAAAACGGCATGCGCGCGCCCCAGCGCTTGAGCGGCACCTCGACCTCGAGCAGCTTGCCCTCGCGCCGCAGCTGGAGCTTCACCGTCTCCCCCACCTGCTTGTTCTCGACGACGAATTCGTAGCCGAAGAACTCCTTCCCGATCTGAATCGTGCCGTCGTTGCGGATCGGGATACCGTCGATGGCGTGGAGGACGTCGTTGCGCCGAAGGACGCCCTCGCAGCTCGCGTACGGCATCGGCTTGAGCACGACGACGCCGGTCGCCCCCTCGGGCACCCCCAGGAATTCCCGCAGGCCCGCGTTCTCGAGATGCGCCTCGTAGACGCCGAGTTCCGCGAAGCCGTGGTACTGGCCGTCGGCGATGTCGGTGAGGAAGTGGGAGATCACCGGGACCGGGATCATGTAGCCGATGTTCTGGCCCGCCGCCTGCATCTGGAAAGCGACGCCGACGACCTTGCCGTCCTGCAGCAAGGGTCCGCCGCTGTTGCCGTGGTTGATCGCCGCATCCACCTGCACCGCGAGGTGCTGGTCGCCGCGCGAGTGCGAATAGGACTGCACCTCGATGCGCGAGACCACGCCCTGGGTCACCGTGATGCGCGAGCCGCCCATGGGGTAGCCGATGGCGACGACGGTGGAGCGGAGTTCGGGGAGGCCGCCGAAGGCGAGCGGCTCCATCCCCTCGAAGAACTGGGGGTCGTCCACCGTGAGCGCCGCGAGGTCGCAGTCGTGGCCGGCGAAGACGACCCGCGCCTCGACGCGGTCCGGGCGGTCGCCGCGCTTGACCAGCAGGTTGCGTGCGTCGCTCACCACATGGGCGTTGGTGAGCAGCGTCTTGTTGCCGATGTAGAACGCGGTGCCGGTGGACCGCTGCGGCTGGGGACGCTGCCAGGGAAGCGAATAGTCCTCCGCCTGGGAGACGTTGAAGACCTGCACCACCGTAGCGCGCAAGGCTTCGAGATCGTCCTGGGCCGGGGCGAGCCCGGCGGCCAGCAGGAGCGCGGTCAAAAGGACGATGCGGCGCATCGTCACAGTGTGCGCGAGGGCGTCCCCCGCGGCCAGCTTTCCGCCCAGGTTGACCGCGCCGGCGCCGGCGCACCCCCCGCCCGCAACGCCTCGCCCCACGACCTCGTGCGCGCTCCCACGGTCCGACCCTGCGTCTCAGGAGCAGGAGGAAACCTCGCCGCATTCGAGGCAGCGGAAGCAGGCGCCGGCAGGGACCATGGGGCGGCGGCAGTTGGGGCAGAGGCGCTTGCGCCCGTCGAGGGCGCAGGCGACAGGGCTCGTGGCCAGCGGCTGCACCCCTTTCGAACGCTCGCGGAAGAGCGCGATCGATTTGAGGCCGAGCTTCCAGGCGCGCAGCATGAGCCGCGCCACGGTCTCCCGCGTCGCGTCGTGCGGGAGGTTCACGGTCTTGGAGATGCCTCCGCTCAGGAACGGCTGCACCGCCGCCATCATGAGCAGGTGCCCCTCCGGGGAGATCGCGCGCCCCCCCTCGCGCGGCCGGAAGGCGCAGTCGAACACCGGCAGGTGCTCGTCGCGCAACCCCGGCGCCCTCTCGATGGTGTCGTTGCGCTCCAGATGCGCGAGGATCGCCCCCGCGGCCGGCTCCGCGTAGCCGAGCCGCCGCAGCGCCGGCCCCACCGTGCGGTTCACCATCTTGAGCGTGCCCCCGCCGGAGAGCCGCTTGTACTTCACCAGCGCCAGGTCCGGCTCGATGCCGGTGGTGTCGCAATCCATGAGGAACGCGATGGTGCCCGTGGGAGCGAGGACCGTCGCCTGCGCGTTGCGCACGCCGTGGCGGCGGGCGAGGGCGAGCGCGTCGTCCCACGCCGTGCGGGCGGCGCGGAGGAGGGGGGCGGGGGCGCCGTCGAGCCGGCCCAGCGCGTCGCGGTGGCGTTCGAGCACCTCCAGGAAGCAATCGCGATTCTCACCGAACGCCTCGAACGGCCCCAGGCGCGCCGCCATCTCCGCGGAGACGCGGTACGCCTCCCCGGTCATGAGCGCCGTCACGGCACCGGCCAGGAGCCGTCCCGCTTCCGAGTCGTAGGGCAGTCCGCGCGCCATGAGGAGCGCGCCGAGGTTGGCGTAGCCGAGCCCCAAGGGCCGGAACCGCCGGCTGTTCCGGTCGAGCATCGGCGTCGGATACGAGGAGCGGTCGACGATCGCCTCCATCGCGCGCAACAGCAGCCCCACATCGGCGGCGAGCCGCGCCGCGTCGAACCCCTCCGCGCCCTCGTAGGCGAGGAGGTTGAGCGAGGCGAGGTTGCAGGCGGTGTCGTCGAGAAAGAGGTACTCGCTGCAGGGGTTGCTCGCCGCGATGCGCCCGGAGACTTTGCAGGGGTTCCACGCCTGGATCGTCTCCTCGAACTGCAGCCCCGGGTCGCCGCAAGCCCAGGCGCCCTCCGCGATGCGCTCCAAGAGCGCGGTCGCCGGAAACGTCTCCATCGGCTCCCCGGTGGTCACGGCCCGGGTGGTCCACGGCGCGTCCTCCTCGACCGCGCGCAGGAACGCGTCCGGCACCCGCACCGAGAGGTTGCTGTTCTGGAAGGCGACGCTGTGATACGCCTCGCCATCCAGCCCGGCCGAAAAGCCCGCGGCGATGAGCGCGGCGGCTTTGCGCTCCTCCAGCGCCTTCACCTCGACGAAGTGCATCACATCGGGATGCCAAGCGTCCAGGATCTGCATCTTGGCGGCCCGCCGCGCGCGTCCACCCGACTTCACCACCGCCGCGAAGGCGTCATAGCCGCGCATGAAGCTCACGGGCCCCGACGCGAATCCGCCCCCGGAGAGCCGCTCGCGGCTCGAACGCAACGCGCTCAGGTTGGTCCCCGCCCCCGAACCGCGCTTGAACACGAGCGCCTCCACCCGCGCCAGGTCGAGGATCGACTCGATGCTGTCCGAGAGCGACAGGATGAAGCAGGCGCTGCACTGGGGCCGCTCGTCGATCCCCACGTTGAAAAAGACCGGCGAATTGAAGGCGCCTCGCTGATGCACAAGGAGCGACAGGAGCGCGCCCGCATACCCCTCCTCCGCCAGCGCCGCCGCCTCCACCCACGCGGCCAGCGTCCCCCCCACTCGCAGAAAGAGCTGCTTCACGCTCCGCTCCCGTTGCGCGCTGCCCGGCGCACCGTGGAAGTAGCGGCTCGCGACGATGTTCACCGCCCCCTGCGACCATCCCGCAGGCGCCTCGACGCCGTCCTGCACGAAGATGACCTGCCCCGCGTCGTCGCGGATCTCCGCGCGCCGCTCGCTCCAGGCCACGTCGGAAAACGGGTCGCTGCCCATGCCCGCGCCATTGTAGGCGCCGGGCAAGGGTATCCTGGATCGCATTCCGCAACCGGGCACCCTCGAAGAGACCACGACCCAGACGCGCCTCGCGCCGCCCTGGAACGTGATCGTCCACAACGACCCGATCACCCTCATGAGCTACGTCGTGATGGTGCTGCGCACGCTCTTCGGCTATCCCGAGGGCAAGGCGCACCAGATGATGATGGAGGTGCACACCAAGGGGCGCGCCATCGTCTGGACCGGCGCGCGCGAGCAAGCCGAGCTCTACGTCCACAAGCTGCACGCCCACCAGCTCCTCGCGACCATGGAGCAGGTGGAAGCGTGAACGACCCCCGACTCATGCGCAGGCCCGACGGCACGCTGGTGCTGGATTCGCTCGCCCCCTGGTTTCTCGCCTCCATCGCCGAACTCCCCGACCTCCTCGCACCCGACCAGCCCGACGAGGTGAAGGGGCGCCTCTTCCCCGACCCCTCCGCTGACGCGGAGCAACAGGAGGAGTGGAAGCGGTTGGTGGTGCCGGAGCTCTTCGCGCTCCTCGCCTCGGCGCGGCAGATCGTCGCGCACGACCTGAAGGCCATCGAGCCCACGGACGGCCGCGATCCCGCCTGGCGCCTTCCGATCCCCGGCGAACACCTGCATGCCTGGATCAGCGCGCTCCATGCCGGCCGCCTCACCCTCAGCGAACGGCACGATATCGGCGAACGCGAGATGGCCGGCGATGTCGGGGAACTCCCGACGGCGCAGCGCCTCGCCATGGTCAAGATCCACCTCCTCGGCTGGCTCGAAGAGCTCTTCGTGCAGCAGGCGATGCCGGGGGAGGGGGGCGGGGAGGGG
>Ga0187893_10004384_pt1 | contig 26973 bp, 26 predicted proteins | sample MA1701074metaG_FD_139574 | JGI IMG/M metagenome (GOLD analysis project Ga0187893, IMG submission 139574) | White microbial mat communities from a basaltic lava cave in the Kipuka Kanohina Cave System on the Island of Hawaii, USA - MA170107-4 metaG ... | reverse complement strand
TCGCGCCGCTCCAAGCACCGACGCCGTGCCCCCACGCCCAGTCTAGCCTCCGACAAACCCCGCAAGCCCTCGCGCGTCCCAAAATCCGGCGTCACCTACATATCCGTGAGAAATCCGGGCTAAATCACTCCCACTCGATCGTGCCGGGCGGCTTGCTCGTCACGTCGTAGACGACGCGGTTGATGCCGCGCACTTCGTTGGTGATGCGCGTCGAGATGCGCGCGAGCACGTCGGGCGGGAACGGGAACCAGTCGGCGGTCATGCCGTCGGTCGAGGTCACGGCGCGCAGCGCGACCGTGAAATCGTAGGTGCGCGCGTCGCCCATGACGCCGACGCTCTGCACGGGCAGCAGCACGGCGAAGGCCTGCCAGATCTTGTCGTAGAGCCCGGCCTTCCGGATCTCCTCGATGTAAATCGCGTCGGCCTTGCGCAGCAGATCGCGCTTCTCGCGCGTGACCGCGCCCGGAATGCGGATCGCGAGGCCGGGGCCGGGGAACGGGTGGCGGCCCACCAGCGTCTCGGGCAGGCCGAGCTCGCGCCCGAGCGCCCTCACCTCGTCCTTGAACAGCTCGCGCACAGGCTCGACGAGCCTGAGCTTCATGCGCTCGGGCAGGCCGCCGACATTGTGGTGCGACTTGATCGTCTGCGTAGGGCCGCCGAAGAACGAGACCGATTCGATCACGTCGGGATAGAGCGTGCCCTGCGCGAGGAAGGCCGCGCCGCCCACCTTGTGCGCCTCCTCGTCGAACACGTCGATGAAGGTCGCGCCGATGATCTTGCGCTTGGTCTCGGGGTCGGTCACGCGGTCGAGCTTGGCGAGAAAGAGCGCGGACGCGTCGCGGTGCACCAGCGGAATGTTGTAGTGATTGCGGAACCGCTCGACGACCTCATTTGCTTCGTTCAGGCGCAACAGGCCGTGGTCGACGAAGATGCAGGTGAGCTGCTCGCCGATCGCCTCGTGCAGCAGCACGGCGACGACGGCGGAATCGACGCCGCCCGAAAGGCCGCAGATCACGCGCGCCTTCCCCACCTGCGCGCGCACTTTCGCGATTTCCTCGGCGCGGAACGCCTTCATCGACCAGTCGCCGCGGCAGCCGGCGATCTTGTGCGTGAAGTTCCTGAGCAGCTTGGCGCCGTCGGGCGTGTGCATCACCTCGGGATGGAACTGCACGCCGTAGAAGCGCCGCGCCTCGTCGCACACGGCCGCGAACGGCGCGTTGGCGCTCTCGGCGACGGCGCGGAAGCCCTTCGGGAGCGCGATCACGCGGTCGCCATGGCTCATCCATACCGGATAGGCGCCGCCTTTCGTCCAGACGCCGTCGAACAGCGCGCAACCGGCGAGAACGCGCACCTCGGCGCGCCCGAACTCGCGGTGGTGGGCCGGCTCGACCTTGCCGCCAAGCACATCGCACATGGTCTGCTCGCCGTAGCAGATGCCGAGCACCGGCACGCCGAGCTCGAAGACGATGCCGGACGCGCGCGGCGTTCCTTTCTCGTGCACCGAGGCGGGGCCGCCCGAGAGGATCACCGCCTTGGGCGCGAAATCCGCGATGCGCTTTTCCGGCACGCTGAACGGCATGATCTCGCAATAGACGCCGTTCTCGCGCACGCGCCGCGCGATCAGCTGCGTGTATTGCGCGCCGAAATCGAGAATGAGAACGCGCTCGTGCATGTCGGAGGACAGGCGACAGAGGTCAGAGGATAGAAGAGCGGGCGGCTCTTCGACGCGCGTTGCCATATTGCCTTTTGTGTCATCTGTCATCTGGTCTCTGTCCTCCGCTTGCAGGGTCCACCGTCCGCAAAGAGCGTCGCAAGATCCGGCCAGCGATAGCCGATCTGCGCCACGTCCATGCCCCAGAGCCGCTCACTGCGCTCCAGGCTCTTCTTGCCGCCCATCGCCTCGTAGAAGAAGCGCGACGGATTCGCCGCGAGCACCCAAAGCATCGCCTGACGGCAGCCGCGCTCGCGCAAGGCCTGTAGCAGCGCGCAGACCAGCGCGCGCCCGATCCCGCCGTTCTGGAAATCCGGGCGCACATAGAGCGTGTAGATCTCGCCCTCGCGTGGGCCGCGGGCGCGGCTCGGCCCCGCGCTGCCGAAACCCAAGACAGCGCCGCGCGCGTTCACGGCCACGCGCACGAATTCGCGCGCGCGCCTGGCCGCGAGAAGCCGCGACCAGTAAAAGGCCTGCGCCTCGTCCGACATCTTCACCAGCACGCGGTCGGGCAGTATTCCAGGGTAGGTGGCGCGCCAGGTCTCGACGAAGACCGCGGCGATCTGCTCGGCGTCCTCGGGAATCCCCACGCGGACCGCGAAGCCGCTCATGGCGGCGCCAGGATGGCTGCGAAGAAGCCGTCGGTTCCGTGGCGACGCGGCGTCAGCAGCATGTGGGGGCCCACGAAGGGCGCCTCGGTTCCGAGCGCCTCGCGCCAAGCCTTGTCGGCCGGAACCATGCGCCAGTCGCGGTACTCGGCGCGGAACGCCTCGACCTGATCTGCGCCTTCCGAGGGCAGGATCGAGCAGACGGCGTAGACGAGCCGGCCATCGGGCTTGACGTGCTGCGCGGCGCGGCGCAGCAGCGCCGCCTGCGCCACCCGGTACTCGTCGAGCTTTGCGGGCGTGAACCGCCACTTGGCATCGGGATGGCGGCGCCAGGTGCCCGATCCGCTGCAGGGCGCGTCCACCAGCACGCGATCGAACTTGCCGCCGTCGGCGCCGGGCTTGAGCGGCCGCGTCTCGATGATGCGGGCGCCGCTGCGCGCAAGCCGCGGCGGCAAGCGGGCGAGGCGTTTGGCGTCGGCATCGCAGGCGACGATACTGCCGCGGTTGCCCATGGCCGCTGCTAACGCCAGTGTCTTGCCGCCGCCGCCGGCGCAGAGATCCAGCACCCGCATGCCCGGCTTGGCGCCGACCAGCAGCGAAGCGAGCTGCGAAGCTTCGTCCTGCACCTCGATCCAGCCTTGGCGATAGGCGTCGAGCCCCACGACGTTGGCGCGGCCGGCGAGGCGCAGGCCGACTGGCGAGTGGCGCGCCGGCGCCGTTTCTACGCCCGACTTCGCCAGCGCGGCCGCGGTCTCGTCGCGCGTCGCCTTCAGCGTGTTCACGCGCAGATCGGTCGGCGCCGGTTGCGTGAAGGCGAGCATCTCGGCCCACGCAGCGCCGCCGGATCGGCGGTCGCCGAACTGGCGCTCGATCTCGGGCGCGAGCCAGGCGGGAAAGCTCGCCTGGTCGGCGAGAGCGGGCGGCGCCTCTGCAATTGAGTCGAGCAGGCGCACGCGTCGCGCTTCGTCGCCGCCGAGCGGCTCTGGATGGTGGCGGCCGCCGTCGCAAGCGGAGACCAGCTCGCCCGTGCCGATGCCGCCGTGCACGGCGAAGGTCCAGAGAACGCGGAAGCGGTTCGTGGCCGGCAGCCCGGCTTCCGCTGTCAGCAGCCAGTCGATGGTGCCACGCTGGCGCAAGGTCTGGAAGACGGCGTCGCCGATCGCGCGGCGATCCTTGGCGCCGACGTAGCGGCGCGCGCGGAAGTAGGAATTGAGCACGGCGTCGGCGGGCAGGGCTTCTTCGTGGGCGGCCGGCGCTTCGATGCGGTCGAGCAGCTCCACGGCGGCCTGGATGCGCGCCCCTGGAGTCATCGGAGGACAGACGACGGACGACAGACGGCGGAAATCAGACGAGAGCAGACCGAAGCTTTTGTCGGTGCGCGACGCGTTCGCGCAACATTGCAATTCCTCGTCCGTCCACTGTCGTCCGTCGTCCGTCGTCTACATTCTCCGGTAATTAGGCGCCTCCCGCGTGATCGTCACGTCGTGCACGTGGCTTTCGCGCTGGCCCGCGCCGGTGACGCGGATGAACTTCGCGTTCTTCTGGAAGTCGGCGATCGTGCGCGCGCCGGTGTACCCCATCGCGGCGCGCAGGCCGCCGACGAGCTGGTGGATCACGTTGGCGACCGGGCCCTTGTAGGGCACCTGGCCCTCGATGCCCTCGGGTACGAGCTTCAGCGTGTCGGCCACTTCTTGCTGGAAGTAGCGGTCGGCCGAGCCGCGCGCCATGGCGCCCAGCGATCCCATGCCGCGGTAGGATTTGTAGGAGCGGCCCTCGTAGAGATAGACCTCGCCCGGCGCCTCCTCAGTGCCGGCCAGCAGCGAGCCGATCATCGCGCATTCGGCGCCGGCCGCGATCGCCTTGGCGAGATCGCCCGAATACTTCACGCCGCCGTCGGCGATCACCGGCACCTTCTGCTTCCGGCACTCCTCGACGCAATCGAAGATGGCGGTCAGCTGCGGCACGCCGACGCCGGCGACGACGCGCGTGGTGCAGATCGAGCCCGGGCCGATGCCGACCTTGACGCCGTCCGCACCCGCATCGATCAGCGCCTTGGCGCCCTCCGCGGTGACGACGTTGCCGCCGACGAGCTGCGTGTAGTTCGAGAGGCGCCGGATCCGCTCGACGGCCTTGAGCACGCCCTCGGTATGGCCGTGCGATGTGTCGACCACGAGGATATCGACGCCGGCGTCGAACAGGGCTTCCGCGCGTTTGACGCCGTCCTCGCCGACGCCGGTGGCGGCGCCCACGCGCAAGCGGCCCTGCTCGTCCTTGGAGGCGTGCGGGTGGCGCTCGGCCTTCTCGATGTCCTTGACGGTGACGAGGCCGACGCAGCGGTAGTCGTTGTCGACGACGAGGAGCTTCTCGATGCGGTGCTTGTGCAGCAGGCGCTTGGCCTCGTCGCGCGCGACGCCCTCGCGCACCGTGACCAGGTTCTCCCGGGTCATCAACTCGGCGATGGGCTGCTTCGGGTCGTTGGCGAAGCGCACGTCGCGGTTGGTGAGGATGCCGGCGAGCTTGCCGCCGTTCTCGACCACCGGAATCCCCGAGATCCTGTGCTCGGCCATCAGCTTCCGGGCATCGGCGAGCCTCCGGTCCGGCGTGATCGTGACGGGATTCACGACCATGCCCGATTCGTATTTCTTGACCTTCCGCACCTCGGCGGCCTGCGCGTCGACCGCCATGTTCTTGTGCAGGATCCCGATGCCGCCGGCCTGCGCCATTGCGATGGCCAAGGCGCTTTCGGTCACCGTGTCCATCGCCGAAGAGAGCAGCGGGATGCGCAGTTCGATGCCGCGCGTCACGCGCGTCTTCGTTTCGGTCTGCGCCGGCAACACGGCGGAGCGCGCCGGCACCAGCAGCACGTCGTCGAACGTCAGCGCTTCGGGGAAATTCATGCCAATACCGAGCGTCACTCCAGGTATGGCGCCCCTATATGATGTGACTCCGCGCGAAAGACAAGCGGCAACCAACGGCAGGAGGATCCATGTGGATACCGGAGCGGGCGCTGCGGCGGCGGATTCGGACCGCCGATGTCGCGAAGCATCGCCGCATTGACATCATGATGTCTGATCTCTAGCATCAAAGCATGCGAACGACACTCACTCTCGAGGACGATGTCGCGGCAAAGCTCAAGGCGGAGGCGCGCCGCAGCGGCCGGCCCTTCCGCGCGATCGTCAACGACACGTTGCGCCGCGGGTTGGTCGCGCGACGCGCATGTGCCCGGCGACAGCCCTTCAAGGCCGAGGTCCGCGATCTTGGCGCGCTCAAACCCGGACTCTCCCTCGACAATGTCGGGGAGCTTATCGAGCAGGTTGAAGGCTCGCTTCACCGGTGATCCTCGTCGACGCAAACTTGTTGCTCTACGCCTATCATCTGCGCGCGGAGCAGCACGAACGAAGTCGCGCCTGGCTCGAAGCGGCGCTTTCGGGGACGGATCCTGTCGGCTTTGCTTGGCTCTCGCTGTGGGCCTTCCTCAGGATTGCCACAAATCCACGCGTGTTCGGGCGCCCGCTTTCCATCCACGAGGCCGAGACGGCCGTCTCCTCATGGCTCGCCCAGCCCGCTGCCGAGCTCCTCGATCCAGGCGAGCGGCATTGGGACATTCTCCGCGGCCTCATGCGCGACGGCCAGACGGCCGGCCCGCTCGTCATGGACGCGGTCCTCGCCGCCATTGCGCTCGAACACGGCGCCACGCTCTGTACGACGGATCGCGATTTCTCGCGCTTTCCCAAGCTCAAGTGGACGAACCCGCTCGCGGCCGCAGCCTGACTACTGGTGTATGCTGACGTTTGTTGACACCTGACGGGGAGGGGCGTCCCCGGCTTCGGCACGCGCGCAGTATTCGCTGCGTCCGCTCCAGGCGCGAAGCCGAAAACCTTCCCCCTTGCGGCAAGGCTGTCCGTGGAAAGCGCTGGTCGCTTTGCTGGAAACCACCTGGCTGGCGCGGCTTCGCGGCCAATTCCAAGGTGCAGAGACCCGAACTTCGGTGCGCGGGCGCGGGAAGGGGTTATTGTCCTCCCGCGCTGAACGGAACCGAGAGGCTGTTGCTTTCGGTGGCGGGCTACGGCTCGAAATCCGGCTGGTTCTTGGGCTGCGCCTTGTCGAAGGCGGGCAGCTTCATGCAGTTGTCGAAGATGCGCCTGACGTTGGGATAGGGCGCCAGCGGCAGCTTGAAGCGGAACGAGTTGAACACCTGCGGCACGAGATAGACGTCGGCGAAGGTCGGCGTCTCGCCGTGACAATAGGTACCCGTCTTGGCATTGCCCGCAAGCATGGCCTCGAGTCCGCGGAAGCCGAGCGCGATCCAGTGATTGAACCAGTCCTCGAACTGCCCCTCGCTCACCTGGAGCACCTTCTGCAGATAGGTGAGGACACGGAGATTGTCGATTGGGTGGATATCGCAGCCAACCGCCATGGCCATCGCCCGCACCCGCGCGCGCTCGATCGGGTCCTTGGGCAGGAGCGGAGGCGTCGGATGCGTCTCCTCGAGCCATTCGAGAATCGCCGGCGACTGCACCAGCACGTCGCCCCGATCGTTGACCAGCGTCGGCACCTGCTCCTGCGTGTTGAGCTTGGTGTATTCGGCGTGGAACTGGTCGCCCTTGCGCAGATGAATCGACTTGAACTCGGGCGCGAGTCCCTTGAGGCCGAGCGCGATGCGCAGGCGGAACGAGGCCGAGGACCGGAAATAGCCGTAATAGAGCATCGTCGCCTCCCGTTTGCGACGGACGATGGGTGTGCGCGCGCGGCCAAGTCAAGGCGGCCCGCGCTAGCCCGGTCCGATCATGCGGTTCGGCAGGAACGTGACGAGCGCCGGCCAGAAATAGATCAGCAGCACGGCCACGACCATGAGCAGGAACATGGGCACAGCCGTGCGCGCGATGTACGTCATCTGCCGGCCGGTCATGCCCTGCAGGACGAACAGGTTGAAGCCGACCGGCGGCGTGATCTGCGCCATCTCGACGACGAGCACGACGAAAATGCCGAACCAGATGAGATCGATGCCGGCCTTCTGCACGGTCGGCAGGATGATGGCCATGGTCAGCACGACCATCGATATGCCGTCGAGGAAGCAGCCGAGGATGATGTAGAATGTGGTGAGCGCCACGATCAGCGCGAACTGCGAGAGGCCGAGCCCCGCGATCCAGTCGGCGAGCGCGCGCGGCAGGCCGATATAGCCCATCGAGATGGTGAGGAACTGCGCGCCGGCGAGGATCAGCGCGATCATGCAGTAGAGGCGCGTCGCGCCCAGGAGGCTGGTGCGGAAGGTCTCGCGCGTCAGCGCGCCCTGCGCGGCCGAGAGGGCGAGCGCCCCGACGACGCCGAACGCCGCCGCCTCGGTCGCGGTTGCCCAGCCGAGATAGATCGAGCCCAACACGAACAGGATCAATATGACGACAGGAATGAGGTGGCGCGACGCGCGAATGCGCTCTACCAGGCTCATGCCGCGCTCGGCAGGCGGGATCTGGCCGGGATTGAACAGCGCCCAGAAGATCACGTACCCCATGAACAGCAGCGAGAGCATGATTCCCGGGATGATCCCGGCGATGAAGAGCTTGGCGATCGAGACCTCGGCGGTGACGCCGTAGACGATCATGATGATCGACGGGGGAATCAGCAGGCCGAGCGTCCCGGCGCCGGCCAGCGTGCCGATCACCTTGTCGTCGGGATAGCCGCGCTTCTTCAACTCGGGCAGCGTCATCTTGCCGATCGTGGCGCAGGTGGCGGCCGAGGAGCCCGACACGGCCGCGAAGATCGCGCAGCCGACGATGTTGGTGTGGAGGAGGCGGCCCGGCAGCCACTGCAGCCAGGGCGAGAGGCCCTTGAACATGTCCTCCGAGAGCCGCGTGCGGAATAGGATCTCGCCCATCCAGACGAAGAGCGGGAGCGCCGTGAGCGTCCAGGACGAGGAGGCGCCCCAGATCGTCACCGCCATTGCGTCGCCTGCGGGCCGCGTCGAGAACAGGATCATGCCGACCCAGGCGACGCCGGCCAGCGCCAGGCCGATCCAGATGCCGGTGCCGAGCAGCGCGAAGAGCGCGACGATCAGGAGAACGGCAACGAGAACGTCCATCGACGCCGCCTATTCGTGGCGCGTCGCTTCGCCGCCCTTGGGCGGGACGCGGCGACCGCGCCACTCGATCACCAGCTCGTCGACGAAGGCGATGAGGAGGATGATGGTGCCGACCGCCATCGCGATCTGCGGTATCCAGAGCGGAGTGGCGTCGTGGGCGGTCGAGATGTCGTTGAAGGCGTAAGACTGCCAGGCGAGGCGCACGCTGTAGAACGCGAACAGCGCCGCCAGCAGCGTCGCCACCGCGTAGGACCAGAGCTGCAGCGCGCGGCGGACCTTGGGGCCCGCGTTCTGCAGCACGAGCTCGACGCGGATGTGCTCGCCGTGCTTGAGCGTGTGCGCGAGCGCCAGGAACGCGCAGGCCGCCATCGTGTATCCGGCATAGGCGTCGGTGCCGCGGACGTAGAATTCCAGGAACCTTCCCGCGATGCCGACGACCACCCAGATGAGCGTCATCACCAAGAAAAACGCCGCCAGATACCCGGCGGCGTCGTAGAGCGCGTCGAGAGCGTGACGCATCACATCTTCTTATAGTCGTCGACGAGTTTCTGGCCCTCGCCGCCGGCCTTCTTGAGCCAGTCGCCGAGCAGCGCCTCGCCCGCCTTCTTCAGGTCGGCGGTGAGCTGCGGCGAAGGCTTGTGGATCGTCATGCCCTTGGCGCGAAGCTGGTCGAGATACCAGCCGTTCTTCTCTTCCGAGATCTTCCAGCCGCGCGTTTCGGCCGCGGCCGCGGCCTGGGCCACCGCTTCCTGGTCGCCCTTCGCCAGCGCGTCCCACGCCTTCTTGTTCACGATGACGGCGTTCTTCGGCACCCAAGCCTGCGTGTCGTACCAGTTCTTGATGTGCTCGTAGGACTTGGAGTCGTAACCGGTCGAACCCGAGGAGATGAAGGATTCGACGACGCCGGTCGCCAGCGCCTGCGGCAGCTCCGCGGCCTGGATCGTTACCGGCTGCGCGCCGACGAGTTCGGCCAACCGCGCAGTGGCCGGACTATAGGATCGGAATTTGAGGCCCTTCATGTCGGCCGCGCTGTTGAGCGGTTTCTTGGAATAGATGCCCTGCGGCGGCCACGGCACCGCGTAGAGCACCGCCATCCCCTGTTTCTCGAGCAGCGCCTGGACCATCGGCTTCTGGGCCTTCCAGAGCTTCGTCGCATCGCCGTAGCTGGTGGCGAGGAACGGGACGCCGTCGGCGCCGTAGAGCGCGTTCTCGTTCTCGAAATTGACGAGCAGGATCTCGCCGATCTGTGCCTGGTTGCCCTGTACGGCACGCTTGATTTCGGGCGCCTTGAACAGCGAAGCGCCGGCGTGAATTTGGAGCTTGAGCTTGCCGGTGGTCGCCTTTTCCACGTCCTTGGCGAACTGGTCGGCGTTCTCGGTGTGGAAATTCGTGGCCGGGTAGGCGGTCGGCATATCCCACTTGGTCTGCGCGCCGGCGAGGCCGGCCCACAACGCGACGACCGCCGCGGCGGTCGCGAGGGTTCTTGGCATGACGTGACTCCTCCGGGTGTCGCTGGCCCGCATGCGATGGCACGCGGCGCATGCACCTTGCCCGCGATAGTGGGCGCGGAGGCGGGGCCGGGTCAAGGCGGCTCTGGGACCGCGCGCCTCCGGGCGCGCTCTTTACCCTCCGCCAGTAGACATACGCAGGCGCGCAACGGTTCGGCAGCTGCGGGTCTCAACGCCGCCGGGCGCAGCCCCAGGCCCGCTCCCGCGGTTCGGCAACGAACCCGGCCTTGAAGGGATTTCCCGCAACCTACGCAATCACCGCCAAAAGGCGCTCATTGCGGATAAAGCGATCGAAGTATTCGGGATGGTCGGAGTTTGCCATCGCAGGCCAGCCTTCTCTGTCGATACCTCGTCTCCGCTGAAGGGAAGGAAGGGCGCGCCTGGAGGCGCGGTCGCAGCCGGGCAGCCCTTGATGTCGCTACTGCACCACGATCTTCGGCGGTGCGCGGCGCGCTCCGGCGGGGGCGAGCTTTTCGAGGAGCCGCTTCGCGATCGCGCGGTAGGATTTGGCGTGGGCGCTGCCGGGCGCGGACACGACGATGGGCTGGCCGCTGTCGGAAGTCTCGCGGATCGCGATGTCGAGCGGGATCTCGCCGAGGAACTCGACGCCCAGGCGCTCGGCTTCCTTTCGCGCGCCGCCATGGGCGAAGATCTCGCTGCGCTGCCCGCAGTGCGGGCACGCGAAGTAGCTCATGTTCTCGATGATGCCGAGCACCGGCACGTCCACCTTGCGGAACATGTTCAGGCCCTTGCGCGCATCGAGCAGGGCTATGTCCTGCGGCGTCGAGACGATCACCGCGCCGGCGAGCGGCACCTGCTGCGCCAGCGTGAGCTGGGCGTCGCCGGTGCCGGGCGGCATGTCGACGACGAGCACGTCGAGTTCGCCCCAGTTCACGTCGCGCAGCATTTGCTGGATGGCGCTCATCACCATCGGCCCACGCCAGATCATCGGCGTCTCCTCGTCGACGAGGAAGCCCATCGACATGATGGCGACGCCGTAGTTGCGCATCGGCTCGAGCGTCTTGCCGTCGGGCGTCGTGGGCTTGCCGCGAACGCCCATCATGCGCGGCATCGAAGGCCCGTAGACGTCGGCGTCGAGCAAGCCGACCGCGGCGCCCTCGGCCGCGAGCCCCAGCGCGATGTTGGCCGCGGTTGTGGACTTGCCGACGCCGCCCTTCCCCGAGGCGACGGCGATGATCGAGCGGATGCCCGGCGCGGGCGCCTTGGCCGGCGCCTGCGCTGCGCGCTGCTGGGCCGGGGCGCCTTCGCGATGCGCGGTGAGCACGACGGTGGCCGAGGTGACGCCCGGCAGCGCCTGCACCGCGCGCTCGGCCTCCTGGCGCAACGGCTCGAGCGCCTTGCCGCGAGCCGGATCGACCTCGATCGCGAAGCCGACATTGCCGCCCTTGATGACGAGGCCGCTCACCATGCCCAGCCCGACGATGTCGCTCTTGCGCACCGGATCAACGACTTTTCGCAACGCAGCGAGCACCGCGTCTTCGGTTATCGTCGCCATGATTGAATTTCCGCGCCGCCGGTCCAAATATCCTTTACCGATTATCACTTAGGCGGGCTTGCTGGCGAATCCAGTACGCCGCCTTCATTGCGCCGCTATCCCGCCTACCCTATAAGCGGCGGCGTTTCAGCCGGCGGCCGACCCCCGTGCCGCGTCGGAAGGAAAGATCGACCATGCCATGGAAGGACAGCAGCGGCTCGGGCGGCCCCTGGGGCGGCTCGGGCGGTAGCGGCAACGGCGGCAAGCCGCGCGGACCCTGGGGCAGCGGTAGCGGCCCCGGCGGGCGCGGCGGCGGCCCATTCGGCGGGCCGCCCAAATTCGAAGACCTGATCCGCCGCGGCGGGGACCGCATGAAAGGAATGCTGCCCGGCGGCCTCGGCTCGCCGCGCGGCGTCTCCATCATCGCGCTTGTCGCGATCTTCGGCTGGCTCATGACCGGCTGGTATCAGATCGGGCCGAACGAGGCCGGCGTCGAAACCGTGTTCGGCCGCATGACGGCGCTCACCGGCCAGGGCCTCCATTGGAACTGGCCCTCGCCCATCGGCGCGGTGCAAAAGCCCAACGTCACCGCGATCCGGCAGACCCCGGTGGGCTTCATCTCCGCCGCCGGGCGCACCGGGCAGAGCCGCTCGCTCGAGCGCGAGAGCCTGATGCTGACCGGCGACGAGAACATCATCGACATCCAGGCCACCGTGCTCTGGCAGGTGGATTTCGCGCCGCGCGCGGTCACCGAAGGCGGGCAGGTGCGCGAGGCTTCGGTCGGCATCCGCAATTTCGTCTTCAACATCCGCCGTCCCGAGCAGGCGGTTAAGGATGCCGCCGAGGCTGCGCTCCGCGAAATCGTCGGCCGCCGCGACTTCGAGGTGATCCGCACCACCGGCCGCGCCGAAATCGAGGTGGAGGCGAAGAAGCACATCCAGGAGATCCTCGACCTCTATGGCACCGGCGTGCGCGTGACGGGCGTCCAGCTTCAGAAGGTGGACCCGCCCGCCAAGGTGATCGATGCGTTCCGCGACGTGCAGGCGGCGCGCGCCAACCGCGAGCAGATGATCAACGAGGCCCAGGCCTACCGCAACAAGGAAGTGCAGCAGGCCGAGGGCAATGCCGAGCGCATCACGCGCGCCGGCGAGGCCTATAAGGCCGAGCGCATCGCCATCTCCGAGGGCGAGTCGAGCCGCTTCCTCGCCGTGTTCGCGCAATACAAGGTGGCCAAGGACATCACGCGCCAGCGCATCTATCTCGAAACCATGCGCGACCTGCTGATGAAAATGGACAAGGTCCTCGTCGACAGCGGCAAAAACGGCAGCGGCGTCGTGCCCTATCTGCCGCTCGAGAGCTTGAGGCCGCCCGCCGCGCGCCCGCAGACCGGCGAAACCCGCCCCGGAGGGCAGCAGTAATGTCGAAGAGATTGATCGCGGCCGGGGTCGGCATCATCGTCCTCGGCATCGTCGCGCTCTCCTCGGTCTTCGTCGTCCGCGAGGCCGAGCAGGCCATCGTCCTCGAGCTCGGGCGCTTTGTGCGCGTCGAGAGCAAGCCCGGTCTCCACTTCAAGCTGCCGTTCATCCAGAACGTGAGCTACTTCGACAAGCGCGTGCTCGATTTCGAGGCCGACCTCGGCGAAATCAACACGTCGGACCAGAAGCAGACCGTCGTCGACACCTACACGCGCTATCGCGTCGTCGACGCGCTGAAGTTCTTCCAGACCGCGCGCTCGATCGAGAATTTCGAGGCGCGCCGCGACGACTCGCCGCTCAATGCGTATATCAAATCGACCGTCCGTCAGGTCTTCGGCCGTGTCGAGCTCACCACGCTACTTACCGCCAAGCGTGCCGAGGTGATGAAGGACATCACCCGGCTCGTCCACGCCGAGATGGAACGCTTCGGGGTCGAGATCATCGACGTGCGGCTGAAGCGCATCGATCTCCCGCAGCAGAACGCCGACGCCGTCCAGCAGAGAATGGAAACCCAGCGCCGCCAAGAGGCAATCCGCATCCGCGCCGAGGGCGACAAGGAATCGCAGACCATCCGCGCCGACGCCGACAAGCAGGTGCGCGTGATCCGCGCCCAGGCCGAGCAGAAGGCCAACATCCTGCGCGGCGAGGGCGAGGGCACCGCGCAGGAGATCTACAACCGCGCCTTCGGCCAGGACAAGGACTTCTTCGAATTCTGGCAGTGCATGCAGACGGTGCGCGACGGCCTCTCGAGCGGCACACGCCTCGTCGGCACGCCCTCGGCCGAGCTCCTGTTCCAGCTCTGCAAGAACCCGCGCATCGCGCCGCCGAGCGAGCCGCGCCGGGCGGAGAATTAGCGCCCGGCGCGCCCTCGGGGGGCGCGCAGCGGCGACGACCGCCCAGGAGGGGAGCGGCCGGGGGGACGATGGACGACTTGCTGACCGCCGTGGCCCTCGTGCTGGTGATCGAGGGCGGCCTTTACGCGCTGTTTCCCGAGAGCATGCGGCGCATGATGGCGCAGATGCAGGAGGTGCCCGAGATCCGCCTGCGCACGATGGGCCTCATCGGCGCCGCGCTCGGCGTCGTCGGCGTGTGGCTGCTGCGCGGCTGAGGCCCGCCTTCCCCGCGATGGGCGATTTCGCGGCGGAATTCGGCCGCGAACCCGTTGGCCCGATACCGGATTTTCGCCATATTCCCCCTGTCTCGTCCGCCGCCGTGCGTTCTTGGTAAGCGCCCGTGCGTATATTCCGCTGACCCTCGGGTCAGACTTGGCCGGCGGGCCAGGCCGCCCTTCGCATCCGGAGAATGGATCCCGTGACATCCGAAAAACCTCGCTCCCAGCGCCGCATCGGCACCGTCGCCGCCGTGGGCGCGCTTATGTTCGCTTTGGGTCTTGGCGCCGCCACGACGTTCGAGGCGAAGTTCCCCTCGGCGCTCGGCCAAGCGAAGGACGCGCCCGCCACCAGCGGCGATCCCAAGACCGCGCTCAGAACCGACCCGTCGCTGCCCGACCTTGTCGAGCGGCTGATGCCCTCGGTCGTCAATATCGCCACCGTCTCGGGGCAGGCGCAGGCGCGGCCGGCGCAGCGGCCCGACGCGCCGTTCGACGAATACTTCCGCGACTACTTCGAGCGCCACCAGGGGCCCCGCCAGGGATCGGCGGTGGGCTCGGGCTTTTTCATCTCGGCCGACGGCTATGTCGTCACCAACAACCACGTCATCGCCAACGCCTCCGAGATCAAGGTCATCATGCACGACGGCACGACGCTGAGCGCCAAGCTCGTCGGCAAGGATCCGCGCGCGGATCTCGCCGTGCTCAAGGTCGATACGCAGCGGAAGCTGACGCCCGTCAGCTGGGGCAAGTCGGAGACCGTGCGCATCGGCGAGGGCGTGATCGCGATCGGCAATCCGTTCGGCCTCGGCGGCACGGTCACGACCGGCATCATCTCGGCGCAGCACCGCCATCTCTCGAACTTCGGCGGCATTCCCGGCTCGTCGTTCGTCGACTTCCTGCAGACCGACGCCGCCATCAACAAGGGCAACTCGGGCGGTCCGCTGTTCAACCTGAAGGGCGAGGTGATCGGCATCAACACCGCCATCTACTCGCGCCAGGGCACCAATGTCGGCATCGCGTTCTCGGTGCCGTCCGATCTCGCGGTGCCGATCATCGAGCAGCTGCAGAAACACGGCAAGACGATGCGCGGCTGGCTTGGCGTGCAGATCAAGGAAGTGGACGAGGACGTGGCCAAGGCGCTCGGCCTCAAAACGCGGGCCGGCGCCGTCGTCGTCAACGCGGTGCCGGGCGGGCCGGCGGCGCAGGCGGGCATCCTCGCGGGCGACGTGATCATCCGCTTCGACGGGCGCGGCGTGCCCAACGACAAGCGCCTGCCGCAGATCGTGGCCGGCACCGAAGTCGGCAAAATCGTCGACGTCGTCCTGGTCCGGAAGGGCCAGGAGATGACGCTCAAGGTGAAGCTCGGCGAGCTCGAGAAGGCCGCCGATGCCAGGCCTGACGAAAAGGCGCCTGGCACGCCGCCGGCGCCGGGCACGCCGGTGCTCGGCATGAAGCTCGGCGAGCTCACGCCGGAGCTCCGTCAGCGCTTCAACATCCAGGGCGGCGAGGGCGTCGTCGTCACCGAGGTCGATCAGAAGAGCCAGGCCAACGAGAAGGGCATCAAGGCGGGCGACGTCATCGTCGAGATGGATCTGACCAAAGTCACCAAGCCCGCCGAGATCACCGACCTGCTCAAGAAGGCGGAGCAGACCCGCAAGACCTCGGTGCTGCTGCTCGTGCAGCGCGGCGAGGACCGCCGCTTCGTGGCCCTCCGCATCGGCGGCTAGGCCTTTCGGCTTTCATCTGGGACAGCGGCCGCGCCGGAGCAAGGCTTCGGCGCGGCCTTCTTTGTGTGCCGAGCATGAACGACAGCTTGGAGGTGGAAGTCCTCTATCCAGCCTGATGGCGGCGAAGGATTAGCGAAGCGCAAGGGCGTCGCCGCGAGGCGGGGTCTGAAGGAAGCGTGGAGCAAAGCCACGGCCCGATGGACAAGAACCGGATAAAGAGGCCTGCCCGGCCGGACGAGCGAGCAAAGGGTCGCGAAGTCCACGGCCATCAAGGGCCGGGGTGGTAAATTCGGCGGGCGCGCGGCGAAGGCGGTCGGTCTTACCTCGGGAGATCTCCGGCGTGTCCGGAAGTCCGGACCGAGCGGTCGGCAACGGTCGCGAGCGCGGCGGAGAAGTCAGCAGAGGGCATAGTAGGCGGAGCGATCCGCCGAAGGCCCGAACGTGGAGTGGCAAGTAGAGCGGCGATCTCGCGCGGACCATGCGGCAGAAGACCCAGTACGAACTGGCCTTCCCAACGGCAGCGAAGGGTGAAGCCCCGAGGGCCGAGGGCGAAGGGACCGAAGCCCGCACGGCGAGAGCCGATGTCGAACGCCGGACGGCCGTGGTTGGGCCGTCGATGGAAGCGGTTGTCGAGCGCGACAACCTGAAGAAGGCGCTGGCGCAAGTCCGGCGCAACAAGGGAGCGCCGGGCGTGGACGCGATGAGCGTCGACGCCCTCGTCGCTCACCTCGAGGACCACTGGCCGACGATCCGGGCTCAGCTGCTTGAGGGCACTTACCGTCCGCAGCCGGTGCGGCGGGTCGAGATACCGAAGGCCTCGGGCGGGACACGACCGCTCGGCATTCCGACGGTGCTCGACCGCTTCATCCAGCAAGCGGTGCTGCAGGTGCTGCAAGCAGACTGGGACCCGACGTTCTCCGAGTCGAGCTTCGGCTTCCGGCCGGGGCGTTCGGCGCATCAGGCGGTGGCACGTGCGCAACAGTACATTGCGGACGGGCATCGCTGGGTGGTGGACCTCGACCTGGAGAAGTTCTTCGACCGGGTCAACCACGACCTCTTGATGGGGCTGGTGGCGCAGCGTGTATCCGACCGACATATCCTCAGGCTCATTCGCGGCTTCTTGACCGCGGGCGTGCTGGCAGACGGTCTGGTCGGGCCGACGGACGAGGGCACGCCGCAAGGCGGGCCGCTCTCGCCGCTCTTGTCGAACCTGATGCTGGACGTGCTGGACCGGGAACTCGAGACGCGCGGCCATCGCTTCGTGCGCTACGCCGACGACTGCAACATCCATGTGCGCAGCCGTCGTGCGGGCGAGCGGGTGAGGGAGAGCGTCGAGCGGTTCCTCGCCCGGCGGCTCAAGCTCGAGGTCAACAGAGCGAAGAGCGCGGTCGCGCGCCCGAGCGAGCGCAAGTTCCTGGGCTTCAGCTTCATGAACCGCAAGCAGCCTCGGCGCCGGATCGCGCCGCAGGCCCTCGCGCGCTTCAAGAGCCGAGTGCGGGAGCTGACGCGACGCTCGCGGAGCACAACCCTGGGGCGGATCGCCGAGGACTTGTCGCGCTACCTCGTCGGCTGGCGCGGCTACTTCGGCTTCTGCCAAACCCCGTCGGTGCTGCAACGACTGGACGAGTGGATCAGGCGGCGGCTGCGTGCCATCGCCTGGAAGCAGTGGCGGCGCGGACCTCGGCGCTTCACCGAGCTACGCCGCCGTGGCGTCGGCAAGGACTTGGCGGCGCAAACTGCCGGCAGTCCCGCCGGGCCGTGGCGGCTCAGCCACAGCCCGGCCCTCGCCATCGCTCTGCCCACGGCCTTCTTCACCGCGCTCGGCCTCGCTTCCCTCGCCGCCACCAATGCCGTCTAATCCCACGAACCGCCGTGTACCGACCCGTCTGCACGGTGGTGTGGGAGGGGCGAAGCCGCGAGGCTTCCCCCTATCCCGATTCTGCGAGCGACGCGGCCTCTACGCGTCCGCCGCGAACTCGCTCTGCCGATACCCTTGCAAGTACAGGAGCGCGGTGAGGTCGCCGTGATCGATTGCGGCGGTCGCCACAGTCCTCAATGCAGGCTTGGCCCTGAACGCGACGCCGAGGCCGGCCGCCTCGACCATGTCGATGTCGTTGGCGCCGTCGCCGACAGCCAGCGACTCCGAAATTTCGACCTTCAATTCGCGGCAGAGCGAGACGAGCGCCTCGCGCTTGGCCTCGCGCCCGAGAATGGGCTCGGTCACGATGCCGGCGACGACGCCGTCGCGGACGACGAGATCGTTGGCATAGTGCCAATCGAAGCCGACGCGCGGCGCCACGTAGCCGGTGTAGACGCGGAAGCCGCCCGAAACGAGCGCCGAGCGCGCGCCGTGCGCGCGCATCGTGGCGACGAGTGTGCGCGCGCCGGGCACGAAGACGATACGCTCGCGCGCTTCCTTGAGCGCCGTCTCCTCGAGGCCGCCGAGGAGCGCGACGCGCTCGCGCAGCGCCTCCTTGAAGCGCAGCTCGCCGTTCATCGCGCGGCGGGTGATGTCGGCGACCCGCTCGCCGATGCCGACGAGGGCCGCGAGCTCGTCGACCATCTCGTTGACGATGACGGTCGATTCCATGTCGGCGACGAGCAGACGCTTGCGGCGCCCGGCGGCGGCCTGTAGGACCGCGTCGACCGGCCGGCCGGCGAGCGCGCCGACCGCGATCTCGCGCAGGCGCAGGTCGGGCGCCCCTTCGAGCGCGATGTCGCACGCGATGCCGGGAGCGAGCCAATCGATGTCGCCCACCATCACCCCCGCCGCGCGCAGCGCGTTCCACGCCATGTTTGCCGTCTCCGGCGTGAGCTTGGCGGTCGCCGGATCGGCGATGAGCGTGAGGACGGAGCGCATGGCGCCGCTGAAGGGACCCCGGGGCGGGCTTTTCTAGAGGCCGGGTGTGACGCGCGACAAGCCGGGAGAATTCGCCGCGTCACAGCGCCGCAACGCGGCGCGGCATAGTGCCGGGCGAAGCGGCGCGCGCCGCGCGGTGGTCTTCGCCGGCCCCACCGCGAGCGGCAAGTCGGCGGCGGCGCTGGCGGCGGCGAAAGAGTTCGGCGGCGTCGTCATCAACGCCGACAGCATGCAGACCTATCGCGAGCTCGCGGTACTGACCGCGCGGCCCGACGCGGCCGCGATGATGGCCGCACCGCACAAGCTCTACGGCATGATCCCCGCGTGCGAAGCCTGCTCCGCGGCGCGCTGGCGCGAAATGGCGCTGGCCGAAATCGACGCCGCCGCTGCCGCCGGGAGGCTGCCGATCCTCGCCGGCGGCACCGGACTTTACATCGAAGCGCTGCGCAGGGGCCTGGCACCCGTGCCCGCGATTCCGCCTGCCCTACGCAAAAAGGCGAAGGCGCTGGTCGCGGAGGAGGGCGCCGCCGCATTTCACGCACGGCTCGCGCGCGTCGATCCCGCCGCGGCCGCCAGGTTGCACCCGAGCGACCGCCAGCGCATGGTGCGGGCCTGGGAGGTAAAGACGGCGACCGGAAAATCGCTGCTCGAATGGCAGCGCAAACCGGCCGCGCCTGCGGATGCGCCGAGGCTTCTAACCTTCGTCTTCTTGCCGCCGCGGGAAACGCTCTATGCCGCTTGCGACCGGCGCTTCGCCGCGATGATCGCGGCCGGCGCTATCGACGAGGTAAAGGCCCTGATCGCGCTCGAGCTCGATGCCGAGTTGCCGGCGATGAAGGCGGTCGGCTTGCGCGAGATCGCGGCCTACCTCAACGGCGACCTAGACCGCGCGCGCATGATGGCCTTGGGCCAGCGGGCGACCCGGCGCTATGCTAAGCGGCAGTACACGTGGTTCCGGCACCGGCTGCCGGACGGCGTCCTGCTCGAAGAGCAATATTCGGAAAGCCTGAACGGCATCGTATTTACGAAAATTCGCGAATCCTGGTTGACTTTGTAACAGAACGCCTCTACTAGCGCGGCAAGCCGCCGTTGCGCGCCCGCGCTTCGGCGGCATTGATTCGCGAAATTACGTGAGTTTTCGAGGGCTTGGATATGTCGACCGAGACGATGAACGGAGCCCAACTGCTGCTGCGCGCGCTGGGAGACCAGGGCGTCGACGTCGTTTTCGGCTATCCCGGCGGCGCGGTCCTGCCGATCTACGACGAGCTGTTCAAGCAGAACTCGATCCGCCACATCCTCGTTCGCCAGGAGGGCGGCGCGGTTCACGCGGCCGAGGGCTATTCTCGCTCGACCGGCAAGGTCGGCGTCGTGCTCGTGACCTCGGGTCCGGGCGCCACCAATGCGGTCACCGGCCTCACCGACGCGCTGATGGACTCGATTCCGATCGTGTGCCTCACGGGCCAAGTGCCGACGCATCTGATCGGCAACGACGCGTTCCAGGAGGCCGACACCACCGGCATCACGCGCCCCTGCACCAAGCACAACTACCTCGTCAAGAGCGCCGGCGACGTCTCGCGCATCGTGCACGAGGCCTTCTACGTGGCGAAGAGCGGACGGCCCGGCCCCGTCGTGGTCGACCTGCCGAAAGACGTGCTGTTCGCGCAAGGCCCCTACACGGCGCCGCCCGCTCCCGGGAAGGAGCACAAGAACTACCGCCCGCGCGTCAAAGGCGATCTCCGCGCGATCGAAGAGGCGGTTGCGCTGATGGCCAAGGCGAAGAAACCGCTCTTCTATTGCGGCGGCGGCGTCATCAATTCCGGTCCGCGCGCGGTGCAGCTCTTGACCGAGTTCGTGAAGCTCACCGGCTTCCCGATCACGCTGACGCTGATGGGCCTGGGCGCCTATCCCGCCTCGGACAAGCAGTTCCTCGGCATGCTCGGCATGCACGGGCTCTGGGAGGCGAACTGGGCGATGCACGATTGCGACGTGATGATCTGCATCGGCGCGCGCTTCGACGACCGCGTCACCGGCCGCCTCGACGCGTTCGCGCCCCGATCCAAGAAGATCCACGTCGACATCGATCCCTCCTCGATCAACAAGAACGTGCGCGTCGACCTCGCCATCGTCGGCGACTGCGGGCACGTGCTCGAGGACATGATGAAAGTGTGGAAGGCGCGCCAGGCGCAGCCCGACAAGAAGGCCCTCTCCGACTGGTGGCGCCAGATCGGAGAATGGCGCGCGCGCGATTGCCTGAAGTACAAGCCATCGAAGGAGCTGATCAAGCCGCAATACGCGCTCGAGCGGCTCTATCACCACATCAAGGACAAGGACTTCTACATCACGACGGAAGTGGGCCAGCACCAGATGTGGGCGGCGCAGTTCCTGAAGTTCGAGAAGCCCAACCGCTGGATGACCTCGGGCGGGCTCGGCACGATGGGCTATGGCCTCCCCGCCGCGATGGGCGTGCAGATCGCGCACCCGGAGGCGCTCGTCATCGACGTGGCGGGCGAAGCCTCGATCCTCATGAACATCCAGGAGATGAGCACCATCGCGCAGTACCGCCTGCCGGTGAAAGCGTTCATCCTCAACAACGAATACATGGGGATGGTGCGCCAGTGGCAGGAGCTGCTGCACGGCGGGCGCTACGCCGAGAGCTACATGGATTCGCTGCCCGATTTCGTGAAGCTTGCCGAGGCCTTCGGCGCGGTGGGCCTGCGCGCCGAGAAGCCCGGCGACGTCGACGGGCTCATCCAGGAGATGATCAAGGTGAAGAAGGCCGTCATCGCCGACGTGCGCGTGGACAAGGCCGAGAACTGCTTCCCGATGATCCCCTCGGGCAAGGCGCATTACGAGATGATCTTGGGCGAAGACGCGGCCACGACCGGCGAGCAGAAGGTGTCGGAAGAGGGGATGGTCCTCGTTTAGCGTCGTAGGGGCGGGTCCCCGACCCGCCCCTGCCGCGCACCGCACGGAGTTTGAGCAAGGAGCAGGGCGTTTCCGCTGACGCGCAGAACGCCGCGGCGGCGGGGACACGGGCGGGTCGGGGACCCGCCCCTACGGGGCCACGGACGAAATGAGCAAAGACCGCAAGATCATCCGCCACACCTTCTCGGTCTTGACCGACAACGAGCCCGGCGTCGCCGCGCGCATCATCGGGCTCTTCTCGGGGCGCGGCTACAACATCGACAGCATGACGGTCGCCGAGGTCGATCCCGAGAAGAAACTCTCGCGCTTCACCATCGTCACCACAGGCACCGAAATGGTGCTGGAGCAGATCCGCCATCAGCTCGAGCGCCTGGTCTCGTCGCGCGCGGTGACGGACTTGACCGCCGAGGGCCCGCATCTCGAGCGCGAGCTGGCGCTCATCAAGGTGAAAGGCGAGGGCAACCAACGCATCGAGGCGCTGCGCATCGCCGACGTCTTCCGCGCCCGCGTCGTCGACAGCTCGCTGGAGAGCTTTATCTTCGAGGTCACCGGCTCGACCGAGAAGGTCAACGCCTTCATCAACCTCATGCGCGAGTTGGGGGTCGTCGAGATCGCCCGCACCGGCGTCGCCGCGATGAGCCGCGGGGCGAAGGGGATGTGAGCCGCGACGTCGTGGCGCGAACTCCCGCACCCGGATCGACTGGGCCATGCAGGGAAAACCGTCAGTGGTCGGAGGGTCGATGCTGATGCGGTTCGATTCGCTGGGCAATCCTGTGAGAGTCCTGCATTATTAGGAACGGGGTCACTCTCGGTGGCGCGTTTGATGAGCCTGTCGGCGCGCGAGAAGGCGAAGCTCGACGCTTTCGATACGATCTACCGGCAGGGCCAGCTGCCGGTGATGCGGGCCATAGAAAGCCGAACATGCGGCTGTGCCTACGGTGCGACGAGCTGGGCGACCCGGGACGAGGCGGACCTTATCGCAGCCGTGCTGGGGCTAGGGCCGAGGGTCGGGCTTCTCGAAATTGGCGCAGGGTCGGGCTGGCCGGCACTCTATCTCGCCTTGAAATCGGGCTGCGACGTGACGCTCACGGATCTGCCCGTGAGCGGCCTTGAGATCGCCCTCGAGCAGGCGGCCCGCGACGGAATCGGCGCTCGCTGCCGCGCATTGATCGCCGACGTTGCGCGGCTGCCGTTTCCGGACGCGAGCTTCGACGTCATCAACCAGAGCGACGTGCTTTGCTGCCTCGTGCAGAAGGGGAAGGCGATGAGCGAGTGTCGCAGGGTGATCGCGCCGGGCGGACATATGGCCTGCTCGCTGATCTACGTGCCCTCGGGGCTCGACCCCGATGATCATGCCCGGGCGGTGGAGACGGCGCCGGATTTCGTCGAGGCGGAGGCGTAGTATCCGGTGCTTTTCGCGGCGACCGGCTGGGCGATTCTCAAGCGATACGAACTGACGGAAGCCTTCACCAAGAGCTGCAGGAAGAAGCTGCGCGCGGAGGAAGACCTGCACGTGGACCTCCAGCGGGTCGTGGGCGCCAGCGAACTCGAACGGCATCGCGCGCGCATGAGCCGGCGCATCGCAGTGCTGGAGCGGGGGCATCTGAAGCGCGAGCTGTTCGTCCTCGGGGCCGTGCCGTGAAGCAGGCCGCAGAAGATCCGGCTCTGGTACCCGCGCGTGCGCAAGCTGGGGAGGAAGCGAGCGGCGAGACACCGGTTTGCTATAGAATGATCCATCAGGGAAGGGAGAGTCGAAATGCCGGTCCGTTTCGCGGCAGGACTGCTCGCCGCGTTCGCCGTTCTGGGCGTGGCCGCGTCGGCCTCCGGCGAGCTCGTCAAGCTCCAGCCGCGGCCCGGCATCGAGTTGCGCCTCGCAGTCGAGGCGCGGCCGCAGGCGGCGGCAATCGCGCTGCTGTTCGCGGGCGGGCACGGCAAAATCCAGCTCGACGAGGGCGGGCAGCCGCAGGGCCTGCGCGGCAATTTCCTCATCCGCGCGCGCAATCACTTGGCTGCGCGCGGAATTGGCCTCGTGTTGGTCGACGCGCCCTCGGACCGCCAGGACGAGCGCGGGATGTTCGGCTGGCGGCAGACCGCCGAACATGCGGGCGATATCGGAGTGGCGGTGCGCGCGATGCGCCAGCGCTTCGGCAAGCCGGTGTGGCTCGTCGGCACCAGCGCCGGCACGGTTTCGGCCGCCAGCGGCGCGGCGAGGCTCCGCGGCGCGGAGCGCCCGGATGGCGTCGTGCTGACGGCCACGATCACGCAGCAGACGGGCGGCCGCGGCTACACCGTGTTCGATGTGGGCCTCGCGGCCTATACCGGGCCGGCCCTCGTCGGCTCGCACGAGGGCGACGCGTGCCAGGCAACGCCGCCCGGCGATGCGGCGCGCGTGCTCGCCGCCCTGTCCGGCGCGCGGCCCAAGAAGCTCCTGATGTTTAGCGGCGGCGCGCCGCCGCGCAGCCCGCCCTGCGAAGCGCACGCGCAGCACGGCTTCCTCGGCATCGAAGCGCAGGTGATGAACGCGATCGCCGATTTCATCCTGCGTCCGGGCCCGTAAGGGGGCGCGGCGCGCCGGCCGTTTTAGCGCTCGACCGCCGCGCCGACCCTGGTTCTCGCGCTTGAACGTCTGCGCCCGACTCTCGGTTCTTCCAAGAGTCCCTGGCTACTGCGACTTCTTGCGCGGATCGTCGTTCGGATTGACGTAGGTGATGGCCCAGGGCCCGACCGAGTTGAGTTGGATGACCGTGTCCTCGTCGATGAACGCGAAGTGCGCCATGCCGGGCTGAAGCGCGAAGAAACTGCCGGCCGGCAAGTCCTTGGCCTTGCTCGGGTCGGCGGTCTCGCCCATGCCGAGGCGGAAGTTGCCCGACATGACGGTCACGATTTCGGGCCTCGGATGCGTATGCGGCGCGATGCGATAGCCCTTCGGCAGCTTTAGGCGCATCGCGAACACGCCCTCCCTGCTCGGATCACCGAACAGCACGGTCGCTTCGGCACCCGGCAGCAGCGATGGAGGACCGGACGACCATTTGATTTCTCCCGGCGAGACGATCTTGTGCGTATCCTGGGCGGCGGTGGTGGCCGCCGTCGCGGCAATGGCTGCTGTACCGAGCAGCAGAATCTGGAGCGCGATCCTCATGGCGTTCCTCCCGTGGCAATCCGGGCGTGGCGCCTTCCGCGCGGGACGCGCCCGGTAACGCGACTCTACGACTTTGCGCGACGGCAAACAACGCACGGACGATGACGACAATTCGGCCACCGCCCTGTCGTACGGCGACGTTATCGCCGGCTCACTCCGCCGGCGCGGGCGCAGGCGCCGTGCGCGTCTCGGCTTCGCCCGGCAGCAGGGACACGAACAGTACCGTGCAGGCCGCGATCGCGGCCATCGCCAGCAGCAGCGTCGTGAAGCCCGAGGCCTTCACCAGCGGGCCGAGGAAGTAGACGGCGAGGGCCGAGACTCCGAGGCCCACCGCAAGTCGCACGCCGGCGACGCGGCTCCGCATCTGATCGTCCACATAGCGCACGATCATCGCGTCGATGAACGGGATCGCGCCGAACACGAAGGCCATGAAGCCCACCGCCAGGACCCACAGCGCCCAGCCCTCGCTGAACGCGGCGAGCGCGAAGAACGGGATCTGCATCGCCGCGATGGCGAGATAGAGCGGCTTCAGCGGCATCTTGTCGGTGAGGCGGCCGACGATGATCTGCGCGAACGAGCCCACCGCGTAGACGGCGGCGAGCAGCGCGCCGAGGCTCGCCGGATCCTCCACGATGCCGCGGAAGCGTTCGCGCAAGAGCTCGCCGTTGCCGTTGGTGGTGAAGTTGAAGATGAGGTTGGCGGTCACCGCGCTGGCGGTCATCACCAGAACAATGCGAAGCATTGTCCCGCGCGAAAGCGCGGGCTTCGTGCGCGGGCGTTTGGCCGGCGCCATCGCCTCCGAGGGCGCCAGCAGCACGAACAGCACGCCGCAGAGAATCGAGACCGCCCCCGGTACGATGAAGGCCATGCGCCAGCCGAAATACTTGACGAGAACGCCCGTCAAGAGCGCGGCCGCCGCGATGCCGAGATTGCCGGCAAGGCCGTTGATGCCGATGGTGAGGCCCGGCCTGAGCGCGTTCTGCACCAGCATCGGGATGCCGACCGGGTGATAGATCGCGGCGAAGGTGCCGAGCACCGTCAGCGCCGCCGCCATCTGCCAGGCGCTCTGCGTCGCCGCCACCAGCAACGACGCCGCGCCGATCCCGAAGAAAAAGATCACCATCATCGCGCGCCGGCCCCAGAGATCGCCGAGGCGGCCGGCCGGGATCGAGCCCAAGCCGAACATCACGAAGGCGCCCACCGTGTAGGGCATCAGGTCTTCCCAGCGCGCGAGCCCGAAATCGGCGGCGATGGCCGAGACGGCGGTGGCGAAGATGAGCAGGAACAGGTGGTCGAGCGCGTGGCCGACGTTGAGCAGCAACGCCAGCGGGCTGGCGTTGCTCATATGCGTTGCGCGGTGTTCGACGGCGGCCATCGGTCCATCCGGGCGGGGCGGCGGCGCATCCTAGTGCGGGCTCGGCCGGCGCCCAAGCCCGTCGGCGCATGCGCCCTCTGCGGCCGGCGCCGCGTTCGCCAATGCCCCTCGACAGGCCCCTTGCGCCATGCCATCAAGCCCGCGATTTCGATCGGCCGCGCCGCCGCTTGCGGGGCTTTGCCCGCACCGCCGCCCGGCCCATTCTCAAGGGCAAGACGCACCCGGAGGGCACAACCCATGCGTGTTTACTACGACCGCGACGCCGATGTGAATCTCATAAAGGGCAAGAAGATCGTCATCGTCGGCTACGGCAGCCAGGGCCACGCCCACGCGATGAACCTCCGCGATTCCGGCGTCAAGGACGTGCGCATCGCGCTGCGCCCCGGCTCGGCGACGGTCAAAAAGGCCGAGGCCGCAGGCTTCCAGGTGATGGCGCCGGCCGAGGCGGCCAAGTGGGCCGACATCGTCATGGTGCTGACGCCCGACGAGCTCCAGGCCGACATCTACAACGCGGACCTGAAGCCCAACATGAAGCAGGGCGCCGCCATCGCCTTCGCGCACGGCTTCAACATCCACTTCGCGCTGATCGAGCCCCGGAAGGACATGGATTGCTTCATGGTGGCGCCGAAGGGCCCGGGCCACACGGTGCGCTCCGAATACCAGCGCGGCGGCGGCGTGCCCTGCCTCTTGGCCGTGCAGCAGAACGCCTCCGGCAACGCGCTCGAGATCGGCCTCTCCTATGCCTCGGCGATCGGCGGCGGCCGCGCCGGCGTGATCGAGACCAATTTCCGCGAGGAATGCGAGACCGATCTCTTCGGCGAGCAGGTCGTGCTGTGCGGGGGCCTCGTCGAGCTGATCAAGGCCGGCTACGAGACGCTGGTCGAGGCCGGCTACGCGCCCGAGATGGCCTATTTCGAGTGCCTGCACGAGGTGAAGCTCATCGTCGACCTCATCTACGAGGGC
>Ga0187893_10004383_pt1 | contig 26977 bp, 28 predicted proteins | sample MA1701074metaG_FD_139574 | JGI IMG/M metagenome (GOLD analysis project Ga0187893, IMG submission 139574) | White microbial mat communities from a basaltic lava cave in the Kipuka Kanohina Cave System on the Island of Hawaii, USA - MA170107-4 metaG ... | reverse complement strand
CCTATCTCGACGATCTCTCGCCACGCGAATGCTTACGCAAAGCTGGCATTCTTTCCGAACACTTTTGGCTCCAAGATGTCTTCCCGCCAAAAGTATGACATATTTTTTGGAAACCTACTTAGTTGCTAATTCTAGAGCTTGGTTAATATCGTTTACTGAGGGCAATTCAATTCGTTTGGCAAGCGCTAATGCCTTAGTAAGGTAATCTCTAGCCTCTTCGTACCTTTCTTCTTTAATAAAAACTCTTCCTAGATTTAATAGACTCAGAGTTTCCGTTCGAGGATCACCAATCCTAATGGCAATATCCAATGCTTCATTGTAATGTTGTATAGCATTTTCCGTTTTGCCCAACTTCAGATAGATATTTGCTAAAGTTCCTAGTCTAAGGGCTTCGCCTCTTCGGTCACCAATCTTATGCGCTAGTTCCAAGCTTTTTTGAATGTATGTTAATGCAAGTTCCAAATCACCCATTCTCAGTAGAATATTTCCTAAATTGCTATAGGCAAAAGCTGTCCCTGTGGTGTTACCCACTCTCTCAGATATTAAAAGTGATTCCTCGTATAGGCTGCGCGCACGTTCAATATTATTCGTTTGAAGATTTGCATTACCCAAATTGTTTAATGTTACACTTTCTCCTACATAATCCCCTAGTTCGCGTGTGATTTTCAGCGCTTGTTCGTAGAATTTCAAGGCGCGATTATGTTCTCTCCGCATGGCATAAGCATTGCCTAAATTGCTTAATCGGTTTGCCTCCCCTGCTCTATCGCCAATTTCTCTTGCAATTATTAAAGCCTGTTCGAAGAATTCAGTTGCCCGTTGGATTTCGCCCAAATTCAAGTAAGTACTTCCTAAATTGCCAAGTGCATTGCTTTCGCTTTTACGGTCACCGAGTTCACGGCTAAGAGCTAATGCCTGGTCATAAAGATCAATTGCACGGCGAGTTTCGCCTATTGCAGCATAGGTGCTACCAATATTGCCTAATGTCGCTGCTTCAGTTACTTTATCCCCATCTTCACGGGCAATTTGTAACGTCTCTTCATATAAGTCTAATGCGCGCTTGTAGTCGCCACTTACGAAATTATTGTTTCCAATTATTCCTATATTTGACTTTGTCGGTCTGTCTGACATCGGCTTATTCATGAAGAACTATCCTTTTGGACGTATAAAGAAAGCAATAATTTCCAAAATACAGCCTGCAACAATCATTATCCACCCCGTCCAACCATATGGCGTTGACGTAGTAATGTTCACGCCTATGCCTACTAATATTGTAGCTAATAGTGCCAATATAAAAACTGTCGTTGCTTTCTGTTTACCCTGATCAACTTCAATTTTTAGTTTTTGATTTTCAAGCTCGAACGAATGAACACGCTCTTCTAGTTTTTTAACTTTTACTTCTAGTTGCATTGATGTGGCAAGTGCTAATTGCTTTTCCTCGTATAACTTTTCTATCATGGGTTTATTCCGAACGTAGTCATTCACATCGAATCGTGTAACCCATTCGACATACTCACCTATGATGGTGCGTTTTGCTTGATCAATAGTGTCATCAGGCATAACTAGCTCTGAATAATAGAAACCCTCAAGTAACTTGATTTCAATTGTTTTAGTAGTATAGCCCTGATTTATTCGGAGATCAACCGTGAATATCTCTCGCGTTAATCATTATCAGAGTAGAATTCATCTCTCGAAACAGAAACAACTTCCTGATAAGAAAGAAGCGCAGTGTCCAAACGGATCTTCATCTCCGCCGACCACGGCATGGCAATCATCTACTTCCTGCAAAGCGACGTCCTCCCGACTCTGCTCGATGCGGGCGTCGAAGTCATCGTCCTCACCGATGATGAAATCGTCGCACAGCTCGCCTCACGCTTCACGCAACACGGTCTTACCTTCGAAGGTTTGCGCCTCAAAGAGGCGAATAAATTCGCTACTACGTATCAACCGCGCCTGCAATGGTTGCTCGCCTACCTGCGCCGCGTCGGCGGCTCGCGCCGCATCAACACCGAAGCCATGGACAGCCACATCTGGGAAGTCTGGGCGGAGAACTCGTGGAAGTTCCGTTTGGGCATTTGGCTTCCCTCCGCGCTGATGATTCTCCTATTGCGGAATTTTTCCTTCGCCCGCAGATTTTTGATTCGGATGCAAAACCGCTTCACGCCTGACCCTGGGCTGTACACCGACCTCTTTGACAAATACCAACCCGACATGGTCATCGCTTCGACTCCAGGCTGGCGCATGGATCGTTACCTCCTGCGCGAATCCACCCGACGCGGCATCCCGAACATGACCGTCATCGTCGGCTGGGACAATTCATCGTCGTACAACGTCTCTGGCGCAGACGTTCAGTGGGCAACGTGTTGGTCTCAACTGCAAAAGGACGAGTTGGTCTACGGCTCCGATTGGGAGTCAGACCACGTGAACATCGGCGGCATCCCATCCTATGACGGATATTTCCGGGAGCAATGGCTCATGCCGCGTGACGAATATTTCAAACTGCACGGGCTTGACCCGAGCCGTAAGTTGATCTCATACGCCAGCAGTTTTGTCCATTTTGCGCCGAACTTCCCGAACATCGAAGCGCTGGCGAAATTGGTTTCATCTGACTCGCTGGCAGAGCCTTCGCAGTTATTGATCCGCCTGCATCCGAGTCATTTTCAGGATAAGCCGAAGATATTTGCCGAAGAACGCGCCCGCGTCTTTGAGTTGGAGAAGAAGTACCCGCACGTGCATGTCGTTCAACCTGTGGCGTTGGGCGGGTCACTCGGCTATTACGGGGGCGAAGACATGGATGAGAAATCCTCCATGATGGCGTATTCGGATGTGGTGGTGACCGTCTATTCGACGATGTTAGTTGAGACTGCCGTACACGATACGCCCATGATCGCGGCGACGATTGATTCGCCAAACGGTTGGAATCATCCGAAGAAGTTCTCGCTCTCTTTGAAGAAAATTGGCGACTGGCCCACACACAAAAGATTTCACGATGCGAGAGCAGGACGCGTTGTGACAAGCGAGAATGAATTGCGTGAGGCGCTGAATCTGTACTTGAAAAACAGCGCGATTGATTCTGCCGAACGCAGAAAGTTTGTCGAAGACGAAATCACATTCACCGATGGATCGTCCGGCAAGCGAACAGCGGAGTTTATTTTGGAAACCTTAAACAGATCGGTGGTCGAGTAGGGACGGTGTTCTTCCGTCCCATATCGAGACCACCAATAACTTGTGAAAATGAAATTTCATGGTGTGGTCTCGATACGCCTTCCGCTGTCGCCTCAGTCTACTCGACCACCAGAGGGTATAATCCCCCCTCGGAGGCACTCTCATGACCGAAACTAAACCCCTCAACTGGAAACCCAAACCCGGCGTCGGCATGGCCGTTGTGCGACGCGACGACGGCGGGATGAACCTGACCTTTACCGATCTATCGGACGCAACACTGCACGACTGGCGCGAGTTTGCCATGGATCACCTTCTCGGCGCATCGGGCCGCACACGAAACCTGTATGACCTGCGCTCGGTGAAAGAGATACCTGAAAAAGCCATCCGCGCCGCGGTGGAAGCGAACAGCGATCCCTCTGCGCGCAACATCCGCGTGGCGGTTGTGGTTGCCAATGAACAAGTGGCGAATGCGATTCGCGACGTTGCCGCGCTCGCGCTGGCTGGCACCGCATCCGCATTAAGAATATTCACCGATATCAACAAAGCCGAAGCCTGGCTCGCACGCCCGCTCGATCAGATACCATAGTTTCTTAGCCATGGAGTACGCAGAGAATTTGAGAAAAACTCAAGAACTCGGTGATCTCTGTGGCGTTTCTATTTTGTGAAATCTTCCTCCCTCCAAATCGGCAATCATGAATTCAAATGGGGAAGCCGCACCTACATCATGGGCATCCTCAACGTCACGCCCGATTCCTTCTCGGGCGACGGCCTCCTCGCGACCGCGAATTTGCTCGAGCATTGTCGTCGTCAGGCGGAATATTTCCTCAAACATGGGGCAGATATCCTCGATGTCGGCGGTGAGTCCACGCGGCCCGGCGCACAAAGAGTAACCGAAAAAGAAGAGATCGATCGTGTATTCCCCGTCATTCAAGCGATTCGCAAGGACTTTCCAGACGCGCTGATTTCCATTGATACGTCGAAAGCCGCGGTGGCGCAGGCGGCATTCATCGCCGGTGCAAATATTCTCAACGATGTGTGGGCGCTTCGCGCCGACCCTCAACTTGCTTCGGTTGCGTCAACCTTTCGCGTGCCCGTGATCCTCATGCACAATCGAAGCGATCCCGCCAGTGTCGAAGTCCGTGAGAAATTGGGCAACGCATATATTGGCGCGGAATATCAAGACTTGATCGAAGACGTGAAACGCGAATTACTCGCCAGTGTGGATATTGCGCGTAATGCGGGGGTAGACGAAACGCGCCTGATTTTGGATCCGGGCATCGGCTTCGGAAAGACTCGTGAGCACAATTTGGCGTTGATCAACAGGCTGGATGAGATCTGCGCGTTGGGGTATCCGTTACTATTAGGCACGTCCCGAAAATCGTTCATCGGCTTTACTCTGGACCTTCCTGCAGACCAGCGGGTGGAAGGCACCGCCGCGACAATAGCCATCGGCATCGCCCGCGGGGCGGATATCATCCGTGTGCACGACGTGAAAGAAATGGCGCGCGTAGCGAGGATGACGGACGCGCTCGTGCGCACCGCGGAAAGGAAACAGCAGGGTGGCTGAAAGAGGAAACAGGTTCATTCACCCGGCAAACTTTTTCTTGATCGTTGGTTTATTGGTTGGCATTTTCTATTGTGTAGCGATTCCCTACGGGGCGGGTTTTGACGAAGAACGACACCTTGTCCGCATTTACTATATGTCGGAGTATGAGTTCCTGCCTGTCTTTTCGGAACCAAGCATTCATCAAGATGTCTTTGCCCTTTCGTATCAACGCCGGTTCGTGCAATCACCCGCGTTCGATATGTTCGCCCGTGAGAATTTCACGCGCCGGTTCAGCACGTTCAACGACCTTCGGTATGGACAGCAAACCCAGTCTATTTATTCGCCTGTAATTTTCTTGCCGCAGGCATTGATCGGCAGGCTGTTATGGTGGAAATATGACTTTCTGATTCTGCCGACCATCATTCTCCAGCGCATCGCAGGTTTCTTGATTTACGTTGCCGCGGGATACTTTGCCATACGCACGGTTCCTGTCGGCAAATGGGTATTTGCCATGCTGGCTCTATCCCCAACCGCGATGTTTCAGGCATCCACCCTGAATGCCGATGGATTCACAACAGGTATCAGTTTTGCATTTATCGGCTTGGTGCTCGAGATCTATTTGAATGAACGGGCAGGAATTAGACTCATTTCTCTGTGGGCGTTGATCCTCTTGTCGTTGCTACTGGGGGTTTCAAAGCCGGGTGCGATCATCTTATTTCCGTTGTTGTTGCTCATCATCAAACAACCTTTTCCCTCGAAGAAATGGATCGTCTTCCTAAGCCTCACGTTGTTGTTTGCGACCGTCTTCAACGTTGGTTGGTCTGTCTTTGCAACGAATGTTTCAACGTATGGTGCAAGCGGAGAACAAAGCGTTTCGCGCCAGTCGAGTTTGATATTGTCTGACCCGTTGGGGTTTCTGGTTGCTCTCTTACAGGGAATGTGGCTGACATTTCCTTATCAGCTTCAGGGATGGGTCGCCGCGTATGGATATTGGGCGGGCAAGGTTCCAGATCCTTTATATCTGTTCTGGGCTGTGTGCCTGATAGCGGCCCTTGTTGCAGACTCTGAGCGCAGGGAAATTTCTTACAAGATCCGAATCTTTCTTATTGGCTTTTTCTTATTTTGTTGTATTGCGTTCTACACCATTGCCTTTATTGGAAACTATGCCACCGGGGGCGTGCTCGCCCTTGCAAAGCACGGACGCTATTACGTTCCATTCGCGCCGATGTTCTTTCTCGGCATCTCCGGGTGGATGACGGTGAACGAGAATAAACGGCGTCTGGCGGAATACATCGTGGCGGGTTCACTGCTGGTTGTTACTGGCTTGTATTCGCTGGGTATCTACACCACATACTATTCGTACTGTGGTTATGATGCCTATGTCGGAGGCGGCTGTATTCTGCCCACCTATAAAAATCTGGAAAAGGAGGATGCTCCGGAGGAGGGCATCACTGGTGATGTCGTGATCCGCCAAACCTTTACCAATCAGTGCGGCAGGCTTGAGACGGTGCGGGTTTATATCAGTTATGTGCCCGAAGATTCCAATGGGCAGTTACTTTTCACGTTGCTCGATGAGAATCGAAATATGGTTACTCAGCAGGAAATACCCTTTCGAGAGATTGTCCCGGATGATTATCTCATCGTTGGCGTGGATCTGCCCCCCGATTCGCGCGGAGGAGAATACGAAATACAATTGAGAGCCGTCAACGTGAAGCCGCAGGAGGAGATCACTGTGCTCTTTACTCGCGGCGACTATTACGCCGGTGAATTGGTGTCAGGTGATGGATCGGCAAAACGGACCGATTTGTTGATCCATTATTCATGTGCCGGCCCGTAAAGGCGATTCAATCGTGTTTAGCGATTACGGACGAGAACTTCTGAAAAGCGGAATTATCGAAGCAAAAGCGGGACACAAAGATGCCGCGCTTCGTTATTTAGATCGTGCCGTGTACATGAGCAACGACCATAATGTGCTTGCCGAAGCGTGGTTTTGGATGAGCCAATTGGCGGGTGATACGGCGGAGAAACGGCGAGCATTGGAGAATTGCCTCTCACATGATCTTCAGCACGCGCGGGCGCGGCGTGAGCTGGCAATCCTCGACGGCAAACTCAAAGCAGACGAGATCGTTGATCCCGATCGTTTGCCGCTTCCTCCTGAAGGCTTACGCGCTACGGATGCCCAGCGATTTATGTGTCCCAAATGCGGCGGGCGGATGTCATTTTCTCCCGACGGTCAATCACTCGTGTGCGAGTATTGCTCGCGCAACCAGAAGCTCACCGTCCAGCCCGGAACCGCGAACGAAAAAGATTTCATCATCGCCATGGCAACCGCGCGCGGGCATGGCAAGCCGCTCAACCAACAGGTCTTTCACTGCGAAGGTTGTGGTTGCGAGTTCATTTTGCCGCCGAACCAAATATCAACTACATGCGTCTATTGCGGTTCGCCGCACGTGGTGAGTTGGGAATCGGATGAGCAATTACTCGCACCCGACGGAATCATCCCTCACGCGTTCGACCAGAAACGAGCGGTCAAGTATTTGATCGAGTGGGTGGAGAAAAGCAAGATCAAGCCTGAAAGAAAGGTTGATCTGCCGCGCGGGGTTTACCTCCCATTATGGACGTTCGATCTCGGCGGCGAGATTCGCTACACGGGTCAGGTACATCAAGCAGAAGATGATGTGTTTGGGCAGTCGCTCCGTGAAACTCGCATGAGACGCGTGTCCGATTCATATCCTGTGCAGATCAATGACCTGCCGATTCCAGCCGCGCGCAAACTTTCTGCTGTATTCCTGAAATTGATTCCCACGTTTGAATTGCGTGCAGTCAAACCGTATGAGCCAGCTTATCTTGCCAACTGGCCCGCCGAAGTGTACGACATCCCCATGGCAGAAGCCTCGCTCGATGCTCGCACACAAGGACTCGCAAAATACAAGCGTGACCTGCCTTTGCTGATCTCACCGGTTCAGCTTCTCTCCGCCTCCTCAGCAAATTTGACAATCGAATCCTTCCGCCTCAACCTGCTTCCTGTGTGGATGACAGAACTTCCGTTCGATGGACGCGAGCATTTAGTGCTTATCAATGGCTGGAATGGTGCTGTGCAAAACGACCTGCCAGAAAATGAGTCAGGCGGATTAATGGAGTGGCTAGGGAATCTGTTGGAGGGATGAAATTTGACAAAGTCCGTCAGTGTGGGTACAATACTTTTGAAAGTACCCCTGCCTGACCGAAGTCTGACGTTATGCGTCAGATACTTATGATTGTAGGTCAGGTGGGGTTCTTTTTTATTTCCGTTTTCTCCGGCGCGGCTTTGTTAGAGAAGAATCGAACATTTCTATGCTGGGGACAAAGGCCCAACGTAAATATGGTGCCATCCACCTGTCGGCCGGTATTCCAATCTTTGTGCTTACACCAATATTGAATCCAGAGCGGATATTACGGATTTCCGAAAGAATGGCCTTATAAAGTTTTTCCTTGGCGACTGTCCGTTTACCCCTACGATGTGAGCCCTTTGGGATTTCTTTATGCTTGTCATTTAGACGAAAGGACATGGCTCCCAACATGATATCTAGACACTGCAAAATGACATGGTCGTGTGAATTGACATCGGTAATATCCTCTTTTCTAATGTCAATAGACTGCCATTTCTTTGTTTTCCTCAGTCCGAGCAAAAACCCTTTGAACTGTTCACTTTTTTCTTCAGTGTCAGGAAATTTGTCGAAATACAAGCGTAGACGAATTCCGTCTGGGGCATGTTCAAGCCCAAAAGCATGTTTAACGAATTGATAATATAAAAGATAGTATTCCCAATCCACTTGTTCGTGCCTCAAACCGCGCGGCAAGTGAGCATTTTGCCTAAACATGATACGAACGCGAACATTGTTTCGTGAGACTTCATTGAAGAAGACGCGGATTAGTTCTTCATACTTTTCCAGATATTGTTCAGTGACTTTCTCCCACTTCACTTCATGATATAGGTTTAGGTCGGCCTTTGTATCGTTAAGTCGATTCGTGATTCTTTGATAATGCGACGAACCGACAATCACACCACCATAGAAGTTGGAATAATACTTGCCCCGTCTGTCTGACTCGTCACAGAAAAGAATGAATTCCTTGTCCCGCATTTACTTTACCTTGCCTTAATTATACACTTGAACCTTTAAGTCATCGTTTGTTTTGCCGGTTTACGTACTTCTCCATCTACCTGTATACTTGTCCCATGCCCTCCACCATCCCCATTCTGCGCGCGAGGCGCGAACGGAGATTTGCCAAGCAGCGCGCTATCGGCGCTCGCAAGCGCAATGCCTTTCTCAGCGCGGGGATGATCCTGTCCATCGGCATTGCCGCACTTATCATCGCGAGCGCGCTCCTATATGGAAACCTCACACGTGACCTGCCATCCATTCAAACACTCCCGATCCTTCTCAATCCTCCGGATGGTCTCCTGCTCCAACCCACGCGCATCTATGACCGTACGCGCGAGAATGTGCTTTTCACCTTCGCCCTGGACGATTCGCCTCGACGATACATTCCCCTCAGTGATACGAATCCACAGTATCTTCCCAAATCGCTCGCGGATGCTGTCATTGCCACATCCGACCCCAACTTTTGGGAGCATGCCGGCTATTCGCTCAACACAATCAACAATTACGAATCACACGATACGCTTGCGCAAAAACTTGCTTACGAACTTCTGCTGTTTAATGAGACCCCGTCCTTTCGCCGCGCGCTTCGCGAACGGATCCTCGCCGCGCAGATCACGTCCCGCTTTGGGCGCACACAAATCCTCGAGTGGTATCTCAACTCCGTGCACTTTGGTCGCTATGCCTTCGGTGTAGAAGACGCGGCACAGCTCTATTTTGGAAAATCTGCGACTCAACTTTCAACCGCAGAGTCCGCCATCCTCGCGGGGGTGAGCGATTCACCGAGCCTGAATCCATATGATGCGCCGCAAACGGCACTCGAACGCGGACGCGAAACGATTCGGAGGATGTCTGCTCTTGGACTCTTATCCGATGAAGCGACCGCCAATGCGTTGGGAGAATCTCCTTTCTTCCAAACACCGCCTCCCGCGCAAGCTCAGCCTGCCGCGGCTTTCGTCAACCTGCTCCTCACCCAATTGGATTCGCAATTCCCTCGCGTGCGAATCGAACGCGGTGGTCTGACAATCATCTCATCGCTCGACGCGGATTTGCAAAGACAAGCCTCGTGTATCTCCGCGTTTTATGCCGCGCGGCTTGCCGGTCTTCCCGATCCGTTGATCGAATGTGATTCGGCAAGATATCTGTCCGCATTGCCTCCGTCGGTCACGATCCCCGATTCGTCCGTGAGCGCGATCATTACCGACCCTCGAACGGGACAAGTCCTTGCCGTGGTCGGTGAAATGTTTCAGGCGGAAGAGACGCCGCTGGTTGGCGCGCATAAGCCAGGCTCCGCGCTGGATGCGTTTGTATATCTGACAGGGTTCACACGCGGCCTGAGCCCCGCGTCGTTGATTTGGGATATCCCCGGCAAGACCGATGTCCAGAATTTCGACGGTGAATATCATGGACCGATTCGTTTGCGTGTGGCATTAGTGAACGATTATGCGGCGCCCGCTGAACAGGTGCTCTCACAGATGGGTGTTGAAAACGTGGATAGGATTACAAACTCGTTTGGGACTGAGCGAGATGCTGAGTTATCGTTGCTGGACGCGGCCGGTGCGTATGGCATCTTTTCCCAGCAAGGCGTTCATTTCGGACAGAGCTTGAACGATGAATTCCAATCGGTCGCCGTTCTCAAGGTGGAGGGATATGACGGCAGCGTCTGGCTTGATTGGACGAGACCCGAAGCAAAGCCTGTGGTTACGCCGGCGCTGGCGTATCTGATGAATCATTCGCTGAGTGACGAGACTGCACGTGAAGACAATTCGAGCGTGTTCAATGTGGGCAGACCGGCAGCCGTGAAGCTGGGTCAAACCGACGACGCATTGGACGCCTGGACGATCGGGTATACACCCTCGCGAGTCGTGGCAGTTTGGGTGGGCACACGCGAAGAAAATAATTTGTCGCCGCGAATCCCTGCCGTGTTGTGGAATGCATTGATGCAGGTTGCATCGCAGGAGCTGCCCGTTGAGGATTGGTCGTTGCCAGCGGGTGTGTCGGTCATCAATGTGTGCGAGCCATCGGGCATGTTGCCGACATCCGATTGCCCGAAAGTGGTGAATGAAGTTTTCCTGCAAGGCAACGAACCCGTGCAGGCGGACAACATGTATCGCAAGTATGCGATTAATCGTGAGACCGGTTTGCTGGCAACCGTTTTTACATTGCCCCAATTGGTCGAAGAACGCGTGTATCTTGTCGTGCCTGCCGATGCGCGTTCGTGGGCGGAAAGCGCGGGTATCGAAATCCCGCCTGCTTCATATGATGTGATTCAAGCCCCTCCAGTCAACACTGATGTAAACATCACGTTCCCCGAATTGTTTGCCGAGGTCGGCGGTGTGGTGCAATTGACCGGCACCGCGGCAGGGGATGATTTTGCCTCCTATCGCGTACTGGTGGGTCAGGGATTGAATCCGCAAGACTGGATTCAGATTGGCGAGGGAAGTTTACCGGTGACCGATGGTTTGCTCACGGAATGGAACACGGAGGGTTTGAGCGGGTTATACGCCGTGCAGTTGCAGGTGATTCGAAGCGATCAGCGTGTGGAAACAGCCATCATTCAAGTAACCGTTAACAACTAACGATTTAGGAGACTGCAAATGGACAAAGAAACTTTAATTGCGATCGGCATTCTCGGCTGTGTCGTTTTACTCTTCAATGTGATTTTCCTTGTCATCATCATTGCCACCCGGCGAAAGATGAATGCTGTGCAAGGCTGGTCTTCGACGATGGGGACGGTACTTTCCTCGTATCTGGAACGCAGGCGTTCGAGCGACAACCGCGGTTCGACAAATTATCCCGTCGTGCAGTATTCGTATCAAGTCAATGGACAAATATATGAGGGGTCGAGGATCGCGCCGGGTATGGAAGTGGGCGGCACCAGCGCGGGGAAAGTCATTGACCGATATCCGGCAGGTGCGCAAGTGATGGTATTCTACGACCCAACAGACCCGTCTGATGCGGTGCTTGAAAAAAAGGCGCCGGCGCAGTGGCTGATCTGGTTGATTTTGGTCATTTTTGACGTGGCGTTATGCGGCACGGCGGTTGCCCTCCTATTTGTATTTTGACTCATTCCGACAGTCGTTCCCTTCGCCTTTCAAGCAACCGATGGATTCGGTGATGCTTCTCACGTGACAACGGGAACAGCCATGCAAGCACGATGGTTCCCGAAAGCATGACCGCGCCGAACGGCGAGACAAGCAGGCGGATCATGCCCAGGGCAGAGTCGCTCTGTGTGAACTGAAGCGCACTCTCCGGGGGAGAAACGTAGCCGGACCAGCCAAGCAATTGCAATGTAATGAAGATCATCAACGCGCCGGTAAGTTTACGGATGAGCGCGCGGATGCCGTAGAAAATTCCCTCCTGGCGGCGACCCGTCCGAAGTTCATCCCATTCGATCACATCGGCGAATAATGAATCGGGGAGCGTGTACGCGGCGGATACCCCGATCCCTGCAAGGGCGGCGATCACGAGCAGATACTCAGTTTCTTCTGGTTGAACGGTATAGATGAGGAATGTGATCGCCACCCAGAACATCATGCCCAGCATGTACGCCTCTCGTTTGTTTCGTAATTTCGAAACCCAGAGCCAAAACGGCACAAAAAGGATGCAAACCAGCATGAGGGTGCCGAAGAATGCCGACTCATAGGCAAAGTCCATTCCGAACAAATTGATGGAAGCGAGGATATCCCCTTTTGCAACCCAATACAAAAGGAAGTACGGAAAGACGACTGCGACCATATCTACGGCTGACCAATTCAGCATGTGGATGCCCACGGCGTAACGAAACGGTATGTTCTTCCACGCTGTGCGCAAACTGTCGCGGAAGGACATGGTTTCCTGCGGCTCCGGAATCGACCTCTCCCGGATGAACAACCCGATCAGAATCAAAGGTATCGCGCCGATTGCGCCGAAGATCGCTCCCACGAGCATGAAGCCCTGCTGTTGCGTGCCGCCGGTTGAAATAACTAGATTAATGATGGAAGGGGCGGCGACCACCATGGAGAGCGCGCCAACCAACTGGAAGACGGACCGGAAACTTGTCAGCGAGGTGCGCTCATCATAGTCGGGGGTTAGTTCCGGGGTCAGTGAAAGAAACGGGACCGAGACCAGGGTGGTCAAGGTGTCCGAGATCATGAACGAAAGGGTTACGTACGCCAGCAGGGCTACCTGACTTTCCCAGTTTGGCGCAGACCATAGGATCACAAAACTCAAACCGAAGGGGATGGCAAACCAGAGCAAAAACGGACGCCTGCGCCCCCAGCGCGTTTGCAGGCGGTCACTAAGAACGCCGATGATCGGGTCGTTGATCGCGTCCCAGACAATTCCAATCAATGCACCAAACGAAGCCAGCCGCGGCTCCAGCCCCACCACATCGGTGAGATACAAAGCCAGGAAGATCGAACGCATCATCCCAATGCTTGAGATACCCCAATCGCCCGAGCCGTAGAGCACTTTTACCCAAAAAGGAAGGGGAGAACTGGTTGTCGCGGTTGTCATGTTTCGCTGGTTACAAGATTATAGAACAGTTGAAGGCACAAAATGTGACGATTTTGTAAAGATTTTTGTGCACCTGCCGGCGCCGTTCCGCGGGCAAACGCGTTGCATTCCTGTAAGCCGATATTACTGAAATGCAAAGAGAAAATCTGAAACTCTCTGCTATACTGGGCTCAACGAAATCCGATAAGAGCAAACCCGTCGAAAGGCGGGGACGCAAAGCCATGGATCTTCCATCCTGCCCTGCAGGATCACGATAGCCAGGTTGCCGAAGATAGAATCCACTTTACTTTTGGCGCCTGGCACACTGCCAGGCTTTTTTATTATTGGAACCTTATCATTGAACGTTCGATAAAGGCAAACCCGTCGAAAGACGGGGACGCAAAGCCATGGATCTACAATCCTGCCCGCAGGATCACGATCGCCAGGTTGCCAACGTGCGCAAAACCATCCTTTGATTTTGCTGTGTTGACTTGAGCGCCTTTGTCGAAACAAGGAGAGACAAATGGCGCTCAACAAATTAACCACCCAGAGATTTTTCAACACAGGCATCCTGCTGGTAATCCTCGCCTCGCTGTGGCTGAGCCCGTCCGCAGTGCTGGCGATGGACAATGCAGAGGCCACCGCAGTTCCTGTTTTTTCGGAATTTTCTACTTCAGTACAGGACGGCCGCGCAGATCTCGCTCGAGGCGTCTATGTCCCGAATGTGCTTGCGATGCCCATTGTGCAACAGCCTTATGGTCATGGGTCATTCTTATCCAATGAAACAGATAAAGTCACGCAGTTCCGTATGGCCAGCCAGTACGGAACCACCGGGTTACTTGCTCATAATTACCTTGCCGGCGCTTCCTTTTTTGATCTGGAGGTGGGGGATGAAGTCCGCCTCGTTTATGGCGACGGCAGGGTGGAATTTTTCGTGGTCCATGAAATCCTGCCGTATCAAGCGTTACAGCCCAACAGCCCCTACAGTTCATTCCGCCACCTCGAAACCGACGAAGTCCTCTCTGTGGAGCAGATGTTCAAGCGTGTCTTCTTCAGCGACGGGAACATCACCTTCCAGACCTGTATCGAACAAGATGGCAACTTGAGTTGGGGCAGATTATTCGTCATTGCCATACCGAAGGTTGAATACGAACGCCTCGTTTTGACGAACAACCAATAGAACTCCGAAATTCGTCGAAGTAGGTCATGCCCGTCGCAAATTGGACGGGCATGATTGGTTATAATCGCCGTGCAGGATTCATATGGATTCTACCGGCAAACCCACACTTGCAGACCGCCTCCAGTCTCTCGGCGTCAAAAAAGGGACCTCGCAGCTCCCTCCGGTTCAGCCTGATCTCCCGTCCATTGACTCTGTCGTCGCGGGGAGATCTTTGCCCACGCCGCGTGGTGAAGTTTTTATCGCGGAGCAAACTTTCCCATCGGCACACAATTATGGCGATTCCGCGATTTTTTCCACTTTTCCTTTTTCCTTAATTTCTCAGTGGGCTAATGACAAGAAAATCTCCTCTCTCCCACTCTCACGGTTTGCCTTCCTCGATACAGAGACATCTGGGCTTTCAGGAGGTACCGGAACCTATGCCTTCCTCATCGGTGTAGCACGATTCGTCGAAGACCAATTCATATTAAGACAATTCTTCATGCGTGACCCGTCCGAGGAACCCGCTCTTCTCGAAGGGTTGGCGGATTTCCTCGCGCCTTGTGAGGCGCTTGTCACATTCAACGGCAAAGCCTTCGACGCGCCGTTGTTGACCACGCGTTTTACACTGCATCAGATCCCCGTTCCTTACAAAAGCTATTCGCATCTTGATCTGCTTCCGTTGGCGCGGCGGTTATGGCGGGACCGGCTCGAATCGCGGGCGTTGAAGTATCTTGAGGAGCATGTTCTCGGGTTCACGCGTTCCAGCGAGGAAGTGCCGGGCTATGAAATCCCCTGGCTATATTTCGATTATTTGCGAACCGGCGATGTTCGTCCGCTTGCGGGCGTGTTCTACCACAATGCCATGGACGTGACGGCGATGGCGGCTTTGCTTGCGCACATGAACGATATGCTCGAGCACCCGTACGATGGCAGGGTTGAGCACGGGTTGGATTTTGTTGCATTGGGGAAACTCTTCGAGGACCTTGGTCACTTGGAACAAGCCGCCCGGCTGTTCGAGCGTGGACTCGAGTCGCCTATGGACGAATCAGATTTCCACGTCGCGGTGAAGCGATTGTCCATCCTGCAAAAGCGGCGCGGTGATTATGCGGAGGCCGTCCGCTTGTGGCAGAACGCCGCGAAAGCGGGTCACATCTATGCTCACGTCGAACTGGCAAAGTATCACGAACATAAAACACGTGATATAAAGACGGCGCTCAAGTGGACGAAGTCTGCGCGCAAGCACGCCGAACGCGCCGATTTGCCGGTGTATGCGCGCCAACATTGGCTTGATGAAATTGCCCGCCGCCAGGCGCGTTTGGAACGAAAACACGGTATATAATTGGTGCATCGTAGTTTCTGGAGGAGCCATGGAGATTACTGTATCGAAGCAAACGGGTCGTGTGGATGTGACCGTCTTGGGCTTGAAGGGTGAACTCGACGGGCAGACGTATCAGATGTTGATTGATCGCGCCAAGGAGTTGTATGCCTCCGGCGCTCGTGATTTTTTACTGGACATGAGCGAATTGACGTACGTTAGCAGCGCCGGGCTTGTGGCGATGCACACGGTGGCATTGTTATTGCGCGGCGACACGGCGCTCGAAACCGACGACGGCTGGGCTTCGATGAAATCTGCGAAGAAGGTGTCGGGGGGGGAGATGCAGGAGCATCTGAAGCTCTTGCATCCCCGACCCGAGGTGCGGAGCGTGCTGGAAATGGTAGGCTTCGACCGCGTTTTCGAAACTCACTCGAACCTCGACGAAGCGGTGAAATCATTCTGAACGATGGAAGCGATATGAAATGTTGTCATGTCGCTTTTGATTTAAAGGGAACTCAACACGCCGGAGTCTGCAATGAATCTCTTTATCGCCGTAATTTTGGTCGGTGTCATTGTTTATGAGTTGTACACCGGGAATATCCCTGTCCGTTATGGTTCGACAGTGAGCCGAAGCCGCTCGATTGCGCGCAACGAGAAACCGCTTCAGTTCTGGCTGTGGGTGATAATCCAAGCGATCTTCGCGATCGTGTTCGGACTCGGGATCATAAAACTTTGAGTTGAGGAGATACCATGAAGCGCAGTCAATTTGGAAATCTCACGATCATTCTTCTGGTTCTGTTGACCATCGTCGTGTGGTTGGTCTTTCCGCCGGTAAATGAGGGACAGGAAAAATTTGTCCGCCAGTATGCCGGTGAGGTCATCGGCTCGATCAACATCGTGTTGATGGCTGTTTCTCTGTTTCTCTCCACGCGGCCCAAGTGGGCAGAGCCGTATTTCGGCGGGTTGGACAAAATGTATGTTACCCATCGCCACACATCTACCGCGGCGCTCCTGCTGATCTTCGTGCACGTGCTTACCGTCCCGATCACGTTGAGCGGTTGGGCACTCGGGAATTATCTAGGCGTGATCGCGTTCACGGGGATCGTCTCAATCGCATTGGTGAGCCTTGCGCCGCGCATCCCGTTCTTGAACAGGATTACAGGCGGCACGTACGAGGGCTGGAAGAATCTCAAAAAATACATTGGCATCTTTTTCATCCTTGCCTTCATTCATTCATTGACGATCAGCTATCCGCTCGACGCGTTCATTGCCATCAACTGGGTGCAGATCTTCTTCATTATCGGCGCGCTCTCCTATCTCTACACCGAGGTGTTCGGGCGGTTCTTCAAGAAGTATGTTCGTTACACGGTGGAGGCGGTGAATCACCCCAACGGTTCGACCACCGAAGTCGTCATGCGCGCCAAAAGCCAGCCAATCTCGCGGCAGCGCGCGGGTCAGTTCATGTTCGTGCGATTCCCCAATGAGAAAAATTTGAATGAGTCGCATCCGTTCACCATCTCCAGCGCGCCGCACGAGGATGTCCTGCGCGCCACCATCAAAGCCAGCGGGGATTTTACCCGGGCGTTGTTCAATGAACTGAAATCTGGCGCTGAGGCCATCGTCGAGGGCGCTTATGGCATGTTCAACTACAAGACCGGGGGGCAGAGACAGATCTGGATCGCCGGCGGAATCGGTGTGACGCCCTTCCTTTCGTTCGTTCGCGATATGGATGGCAATCTCGATCACGATGTTGACTTTTACTTCACCGTCCGCCATCCCGAAGAAGCGATCTTTTCCGATGAAATCGAAGCCGCCGCGAAGAAGAATCCACGACTGAAACCGCAAATCCGTTTTTCTTCCACGATGGGCTCGTTGACCATCGAACACATCGTCGAGAACGCGGGCGGAGATGTGCGCGGGCATCACGTCTACATGTGCGGACCGCTCCCGATGGTGCAGGCGTTCGAGAAGAAATTTCTCGGGCTTCGCGTGCCGCGTGAAAACATTCACTTCGAGGAATTCAATTTCCGTTAGAATAACCGTCATGGAAATTACAACTTCCCTTTTACAGGCTGACCCTCCGGTTTCCCTGATGAAGATCAGGGGAGAGATCAACGCGTCCAATTATGTGCTGGTTGTGCAAAAGGCGCAGGAGGTGTTCGATAACCCGGCGAAGAACCTCATCCTTGATTTGAGCGAAGTCACCGCGATCACCAGCGCGGGGATGGCGGGGATCCACAAAATTTCACTGATTTTCAGCGGTGTGGAACTTGAATTGGATCTGGAGGGCGAAGACTCCCGGCTCGATGCCACCCATAGCAACGAAGCGCGCAAGCATCTGAAACTCGTCAACCCGTCACCGGAAGTGGATAAAGCTCTCTACACAGCCGGTATGAAGTTGTTTCTGAAAGTTTTTCCTGACTTGGACAGCGCGCTTCAATCCTTCTAGAGGAGACTATTATGTCCAAACGATATCGCGAGCGCCGCCGTCGTCGCCGTGATTACGACTCGGGCTCTGGCTACCGCCGCCCGCGAATGCGTCCGGTGGTGCAAATCCTCATTGTGGTCATTGCCGCTTTTGTGGTGTACATCATCCTTTCGAGTGGCGCAAGATAAACAGCACCTCACAGCCCCGAAAACTGCGGGGCTGTTTTGTTTTCGGGTGATACAATATTGTCGCTGAATCTGGAGAAGAGAAAGGCTATTGTTGATGAACTTGTTAAGATGCGCGACCGCGAAACCCTCGACGAGCTGATGACCGAGGACGGCGAGTGGCTCACTCGCCTCGAGGCAGCGGATGGTCTCGTTGAATTGGGTGACCGGGGAATATGAATTTCTTATTACAGTAACGATGGGCGACGACGATGAAATGATCGAAGCGGCAAACGAAATCCTTTCCTCGCCGGAACTGGCAAGGATGCGGCTCGAGATCGAAGCTGATCGCGAACAGGAATACCGCGTCCGTGTCGAGTCGGCGAAGAACCGCCTGCAAATGGGCGGTAAGGTTTATCGCTACAAAATGGTCTATCTCCCGTCGAATGCCATAATCGGCGATGACCCGCTCGGTAAAGGATTTGAAGTGCCCGCGCTTGATACCCTTGGACTCGATGGTTGGGAAGTAGTGAATATTCTTCCCGTGCGCCGCTCACTCATGGTCGGCAGTGTGGATGACCACTTCCCCGGCGTGTACTTCCTCTTGAAAAAGGAAATCCTCCCTGATGAAAGTGCCGAACTGTATAACACGTAAGGAGTCAACATGTGCATGATTTGTGCCGCCATCCCAGCCACTGCCGCGGTTGGCGCGAAACTCAATGCCGCTCAGTTGCATCAGCCCGAAGAGGCACGCAAGCCAATTTCGAGAATCACCGGCATTGCGATCGCTCTTCTCGTTGCCGCCTCGATTGTGTATCACACATTGATCTGGCGTAATTGATGGGATCGAGCGTGGGGAGGAACAGTCTTGACCCTCTCCTTTTTTCTGTGTATACTTATTGAAAATGGTTTTCAATTTCACGAAGGAAGTAGATGAGCACTGAGCTCTGGCTCGATCAACTACTGGAGAACGGCTATCGCCTCACCGCGGCGCGGCGCGCGGTCGTGAATTTGGTCGCCGGCGCGAGCCGCGCCCTCACCCCGCTGGAAGTGTTCGAGAAGGCGCGCAAAAAGAATCCTGCGCTGGGATTGGTGTCCGTGTATCGCACGCTCGAAAAACTCGAAGAACTCCATCTCATCCAGCGCGTGCACCAGCCAGACGGATGCCAAGCCTTCATCGCCGCGAGCCGCGGACACGAACACTTGCTGTTGTGCAAGAATTGCGGCGAAGTTGCCTTCTTCGAAGGCGACGACCTCGATGCCCTGATCAAATCCATTTCCAAGGATACTGGCTACAAAGTGAGCGAACACTGGCTGCAATTGTTCGGCTTGTGCGCGAACTGCCAATAATTTTCCCGGAGGTTTTTCATGTCTCGTCTTTTTATCGTTTTGAGCACTCTTACGTTAATGTTATCCGCCTGCGGTAACAGCCTCGCTTCACCCGAAGGGACGGCTGATTCAGCCGTTCTCACCTCTACCACCTTTCTGGCGGACATCACTCGCAACATCGCCGGGGACCGCCTTGAGGTCGCTTCGCTGTTGCCGGCGGGGGCGGACCCCCACTCATATCAGGCGACGCCAGCCGATGTAACGAAAGTCGCCGAAAGCCAGGTGCTGATCCTCAACGGCATCGAGTACGAGCATTTCATCGAGGAATTGCTGGAGAACGCTGGCGGGGAGCGTCTTACCGTCACCGCTTCGGACGGACTCGAACCGCACCACATGGAAGAGCATGAAGGCGAGGAACATGCCGAAGAAGGGGAAGCAGGCGAAAGTCACGCGCACGAAGCGGGCGACCCTCACATGTGGCTTGACCCGAACCTGGTCATCACATACGTGGAAAACATCCGTGAAGGGCTCACGCATTTCGACCCCGATGGCGCGGCAGAATTCAAATCCAATGCGGACGCGTACGTGGCAGAGTTGCAAGTCTTGGACGCATGGATCGTCGAACAGGTTTCACAAATTCCTGCGGAGAAAAGACTGTTAGTGACCAATCACGAGACGCTGGGATATTTCGCGGAACGATACGGCTTTACCGTGGTCGGCGCCGTGGTACCGAGTGCGAGTTCAGGCGCGTCCCCTTCGGCGGGTCAGATGGCTGAACTGATTGACCTGATCGAATCCAGCGGCGCGCCGGTGGTCTTTTTGGATGAAGTGGAAAACCCCGCGCTCGCTCAACAGATCGCGGAGGAAACCGGTGCGATCGTCGTCGAGGATTTGCATCTCGAATCCTTGACCGACGGCCCGCCCGCGGCGACGTATATTGATATGATGAAGCACAATGTAACGTTGATCGTGAATGCGTTGAAGTAATGTACCCAAACGTCCCTCATCAAGCCAACCAGCCCATCCTCGATGTGTCGCATCTCAGTATGCGCTATAACGGACATGTCGCGCTGGAGAACATCACCTTCCACCTCCACGAGGGTGAACGGGTCGCGGTCGTCGGTCCGAACGGCGCCGGCAAGAGCACCCTGTTCAAAGTCGTCGCGGGTGTATTGCAGCCCTCGGCCGGCGATGTGAAAATCTTCGGCACGCGCCCGAACCGGCATGTGTGCATTGGCTACATCCCGCAGCGCTCACAGGTGGATTGGAACTTTCCGGTCACGGTTGCGGATGTAGTGATGATGGGGCGTTCGGCGAAACTGGGTCCACTCAACTGGCCCCACAAAAGGGATTGGGAGTTCGTCCATCATGCACTGGAAACGGTCGAGTTGCGCGATCTCGCCTCACGGCAGATCAGCCAGCTCTCCGGCGGACAGCAACAACGCATGTTCATCGCCCGCGCTCTCGCGCAGGAATCCGAACTGATGCTGATGGACGAACCGCTCAATGGGTTGGATTCCCCTGCGCAGGAAGGCATCTTGAATCTGCTTGACCGCCTCAAGCAGGAGAAGGTCACGGTGATGATCGCCACGCACGATCTCGAGCAAGCCGCGAGTCACTTCGACCGCATCATGTTGCTCAATCACCGCATCGTTTCGTTCGGCGAACCGGCGCGTGTTCTGCAAACCGAAAAACTTTTGCAAGCCTACGGCGGACGATTGCACGCCACAGCGGACGGAAACGTTTTGACCGTGGATGATTGTTGCGACGATGGCAACCATGACCACGCTCACTGAGTTCCTGCAGACGCCCCTCCAATACGAATTCATGCAACGCGGCATGCTCGCCGCGATCCTCGTCGGAATCATCTGCGCGGTGGTGGGCACGTTTGTCGTTTTGCGCGGCATGGCATTTTTTGGCGACGCGCTTGCCCATACTATTTTGCCCGGCATTGCGCTTGGTTATCTCGTCAGTGGCGGGGCGCGCGAGCCGCTGTTCTGGTGGGCGCTTGGCACTGCCGTTGTTGCATCGCTGGGCATTGGGGCGATCAGCAAGAATTCCCAGATCCGGGAAGACACGGCGATCGGGATCGTCTTCGCAGGGATGTTCGCTTTGGGGGTCGCGCTCATCTCCACGGTCCGCAGTTACGCTGTAGATTTGAGCCACTTCCTGTTTGGGGATGTACTATCCGTTTCGACTCAAAGTTTGTGGCTGATCCTCATCTTCGGCGGGATTGTCCTCCTCGTCATCTTGGCCTTCTACAAGGAATTCACCACACTTTCTTTTGACCCTGTCCTTGCGACCACACTCCGCCTCCCAGTCGGCTTGCTTAATAACCTGTTGCTCGTGCTGATTGCCGTCACTGTGGCAGTTTCTCTCCAAACGGTTGGCGTTGCGCTCATGGTTGCCATGCTCGTCACTCCCGCCGCGACTGCCTACCTGCTGACCAACCGCTTGCCTAAAATGATGCTTCTTGCGGCGATATTTGCTTCGCTATCGGGAATTATTGGGTTATATCTTTCATACTACCTGAGCATCGCCTCCGGCGCGGCGATCGTGCTTACCGCGACATTCTTCTTCTTGATTGCGTTTGGGTGGAAGAGATTGAAGGGGATATAATCGGATTATCGTCACAACAAATTCGATTAGAGGAGAATCCCGTGGCAACCATCGAAACCAGCATCAACATCGGCAAGCCTGTCGGAACGGTATTCGAGTACATTACCAATCTCGACAATCAGAAGAAACTGAGTTCGTACATTACAGGCGTCGAGGCGGACGGACCCGTGAAGTTGGGGACAAAATATAAGATCGAAACAACCTCCATGGGTCACAAGAATGTAACCACCAATGAAGTTGTCGCGTTCGAGCCCAATAAGAAGTTCAGCGTGAAGACCTTTGCCGTTCCTCCCGCCTCGGATGTGACCAACACCTACATCCTCGAAGCGGATGGGAAAGGCACCAAACTCACCCTGCAATGGACGCGACGCTCGTCCCTGCTGGTATGCCCAACGTCCCTGGTATGGAGGATATGATGAAGAAGCAGATGATCGCGGGACTTGAGAGCACGCTCGGAGCGATGAAGAAGGCAATCGAGGGATGAAATTTGCTTGAAGATTTGACCTCCCGCGCGGCAACATTGCGGGAGGATTTGTCGTTAAGTGGGGGACATTCTCACATCGGTTAAAATACCACCCATGTTCAAACCGATTGCGTTGCATCTTTTGCTGTCTGCCTTCTGCGTTTCCGTACTGGTCTCCTGTTCTCCCTCAACCCCTCCTCCTGTTCCAACAGAAACTCAGTCTCCCTCGCCAACCAGCGCGCCGACTGACACCGCGCTGCCTAGTGAAACACCGACTGCATTTCCTACACTTACTCCCGAATTGGAACGCCCTCAGTATGTGATTGACTTGCAGTTCAACTATTCATCGAAAGCGGCGGTTGTCAATCAGACCATCACCTATCCCAATTGGACCGGTGAAACGCTCACGGATCTTGTGCTCGCCGTCGAGCCGAATCTGTGGAGCGGCGGATTCAACCTTCGCTCTCTGGCGATGGATGGCCAACCGATCACCAACTATGTTATTGAACCACTGGGACAACGACTCCTAATCCAACTCCCGCAACCGTTGCTACCCAGTGGAACAGTCACGATTACGATGAATTACGGGCTCATCCTTCCACAAATGCAGGCATACAGTAACCCGAACGAAGTCCGCCCGCAGATTTATGGATATTCGGACCGGCAGGTCAACCTTGTGGAGTGGTATCCGTTCGTCGTGCCGTATATTCCAGAGCAGGGATGGCTGTTGCACAACCCGTGGTTTTACGGCGAGCACCTGGTCTACGACGTTGCAGATTTCGAAGTGAATGTTTCATTTTCCGATGGGTCGAGTCCGCAGATCGCCGCGTCGGGGGCGGAAGTGGTTTCAGGGTCAGACACCACTCCACAAGGAGTGGTGAGCCGCAAGTTTGAATTGGAAGCGGGTCGCACGTTCGCCCTGTCCTTCAGCACGGATTATAAAGTTGCGACGCAGACAGTCGGTGATGTGAAAGTCTACGCGTATTATTTTGCATTTTATGACGAAGAGGGTGAAGCACTACTGCAAGCCACCGCGCAGGCGTTGCAAGTGTTCAGCGAAAAGTTTGGACCGTACCGCCACAAGACGATGACCGCCGTGCAAGGCGATTTCAACGATGGCATGGAGTATTCGGCGTTCTATTTCATCAGCCGCGACTACTTCAATCTGTACAACGGCACGCCGGAAAACTATCTCGTGGCGATCGGCGCGCACGAGACCGCGCACCAATGGTGGTTCGACGCGGTGGCGAACGACCAGGGCTTCGAGCCGTGGCTCGATGAAGCGCTGGCGACGTACAGCGAAGTGATCTATTACGAATCGATCCATCCCGATCTGGTGTCGTGGTGGTGGGGCTATCGCTATTTCGAATTTCAACAAGCGGGCGCGGTGGACACGCAAGTGTACGATGGCGGCGGGCAGAGGCCGTATTGGGATAAGGTCTATCTGACGGGCGCGCGCTTTTTTCAGGAGTTGCGCGAGCGCGTCGGCGATGAAATCTTCTTCGCCTTTCTCAGGGATTATTACGCCGAATACGCGGGAAAGCGCGCCACCGCGGTTGATTTCTTCCGCGTCCTGCGCGAGCATACCTCGGCAGATCTTTCCGACTTGATGGCGAAGTATTTTAAGAATTCTTATTAAATATACAACGGTGGTTGAGTAGTCCCGCGATGCTCGTCGCGGGACGTATCGAAACCACCACGTTACATCCAAACGATTCTTTAAATGAACACACGTGGTCTCGATACGGGCTTCGCCCTACCCGACCACCGAGTAGGGTAATAATGAAAATTCCACTCCGATTGAAATTTTTCCTTCTCTTATTCGTTCTCTCCTCCTGCACCCTCCCGCAGGGACAGACGATTCCTCCCACGGTCCTGCTGATCACCGAGAATCCCAACGCGTCGCCGACGCCCACGCCGTTTCAACCCGTCACGTTGACGCCGACCGCGCTCGAGTCGCCGACGTTGATCTCCACATTCACGCTCGAACCGCCGACCAACACGCCGCCCCCGACGTTCGCTTTCACGGCAACGTCGTTGCCAGCGCCGACATCGCCGCCCGCATCGTCACGGACACAATACACGCTCTATGCGCTGCTCGATTATTACGGTCATCAACTCGCCGTGGACGAATCGATCCGCTACACCAACCTCACCGGCGTTTCGCTCAATGAATTGGTGCTGGCGGTCGAACCAAACCATCGCGGCGGTTTCATGCTCGAAAATATACTGCTCGATAGTAGCGTGTTGACGCATGACATGAACGGTCACCGACTCACTGTCCATCTGCCTCAGCCGCTCGCGCCGGGGTCACAGGTCACATTGGCGATGCGCTTCCGCATTTCGATTCCGGCGAAGGTCAAAGATGATCCGTATGGCTACGACTCGACGCAGACCAATCTGACAGACTGGTTCCCGTTCATCGTGCCGTATAACAACGGCTGGGTTCTGCATGATGATTACTATCTCGGCGAGCATCTTGTGTACGATGCGTCCGATTTTGAGGTCAATGTACGTGCCACCGAGGGAAGCATGACCTTCGCCGCGAGCGGGGTCGGCGAGGCGAACGGCGAATGGACTCGTTATCGTCTGTCCGGCGCGCGGACGTTCGCGCTGTCCGCAAGCGATCAGTTCAAAATGGTCGAGGCAACCGCAGGGGCGGCGGTGATCCGTGCGTATTATTTCCCCGGCTACGAAGCGGAGGGACTCGCCATCCTGAACGCGGCCGTCCGCTCGGCGGGACTCTTCGAGTCGCTGTTCGGTCCGTTTCCGTATGGGAGTTTGTCCATTGTGCAAGCCGATCTGAACGACGGGCAGGAATACGATGGGCTGGTGTTTTTGGCGTCGAAGTTTTATGACGAGTACGACGGCTCGGCGCGCAGTAATCTCGTGGCGATCGGCGTGCATGAGATCGCGCATCAGTGGTGGTATGGGCTGGTGGGGAACGACTCGGCAATGGAGCCGTGGCTCGACGAGGCGCTGGCGGTGTACAGCGAGGCGTTGTTCTACGAGTACATTTACCCCAACTCGTACGATTGGTGGTGGAACTTCCGCGTGAATTATTTCGGTCCGTCGGGCTACGTGGATACGACCGTTTACGAAGCGCCGACCTTCCGCGCCTACGTCAACGCCGCGTACCTGAACGGCGCGAACTTCATGGAGGCGCTCAACATCCGCATGGGCGACGACGCGTTCTTTGCATTCCTACGCGATTACGCCTCGCGCTACGGGCGGGGCCGCGCCACCGCGTATGATTTCTTTGCCGTCGCGAGGCAGAACACGACGGCGGATATTTCGGATCTTGTCCGCGCGTATTTTAGGGGAGGGTATTAAGAGGTTCTAATATAGCACTTGACGCTTAGTGCGTCGCACTATATAATTTGACTTGTGATCAAGACTTTCAGGGACGTTGAAACGCAGAAAATCTATCAACGCGAGCGATCACGAAAATTGCCGTCAGATATTCAGCAAGTTGCGCTTCGTAAATTAAGAATGATCAACAATGCGCTCAACCTCAATGACTTGCGAATCCCGCCCGCGAACCGACTTGAAAAACTTAGCGGTGACCGCGCAGGACAGCATAGCATCCGAATCAATGACCAATGGCGAATCTGTTTCGAATGGCGCGGCAGTGATGCATTCAATGTTGAGATCGCTGATTATCATTAGAAGGAGCAAGAATGACTGACAAACTCTCCCCTGTTCACCCCGGCGAGGTTTTGCTGGAGGAGTTCATCAAGCCGATGGATTTGAGCCAGAACCGCCTTGCAATTGACATCGGTGTGGACGCGCGCCGTATCAATGAAATTGTGCTGGGCAAGCGTACTGTGACTGCCGATACCGCCTTGCGCCTCTCGCGCTTCTTCGGCAACTCGCCTCAATTTTGGATGGGACTGCAAGCCCAATACGATCTTGATGTTGCTGAGGATGATTTAGGTTCACGGCTTGACCGGGAAGTCCGCCCGTTGGAAACGGCAGTATAAAAAGAAAGAGCGATTCAAGACGAGTCGCTCTTTTGCTATAAAATCTGCTCGCCGCGTATTATGGAAAAGGTATTATTCATCTTAACCTGAGTTGCCTAACAGGGATCTGTGCTGCATGAAAGAAGCTGAGTAACAAATCGGGTCGCTTTCGTAAACGGGCAAAGCCTCGGTCGAGCAGGGAGCGCATTTCGTGT
>Ga0187893_10004382_pt1 | contig 26980 bp, 12 predicted proteins | sample MA1701074metaG_FD_139574 | JGI IMG/M metagenome (GOLD analysis project Ga0187893, IMG submission 139574) | White microbial mat communities from a basaltic lava cave in the Kipuka Kanohina Cave System on the Island of Hawaii, USA - MA170107-4 metaG ... | reverse complement strand
CTTGGCGCTTCTGCAGGCAACATTGTTTATTTGTTTTCAAAAGAATTTATCATACTCATTATCGTTGCTTTTGCAATAGCAACACCAATAGCATGGTACTACATGAACCAATGGTTGCAGGACTATGCATACCGCATTAACATCAGTTGGTGGTTATTTGCTGCAGGCGGGCTTGCCGCAATAATTATTGCACTTGCAACAATCAGTTTCCAGGCTATCAAAGCGGCAATTGCAAACCCCGTAAAATCATTGAGAACTGAATAAAAAAGTATAACCATGTTGAAAAATTATTTCAAAACAGCGTGGAGAAACATCAGGAAAAGCAAACTGCATTCATTTATCAATATTGCAGGGTTATCTGTTGGAATGACCGTGGCAATACTGATTGGGTTGTGGATTCATGATGAAATTTCGTTTGATAAGAATTTTAAAAATTATGATCGTATTGCAAAGGTTATTCAGAATGTAACCAATAATGGCGAAGTGCAAACCTGGAATAATGTGCCCTGGCCGCTTGCCGATGAACTGCGAAGAAATTATGGCAGCGATTTCAAAAGCATTGTACTTGGCGGTGATATAAGAGAACATCTTCTTGCAACGGATGAAAAGAAACTGAAAAAGAACGGCAGCTTTTTCGAAAAAGAAGCTCCGGATATGTTCAGTCTGAAAATAGTTCGTGGCAGCAGCAGCCTTGCCGATCCATCTTCCATTTTGCTTTCCGAATCGGCTGCAAAAGCATATTTCGGTGATGGGGATCCTGTCAATAAGCTTATGAAAATTGACAACAGCATGGATGTAAAAGTAACAGGCGTGTATGAAGATTTTCCCCGCAACTCTTCTTTTGCAGACATGGCTTTTGTCAGCACATGGGAACTTCTTTATAGTAAAACAAACTGGATAAAAACCATGGACGATCCATGGAGACCTAATGCTTTTGTAGTTTATGTTCAGTTGAATGAGAATGCTGACTTCGCTGCTGCTTCAGCGAGGATTAAAGATGCAAAACTCAAAAAAGTAAATCCGCAGCTTGCAAAGAAAAAGCCTGCACTTTTTCTGCAACCTTTGAGTAAATGGCATTTGTATTCAGAGTTTAAAAATGGTGTAAATACAGGCGGTGCTATCCGCTATGTATGGATGTTTGGAATAATAGGCGTGTTTGTATTGCTGCTTGCCTGCATCAATTTTATGAATTTAAGTACAGCCCAAAGTGAAAAACGTGCAAAGGAAGTTGGTATTCGTAAAACAATAGGCTCATTACGCAAGCAATTGATCATACAGTTTTTTAGCGAGTCATTACTGACAGTGGCTTTTTCATTTGTACTATCGCTGGGATTCGTGCACCTACTGCTTCCTTTTTTTAACAGTGTAGCTGATAAGCAAATGTCTATCCTTTGGACGAATACATTTTTCTGGCTCATAAGCATCGGCTTTGCCATTTTTACTGCATTGATTGCTGGAAGCTATCCTGCATTTTATCTTTCTTCCTTCAGGCCGATAAAGGTTTTAAAAGGCAGATTTAAAGCCGGACGTCTTGCTGTCATTCCCCGTAAGGTTTTGGTGGTAGTTCAATTTACAGTTTCTGTCGTGCTGATTATTGGAACTATTATCGTTTATAAACAAATTCAATTTGCAAAAGACCGGCCGGTTGGTTATACAAGAGAGGGAGTGGTAACATTGCCATTGACAGAAACGATACACAAACATTTCAATGCAATAAAAGATGAATTGATACAGGTTGGCGCCATTGCATCTATTGCTGAAGCTGGCAGCCCTGCTACAGGCACCTGGTCGAGCACCAGTGGTTTTAGCTGGAAGGGAAAGGATCCGAATCTCTCTATTGATTTTAACAATGTCGGCGTTTCGTATGACTATGGTAAAACGGTTGGCTGGCAGATCAAAGAGGGTCGTGATTTCTCAAGAGATTTTGCAACGGATACATCAGCAGTTATTTTAAATGAAGCTGCTATCAAATTTATGGGTTTGAAAAACCCTGTTGGTGAAACAGTGACATGGTGGGATCAGCCGATGACAGTAGTAGGTGTTGTTCATAATATGGTGATGAATTCTCCTTATGATGAACCGCAGCCAACTATATTTAATTTATCTACCGAAGAACAAAGCGTTACTATCGCAAAAATAAATCCCTCTTCCAGTGCAAGTGATGCACTTGCTAAAATCGCAACGGTATTTAAAAAGTTTGAAAAAGATCAGCCTTTTGACTTTCAGTTTACAGATGATGAATATGCAAAAAAATTTACCAGGGAAGAACGTGTTGGCAAGCTGGCGGGTTTTTTTGCCATCCTTGCTATTGTTATCTCCTGTCTTGGTTTATTTGGACTGGCTTCATTTGTAGCAGCGCAGCGCACAAAAGAAATAGGAGTAAGAAAAGTTTTGGGTGCTTCCGTATTTAATGTGTGGCGTTTATTGTCAAAAGAATTTGTTGTGCTGGTAATTATTTCGCTGTTCATTGCCGGGCCGGTTGCTTATTATCTAATGAATAACTGGTTGCAGAATTATCAATACCGGACAGAAATATCCGGATGGATTTTCATAACAGCAGGTGTAAGTGCAATACTCATTACGCTGGTTACGGTAAGTTTTCAATCCGTTAAGGCGGCAGTTGCCAACCCGGTGAAGTCATTACGGACGGAGTGATGGTTAGATGGTTTTGATTGTTAACTATAGAGCCATCGAACAATTAAACAATCAAACAATAATTTTTTAGCCATGATAAAAAATTATATCAAAATCGCCTGGCGGAATATTTGGAGAAACAAATCGTTTTCCTTTCTAAATATCCTCGGCCTTACTGCCGGAACTGTTTGTTGTCTTTATATATTATTATATGTAAAAGATCAGTATGGGTATGATCAGCATCATGATGATGCCGGAGCACTTTACCGTATAAGAACGGTGATTGAGCCCAAGGAGGGAGTTCCAGGCTTTAATTCGGCAGCATCTTCACCTCCCATTGCGATGGGAATGAAACTGGATTTTCCGGAAATAGCGGCGGCTACACGGGTCGTATACTTTACGAACGGAGGAGATAATTTATTAAGTGTGGTCGGGAGTGATAACTCATTTTATGAGCCCAAGGGTTACCTGGTTGATTCTACTTTTTTCCAGGTCTTCAATTATAAATTCATAGAAGGACAACCGCTTCACTCTTTGGATGAACCCTATACTGTTGTGTTGTCTTCCACCGTTGCAAAAAAATTATTCCGAAATAACTCAGCAATTAACCAGCAAATCAATATCGGCAGCAGCATAGGTGGTAATGCTTTTAAAGTAACCGGTGTTTTTGATGAAAACTATGGTAAATCACATCTAAAGCCGCATTTCATTATCAATATGAACAGCGGTGGTATCGGTGAATTTGTAAGAACCAACAACCAGTGGGCAGGTCAAAATTTTATTTACAGTTATGTACGGCTTCATCCCAATGTGAATGCTGATGTTCTTCAATCCAAGCTTCCTGCATTTCTGCAGAAACATGGGGCCGAAAACCTGAAAGAACTGAGTATGAAAAAGCATTTGTTATTACAAAAGGTAACTGACATACATCTTTATTCAAGTGGTATAAGTAATCAAATTGATAAAGTTTCGAATGCTAAATTTTTATACCTGTTGTTGACGATAGCATTTTTTATCCAGCTTATTGCTTGTGTTAATTTCATCAACCTTACTACGGCAAGATCAGTTCGACGTGCACGTGAAATCGGTATAAGAAAGGTGGCCGGCGCTGTTAAATCTTCATTGATTGGCCAGTTTCTTGGTGAGTCTGTTTTGATTTCTTTTATAGCTGTATTACTGGCTATACCTGTGGTGATCCTGTTATTGCCTTTGTTTAATTCCCTTACAGGCGGAGAAGTTACGTTGAGTTCATTCAAAAACATTGGTGTAATATCTATCATTATCGGTTTAGGGCTAATCACCGGTTTGCTCGCTGGCATTTATCCGGCATTATATCTTTCAGGGTTTAGACCGGTAACCGTTTTAAAAGGAACGTTTAGTTTCAAACCATCTTCGGCCTTGCTTCGAAAAGGTTTGGTTGTTTTCCAATTTATGATTGCCATCGTACTTATTATCAGTGTAATTATTATTTCCCGTCAGTTAAATTTTATGCAGTCAAAGGATCTCGGCTTTGATCAAAAACAAAAGCTGATCATTCCTTTTCAAAACGAAGAGTCGCGGCAGAACTTTACTGCCTTCAATAACGAACTGAAAAAATTGAAAGAAGTCACTGCTGTGACAGGTTGTGTTTCTTATCCGTCTCGTATTATAGTGTCAGATATTGCCGTTTACAAATCAGGACAGGATATGAATTCAGCAAAGCTTTTAAAGATAAATCAGGTACAGGAGGATTTTTTTAAAGTGATGGGCATTCCTTTATTGACAGGCCGCCAGTTCAGAACATCTGATACCAGCCGCCAGGTTATTGTGAACGAAAAATCATTAAAAGTGCTTGGAATTGATAAAGACGTAGCTGCCGGAACCCATTTGTATTTTGATTTTGAAGGCAATCATATGGATTATGAAATCGTGGGAGTAACGAAGGACTATAATTATAGTTCGTTGAAAGAAGAAGTGCAACCCCTGATGACTTTTTACACCGGTCAGCCTTCTTATATGATAGTTGAAACTACTAGTGATAATTATAAAAGTCTTTTATCTGAAATTGGTGTTACATGGAAGAAAACGATCGGAGGTACACCATTTGAATATTCATTTCTTGATGAAGAAATTCAAAAACAATACACTGAAGAAGCTACGTTAAGAAAAATATCCAATTCATTCACCATTCTTGCTATACTCATCAGTTGTCTTGGTTTATTCGGGTTAGCCATGTTTACTGCGCAGCAAAGAATAAAAGAGATAGGAGTCCGCAAAGTATTAGGCGCTTCTGTTACGGGTATCGTGTCAATGTTGTCAAAAGATTTTTTGAAGCTGGTATTTATTTCCATTCTTATTGCAACTCCTATATCGTGGTGGGCCATGCACAAGTGGCTGGAGGATTTTGCTTATAAAATAAATATTAGCTGGTGGGTATTTGTGCTGGCGGGAGCGGTTGCATTATTGATTGCATTGATAACAGTAAGTTTCCAGGCCATTAAGGCGGCTATTGCTAATCCAGTAAAAAGTTTGAGAACCGAATAAAGCTATTAGCTATGATAAAAAATTATTTAAAAACAGCTTTTCGGAATTTATGGCGGAATAAAACTTTTTCCATTATTAAAATACTTGGATTAAGTATAGGTCTTACAGTTTGCATGCTTATTTTTCTATATACAAAGGATGAAATAAGTTATGACCGGTTTCATAAAAATAAAGAACAGCTGCATCGAATCATTCAAACCTGGAAGTTTGCAGACAGGGAACAGGTTATTGGCGTTACCTACGGTGCTGTAGGTGAAGCTTTTTCAGCACAGATACCCGGAATACAGCAATATGTTCGTATTAACGGGGAATCAGTGACAGTAAAAAAGAATAACGATGTGTTTATTGAGAAGGCTATGTTCGTGGATGAAAATTTTTTCTCCGTTTTTTCAGTCTCAATACTCGAAGGCAACAAAAAAACTGGCCTGAGGGATTTTCATTCTGTCATTCTTTCTCAGAATATGGCAAAAAAATATTTTGGAACCAACAACGATAGCTATAGTGATGTAATCGGTGAGATTATCCAGGTAAAGAAAGGGGATGAGTTTGAAAATTATACAGTAACAGGTATTGCTGAAACCTCTCCGCAAAATTCTACCATAAAAGGTGACATGTTTTTCCGGATCAAGGTAGAGCAAAGAACCGGCAGTGATGCCTGGTTGGGAGGAAATCTGAATACCTTTTTATTGCTTTCGCCTCATGCAGATGCTCGTATGGTCGAAACCAAAATGCAGGCTTTATTCGATAAAAATACCAGGAATTTTCTGGCTAAAGCCGAAAAGGAACAAGGCATTTCCCTTAAAATCAGCATGGAACTACAGCCTTTTCTCGATATTCATCTTAGCAAAAAGGCCGGCCCTGATAATGGAATGACGGATGCAAGTAAATCCTCGTATTCGTATATACTTACTTGCATTGCTGTCTTTATCCTGATCATTGCCTGCATAAATTTCATTAATCTGGCTGTTGCCCAATCATTAAAAAGAAGTAAAGAGATTGGTGTTAGAAAAGTGATAGGTGGTACTCGTGGTCAATTAATAAAACAGTTCCTTGCTGAATCTTTTTTAGTTTCTTTTATTGCATTTACTAGTGCAATCATTTTAACTGTTACTCTTCTTCCTTTCTTCAATGAATTATCTAATAAAAAATTAAGCCTTTCCTATCTTTCAGACAGTTATTTATATGCCGGTTATTTTTTACTATTAATTGTTACTTCATTCATTGCCGGGTTTTATCCTTCGTTGGTTTTATCCTCGTTTCGGCCTGTGCAGGTTTTATATAACAGGCAAAAGATGATGATCAAAGGCTATTTGACCCGAGGCCTGATTGTTCTGCAATTTTCTCTCGCAATTTTTTTAATTATAGGCACGATCGCTATCAATTCGCAGCTGGATTTTCTTATGCACAAAGATCTTGGCTATGATAGCAAGAATCTTGTAAGCATGGTTTTGCCCCCGACTGCAACAAGTGATAAACTTCCCTCTCTGTTTAAAAATGAATTAGCCAATCAGAAAGGTATTCTAAGTGTAGCTGCACAAAACAGCGGACGCAATATAACGGGAGTGAAAGCCAACGGCAAGAATATCGTAATAGAATACAGTAAAATTGATGATAAATTTTTGCCGGCATTTAAGATCCCAATTATTGCAGGCAGAAATTTCGCAAGCGACTATCCTTCCGATTCTGCAAATTCAGTTATTGTAAACGAAAGTTTTGTAAAAGAGGCAGGATGGAAAGTGAGTGAAGCCATTGGAAAGACAATAGATTTTACGGATAACGAAAATACCCTGTTTACCATTGTTGGTGTAATTAAAGACTATCATTTTACTTCATTAAAAGAAAAGATTACACCTGCATTGCTATCCATGAGCCCGAATTCGTGGTACGGGCAGGTATGGGTGAAGATCAGGCCGGGTAATATTCCTCAAACACTTACATTGCTGGAAGACACGTACAAAAAGCTGGTGCCCTTTTTTCCGTATTCCTACCGGTTTATGGATGATATCAATGCAGACAATTATCAATCTGAAGCAAAATGGAAGCAGATAATCAGCATAGCATCGGCTTTGTTTATTTTTATTTCGTGCATTGGTTTGTTTGGTCTTGTTATCATATCCATTGAACAGCGAACAAAAGAGATTGGCATAAGAAAAGTATTAGGAGCTGCAATAACAAGGATCGTAATACTGATTTCTAAAGAGTTTATGATACTAATCTCTATCGCTTTCATAATTGCCGTTCCGGTAGGATATTATTTTATAAATAAATGGCTGCAGGATTTTCCCTATCGGATCAACATAGGATGGTGGATGTTTGCCCTGGCCGGAGCACTCATTGTTATAATAGCGATAATCACAATGAGCTTTAAAGCAATAAAAGCTGCCGTTGCAAATCCTGTAAAATCATTACGAACTGAATAAATTTTATAGCTATGATAAAAAATTATCCGATAGCTATCGGATTCAAAACAGCCTGGCGCAATCTTGTAAAGAACAAGGATAAGGAAAGGTTTAGTGAACTTTTACAGGTTTACCTGTCAGGAAAAGCTACGTCAATAGGATACAACGAATTAATGCAAATGATCAAACATGGTAAATATGATGACTTGCTGAAAAAACGTATTGATGAGTCGTTTGTGCATGACGGTTCAGGCATTAACCTCGATGTAAATCGGGCGGAATATCTGTTATATCGCATTGTTAATTCTGAAAAAGGGAGACCACATTTACCATAGTAACTATAAAAAGCAAAAGAAGAAATTATGATAAAAAATTATTTCAAAACGGCATGGAGAAATTTATTGAGCAATAGAATGTTCTCCCTTATCAACATCGCTGGTCTTGCTCTGGGAATGACATGCAGCCTTCTTATCATGCTTTGGCTGAAGGATGAATTACGGAAGGATAAATTTCATGCGAAGAATGAAAGACTATACCGGGTGATGGAAAACCAGTTTTATGAAGGCAGTATTTCAACTTTTGAATCTACACCCGGCATATTGGCAGAAAATATAGTGAAGGATTTTCCAGAAATACAAATGGCCAGCCAGTTTCTCTGGGAAGAACAACCTTTATTTACTGTGGGCGATATATTTGATAAAGAGAAAGGAAGATATGTGCAGAAAGATTTTTTAAGAATGTTTTCTTTTAAACTCGTCAAAGGTGATCCGAACACTGCTCTTGCGCGGCCTGATGCGATAGTTATTTCAAAAAAACTTGCGTCAAAATATTTCAAAGATCAGGATCCAATTGGCAAACTGATCAAAGTTGATAATGAGAACAGCGTTATTGTTACAGGTGTATTGGAAGAAATACCTAAAGCATCTTCTTTGAAATTTGATTTTTTGATGAGTTATGATTTGTGGTGGAAACGAAATGACTGGGCAAAAGAATGGGGTAATAATGGCCCCCGCTGTTATGTGATGCTTGCTCCCAATGCATCCATTGATAAAGTGAATGCTAAAATCAAGAACTACATTAAAACAAAGAATAAAGAAAGTAATGTTGAATTATTTCTTCAAAACTATGGTGAATCATATCTCTATTCAAAATGGGAAAGCGGAAAGCAAGCCGGCGGAAGAATAGAATATGTACGGATATTTTCCATTGTTGCCGTCATTATCTTAATTATTGCATGTATCAATTTTATGAATCTTGCCACGGCCCGTTCCTTGCGAAGAGCAAGAGAGATCGGCGTACGCAAAGTAGTGGGTGCAGGTAAACGGCAATTGATCGGCCAATTCATCGGTGAATCATTATTTGTTTCTTTTCTCGCCATCTGCCTGTCTTTATTGATCGTTGCTTTATTGCTTCCTTCATTTAATGCGTTAACTGACAAAAAGCTGGCTCTTGATTTTGCTGATCCTTCATTTATTTTCTTACTGCTGGGGCTGACATTGGTCACAGGTATTGTTTCCGGTTCTTATCCGGCTTTATTTATGTCTTCATTAAAACCAATCGTGGTTTTAAAGGGTATGCTGAAGTTCAAACCCGGCGCTACTTATTTCCGAAAAGGTTTGGTTGTTTTTCAGTTTGCTTTATCTATTATACTTATACTTGGAATGATTGTTATTTATCGCCAGATTGATTATATCCACAATAAAAATCTTGGCTTTGCAAAAGAAGACCTGTTGTATATCCCAATTGAAGGCGCATTGCAAAAAACATATCCAACTTTCAAAGAAGAATTATTGAAACAGCCGGGAATTAAATTCGTCAGCAGTGCGCAGGATAGCCCGCTGGAAGTAGGCAGCTCTACACAGGGTGTACGCTGGCCAGGAAAAGATACTACCAAACTGATCTTATTCAGCAACAATCCCATTACCTATGATTATGTAAAAACAATGGGAATACAATTGATTGACGGAAGGGACTTTGATCCTTCTTACAGTCTTGATACAAATAATTACCTGGTAAATGAAGCTGCTTTAAAAAAGATCGGTTATAAATATCCCATTGGTAAAGAATTAACCATGTGGGGAGATAAAGGGACGATCATTGGTCTGATGAAAGATTATCATCACAACTCATTGCATGTTCCTATTGAGCCATTAATACTTCGTTTGTTCAAAAAAAGCTGGAATAGCTATTGGGGAAATGTGATTATAAGAACAGAGAAAGGAAAAACGAAAGAGGCGATAGCAAGCATGGAAAAATTGTATAAGCAATTCAATCCCGGTTTTCCATTCAAATACTTTTTTACTGACGAGGAGATAGCAAAAAATTACAAAGCGGAACATACGGTAAGCAAGTTGTCAAAGTATTTTGCCTTTTTAGCCATATTTATTTCCTGTTTAGGTTTATTTGGACTTGTAACGTTTACTGCCGAACAACGTGTTAAAGAGATTGGTATCCGCAAAGTGCTGGGAGCTTCCGTGCCGGGTATTATTCAAATGTTATCTAAAGATTTTATAAAGCTGGTGCTAATTGCTGCTGTTATTGCTTTTCCTGTAGCATGGTGGGCTATGAACAGATGGCTGGGAGATTTTGAGTATCGCATCAGTATTGGTTGGTGGGTGTTTGTAGTGTCAGGAATTGCAGCCGTGCTGATCGCTTTATTAACGGTAAGTTTTCAGGCTGTTAAAGCGGCTATTGCTAATCCGGTGAAGTCATTGCGAACAGAGTGATGAGGTGAGTGAGTGGGATCCCGATAGGCATCGGGAGGTGAGTGGGTTGAATATCGAACATTGATACAAATGCTGAGCGTTTAAAAAAATAAGTTATGCTAAAACACATTCTTACTATCGCCGTCCGGAGTATAAAGAAACACAAGTCTTCTTTTATCATCAATCTTACCGGGCTTTCAACAGGGTTGGCCTTTGCTTTTCTTCTTTACCTGTGGGTGCAGGATGAGAAAAGCATAGACAAGTTTCATGTAAATGATGACCGGCTTTACCAGGTAATGGAAAAAAGTACGGAGAACGGTATAATAAGAATACAGGATCATACACAAGGCCCTTTGTCGGAAGCCATGGAGAAAGACCTTCCTGAAGTGGAAAATGCGGTTACGGTAATGAACCTTTCCAAAGAAGGTATGGATTTTACGATGAAAAATGGAGAAAAGTCTTTCAAGACGAGTGGTATTTTTTCAGGCGATGCATTTTTCCGGGTTTTTACATTTCCCCTTATCTCCGGCAATTCGGGCACTGCATTAAAAGAAAAAAACAATATAGCCATCTCAGAAGATCTTGCACGGAAGTTGTATGGCAGCGTTGATGCGGCGTTAGGAAAATCTTTGCAGTGGAATGCATTTGGGAGCGATCATTTATCTTCTGTAACCGGCGTTTTTAAAAATGTAAGCGGCGCTTCTACAATGAAGTTTGATTTTGTACTTACCAAACAAAAGCTGATCGAAGATATATGGCAGAATGGCGCTAAATGGTACAACGAAGGCCCTGAAACTTATCTTTTATTGGAAGAAGGAGTTAATCTGAAAGCTTTCAATAAAAAAATTGGGAAATTCATTGATAAGTATGAGAAGGGCAACATTTTCTCGCTTTTTGTAAGAAAATATTCTGATGCTTATTTGTATGGAAACTATGAAGGAGATAAGCAGGTTGGCGGCAGGATCACCAACGTGAGACTATTTTCCGTCATTGCGATTCTCTTGTTAGTTATTGCGTCTATCAATTTCATGAATCTCTCAACAGCTAAAGTATCGGGAAGGCTCAAAGAAATTGGCATTAAAAAAACAGTTGGCAGCAGCAGGCGCAGTCTTATTTTTCAATTTCTTGGGGAATCGCTTTTTGTCACGGCGCTTTCAGCTGTTATTGCATTAATACTGGTTGCGCTGCTAATTCCTCAATTCAATTTTATTACAGGAAAGCAACTATCATTTCATTTTTCAATCAGTCAGTTGTCGATGCTTTTTCTGATTGCATTGATAACCGGTATCCTGTCCGGCAGTTATCCTGCTTTCTATCTTTCAGGTTTCAAACCGCTGGCTACTTTAAAAGGAAAATTACAGGGAAAAGTGGGTGAACTTTTTGTAAGGAAAGGATTAGTCATCTTTCAATTCGTTATATCACTTGTATTGATCGTATCTGTTTTGATCGTTTACCGGCAAATTGAATTTGCCCAAACCAAACATATTGGATATGCCAAAGAGAATGTAGTTTATTTTGATATGGAAGGAAAGATATTTGAGAACAAAAAAAATTTCTTTGATGAATTGAGAAGAGTACCGGGTGTAGTACAGGCAGGAGCAATAAATCAAACCCTGATCAGGGAAGATGGCGGTTCATCAACTTACGGATTGGAATGGCCGGGAAAGATAGAGAATAAGAATATTGATTTCATCATCAGGACTGTTGACGAAAATCTTGTGCGTACACTTGGTATGCAAATAAAAGAGGGAAAACCTTTTTCCGATAGTTTGGGAAGTAATTCTTCTTACTTGTTATTAAATGAAAATGCGGTAAAGGTCATGGGATTAAAAGACCCGGTGGGAACCAAAGTAAAATTATGGGGAGAAGAAAAAACCATACTTGGCGTGATGAAGGATTTTCATACAGCTTCTGTACACCGGCCGATCTCACCTTTGGTATTCAGATGTGAGCAAAACGGTGTGCGAATGGCAATGGTTCGTATTCAAGCCGGTTCGGAAAGAAAAGTGATTGATAATCTTACTGCCTTCTATTCAAAAGTAAATCCCGGTTATGCATTAAATCTTAACTTCCTTGACGAAACTTTTAAGGCACAGTATTTAACGGAAGAACGTACACTAACCCTCGCAAAATACTTTGCTTACCTGACCATACTGATCTCCTGCCTCGGTTTATTTGGTTTAGCCGCATTTGACACAGAGCGCCGCACAAAAGAAATCGGCATCCGCAAAGTATTAGGTGCAGATATGAAGAGCCTTGTTGCTCTTTTGTCAAAAGACTTTTTAAAACTAGTATGCATAGCCATCATACTTGCATCACCGGTTGCTTATTATTTAATGAAGAGATGGCTTCAGGATTTTGCTTATAGGATAAATATCGGTTGGTGGGTTTTCCTGATAGCAGGAGTTATTGCATTGTTGATTGCGTTGTTTACTGTCAGCTTCCAGGCAATAAAAGCGGCGATTGCAAATCCTGTGAAATCTTTACGAACAGAATGAAGATGGTTATAGTTTGATGGTTGAATTGTTAACAATCAAGCAATCTTTTTATGATAAAAAATTATTTCAAAATCGCAATCAGAAATCTCTGGAAGAACAAAGCTTTTTCTGCAATCAACACTTTAGGTTTGGCCATAGGCATGGCAGCTTGCATCGTCATCATGCTTTTTGTTTTTTATGAAAAAAGCTTTGACCGAATGCATAAAAAAAACATTTACCGGCTGGATGAAGTGCAAAAGTTTGAAGGAATGGTGCAGCCGCAAAATGTGGCGTTGTCAATGTATCCAATGGGACCAACATTGACAGCAGATTTTCCGGAAATAAAAAATTTCACAAGAGTAAGGCAGGCCAATAAGCTGGATCTTACTTACAAAGAAAAACGCATATTCTTTCCCACCATCTTATACGTTGACTCTACATTTCTCCGGTTGTTTGATTTTGAAGTTGCGAAGGGCGATAGAAAATCGCTATTGGAAAAGCCCAACAGTATTGCTTTAACGGAAGAAAGTGCAAAAAAACTTTTTGGCAACGAAGATCCCATTGGAAAAACTGTTACAAAATATGCAGGAGATACGATCACATTTACTGTTACCGGTATTATGAAAGATGCGCCGGAGAATTCGCATTTGCAATTTGACGGACTGGCTTCATTCAGTACAATAGCAGGTCCCCGGAACATGAGCAACTGGGGTGGTAACTGGCTGGTGACTTATCTCGAATTGCAGGAAGGAACTAATATAGCAGCGCTGGAAAAGAAATTTCCCGCTTATCTGAAAAAATATATGGCTGAGAGTGAAGGATGGAAATTTTATACATTATTTCTGCAAGCACTCAATAAAGTACATGACAGTTCTGCTGACATTACTCATGACTATGTAAACTTTAAAAAGTTTGATAAGAGTTATACTTATGTTTTTTCCGTGATAGCCATTATTATTTTGCTAATAGCCTGCATCAACTTTATGAACCTTTCGACCGCAAGATCAGCCGAAAGAGCAAGAGAAGTAGGAATCAGGAAAACAATCGGTGCGGAACGTTACCAGTTGGCCGGTCAGTTTTTAGGTGAATCGGTTTTGCTTTCTTTAATTGCTTTGATCATGGCGATTTTGATTGTCAAACTTTCTTTACCGGCAATAAATAGTCTCAGCCAACGACAACTGGAGTTGCCGCTTACAGATCTTCCTTTATTATTAGGCATATTGGGTGCTGCAATCATTGTTGGCGTTTTTGCAGGCTTATACCCGGCAGGTTATCTGTCATCGTTTAAACCTATTCGTGTATTAAAAGGATCTGTTCAAACCGGAAAAAGTAAAAGCAGTTTACGAAATGTTTTAGTTGTTAGCCAGTTTGCCGGAGCCATATTGTTAATTATAGGAACTGTATTTGCGGTAAGGCAGTTGAGCTTTATGCAATCAAAAGACCCGGGTTTCAACCGTGACCAGGTAATGATCATTCCACTCAACCGGGTGACTTCAGGAAAATATGAAACATTGAAACAGGAGTTATCTAAAAGTACCTTGGTAAGTGCTGTTACAGCTTCGCAACAAAGATTAGGAAATAATCTTCACCAGTCGGGTATGGTATTTCATGGCGATGGGCCGGCCCGTGAGCTTACTTCATCGCAGGTTGTTGTTGATCCCGACTATCTCAACCTTTATAAAATACCACTCATTGCCGGAAGAAATTTTACAAATGATCCTAATGATAATGCAAAGGCGTATATCGTAAATGAAACAATGGCAAAAGAACTTTTAAAAGATAATCCAAAGGCATCGTATGAAAGTTTGATTGGTAAACATTATGGTTTTAATGGAATGGATTCAGCAGGTTTCATTGCCGGTGTGGCAAGAGATTTTAATTTTAATTCGCTTCATCATAAAATAGAAACACTCAGCATTTTTTGTCAAAAAGATTGGGGCTATAGTGAAGTTTCAGTTCGAATTAACGGGAGCAAAGCGCAGGATGCAATCGGGCATGTTTCTTCTTCCTGGCAAAAAGTAAATCCTGATCAGCCTTTTGAATATCGTTTTCTTGATGAACATTTTACTGAAATGTACACTGCAGATCGTGCCGTCAGCAAAGTGGTAGGAATATTGGCAGGATTAGCAATTCTTATTTCCTGCCTGGGTTTATTTGGATTGGCTTCTTATTCTGCTGAAAGAAGAGTTAAAGAAATCGGTATTAGAAAAGTATTGGGAGCTTCCGTGCAAAACATCACTGCAATGCTGTCTAAAGATTTTATCAAACTGGTGCTCATTGCCAATCTGATCGCATGGCCTTTAGCGTGGATAGGAATAAGCCGCTGGCTGCAGGATTTTGCTTATCGTGTACCCGTAAGCTGGTGGGTTTTTATCGCAGCAGCGGCAATAGCAATTGTGATTGCTTTGGTTACCGTAAGTTTCCAGGCTATTAAAGCGGCGATTGCCAATCCCGTAAAATCATTGAGAACGGAATAAAATATTCAAATCGTTATTCAATTAATAAAATAGCCGATCATGACAAAGTATAAACTTTATGCAACAGCCGTTTTAATGTTTTTTCTTGTAAAGGCTTTTGCACAGACAATCACAAAGGTGAATCACTTTGATAAAGTGATTGTAAGTCCGCATATACAGGTAACTTTTGTAGAAGGAGATGAGGAAAGTGTAACAATAGAATCAGCAACTGTCAGTAATGATAAAATTAATATTGAGGTAAAAAATAATACTCTCCATTTTTATCTCGATAGTGCAAAAAATATTACAAAGAGTAAAAAGGTACATGATAATGGCTACGAGGAAAAAAGACCTGTTTATAAAGGAACAGTAGTCACTGCCGTTGTAACTTATAAAAAACTGAATGAGCTTTCTCTTCGTGGAGAGGAAACACATATTTGCAAAAGCCCTTTAACAGGTGATCAGTTCAGGTTGTGGATTTATGGAGAATCGGATGTGATGATCAATGAAGTAAACCTGGGTAAACTGACCGCAACTATGTATGGAGAAAGTTCTTTGCTTTTAAAATCAGGCACAATAAGGGATCAAAAGTATGTTGCTTACGGTGAAAGTAAAATAAATAGTCTTGGTATTACTGGCAGGGTCAGCAAGTTAACGGCGTATGGTGAGGCTGATTTCAAAATGAATGTTTCAGATGAAATTAAAATGGTAGCATTTGGCGAAGCTAAATTGGCATACAAAGGCAACCCTAAAATAAATAAGGGTTTGCATTTGGGAGAAATTCACATTGATAAAATTGATGATTAAATATCCAGGCTGCGGATACTGTTAATCATCGCGAACAGAATAAATCTTAATCATAAAACCTCTTGTCATGAAAAAAACATTTTTCTTTTTGTTGCTTGCATCACTGGTTATTTCAGCCAATGCACAATTTGATGCACAAAAAACGCCGGTTATTACCAAATCACTTTCTTCCGAAAATATCAAAAGCATATTATCAGAAACAGCCGGAGGAAATATTTCTGTTACCGGTGTAAATGCTTCGGAAGCGAAGATTGAAGTGTATGCAGTTCCGAATAATTACAGGAAAAACAATTTATCTGAAGGGGAAATAAAGGAAAGAATGGAAAGCGAATATAAACTGACAATAGAAGTGAGCAACAATAAGCTTACTGCTATCGCAAAACAAAAAGACAAAAAAATGGATTGGCGGAAAGCATTAAGTTTTTCATTTAAAATTTATGTTCCCGGGAATGTTGAAACAAACCTGTCAACCAGTGGCGGAAATATTGATTTGGCCAATTTAACAGGAGATCAGGATTTTTCTACCAGTGGTGGCAACCTGAATATAGATAACGTAGATGCCAAAATGGATGGAACAACATCAGGAGGTAATATTAATTTGAAAGATTCAAAGTCAGATGACGCCAAGCTTACCACAAGCGGCGGAAACATAAATGCAAAAAATTGTGAAGGAAAACTTGGTCTCAGTACTTCCGGTGGTTCATTGCATCTTAAAAATCTTAAAGGAGATATTAAAGCCACAACCAGCGGCGGTAATATTGAAGCAAGCAATGTGTCAGGTGAATTGGTAACACATACCAGCGGCGGTAATATTCATCTCGATGAATTGTATTGCAGTCTTGAAACTTCTACAAGCGGTGGCAATATTGATGTATCAATGAAAGAACCCGGCAAGTATGTACGCATAAGTAATTCAGGCGGCAGCATTGACCTGGAACTTCCAAAAGGCAAAGGTCTCGACCTCGAGCTTTCTGCAGATAAGATCAGCACAGATAAACTTGAAAACTTCAATGGGAAAATGGATGATGATAAAGTGGAAGGAAAGTTAAACGGCGGCGGATCATTGGTAAAAGTAAATGCTGGAAGCGGAAGAATTAATTTGAGGTTGAAATAGTGAGTGGTGAATAGTGAGCCTGCCTGTCCGGCGGGCAGGTGGTGGGTTGGCAACTGTATCAAAACCGAACGGCCTTGTATCGGAAATGAACGCCTTCGTATTAATTATGTAATTACTGCATTGTAAATCATTTACATGGCATTCGGCACTTTATTGGCTCACTTGTTTTAATTCTTGCCCTGTCCGTTTAAAGATTTAAAATTAAAATAAGTGGTTTGGTTGTTCCTCTAAGCATCGGGAAGATTGTTAACCATCAAACCATCAACCAATCAAACAATCTTTCAATGATAAAAAATTATTTCCGCATAGCTTTCCGAAGCTTATCGAGAAACAAAGGTTTTTCTATTACCAATGTTTCAGGGCTTGCCATTGGAATGACCTGCACCCTGCTGATCCTATTATGGGTAATGGATGAAAGAACCTATGATAAGTTTCATAACAACTACGACAACATTTACCAGGTGATAGCTCACCGTGATTTCAAAAATCAAATATTCACGGATCAAAATATGGTGCTGCCGCTTGCGGGGGCATTGCAAGCCGGCATACCCGAAATAAACAATGCTGTAGTTACATCACATCGCGGTTCGCATGTATTGACCTACGGCGATAGTAAATTGAAAAAAGACGGATATACTGTTGGTGAGCATTTCTTTGATTTATTTACCTGGAAGTTTATTAAAGGCAATGCTGCTACTGCTCTTCCTGATGCTTATTCCATTGTATTGACTGAATCTGCTGCGAAGGCGTTGTTTGGTAACAATGATCCGATAAATAAAATACTAAGAGTGGATAATGAATATGATGCAAAAGTGACGGCGATAATAGAAGATGTACCCGGCAATTCTTCCTTGCAGTTTGATTTTATCAATGCGTTTAACTATTCCGGTGATTATCTGAAAAGGAACATGACTAATTGGCAAAATTCTTCCTGGAGTGTTTATATAGATGTAAACAATAGCGCCAATATAAAGTCTGTTGAAAAAAAGATCAATGATATAAAATACAGTCATGATGAAGATGACAAAAAGATAAGCACCTATTTTGCTTTTCCTATGAACAAATGGCGGTTGTACAGTGATTTTAAAAACGGCAAAAACACCGGTGGCATGATCGAATATGTTCGCTTATTCACCATTATTGCATTGATTATTTTGTTGATTGCCTGTGTCAACTTTATGAACCTGTCAACTGCCCGTTCTGAAAAAAGAGCAAAAGAAGTTGGCGTAAGAAAAACGCTGGGTTCCGATAAACGACAATTGTTACTGCAATTCTTCTTTGAATCGGTAATACTTGCATTCATAGCATTTCTCTTCGCCATTGCGACTGTTTACCTGTTACTTCCTTCATTCAATACACTGGTAAGTAAAGATCTGTCATTAGATATTACAAGTCCATTGTTTTGGCTGATAGCGGCAGGTATTATTGTTCTCACCGGCATTGTAGCCGGCGGCTATCCCGCTTTATATCTTTCTTCATTTAATGCAGTAAGAGTTTTGAAAGGAACTTTTCTGCAGGGCAAAAAAAGTGCATTGCCCAGGAAGATGCTGGTGGTGGCACAATTCAGTATTTCTATATTACTTATTTCAGCAACCGTTATTGTTTATCGCCAGATCAATCATATCAAGAACAGGGATATCGGTTATAATCCTAATAATCTTATTATGATTTCAACATCACCGGATACTCAAAAAAATTTTGAAATAATAAAACAGGAGTTGGAGAATACCGGAATGGTAGAATCTATCACAAGAACAATGTCGCCTATTACGGATATCTGGTGGAAGTCTCCATCCCCCGATTGGGAAGGCAAGCCGGCTGATCTGAATATCATTTTTACCGGCAACACTACTGATGTAGATTTTGCAAAAACGATGGGTATAAAAATGTTGCAGGGAAAAGATTTTTCAGGTATGCCTTCTGATTCCGCTGCTATGCTGCTTAACAAAGCTGCAATAGAAGCAACTGGGTTAAAAGATCCTGTTGGAAAGCAGTTAAGATATGGCAACAGGGCTTATACTATTATTGGAATAACTGACAATGTGGTGATGGGTTCGCCTTTTAATCCTGTTGATCCGATGATGGTGTATTTTGATCCTGGCAATTCCAACACTATCAGTATAAGATTAAAGCCTGCAACATCACCACAAAAGGCGTTGCAATCCATAGAAGCAGTTTTCAAAAAAAATAATCCTGCTGTTCCATACGAATATCGGTTTGTTGACGAAGAGTTCGGGAAGAAGTTTGCAACAGAAGAACTGATCAGCAAACTCACCAACATTTTTGCCTGTCTCGCCATTTTTATTTGTTGTCTTGGACTGGCAGGATTGGTTTCTTTTACTGTAGAAAAACGTATCCGGGAAATTGGTATTCGAAAAGTGCTTGGAGCTTCTGTTGCACAAGTGCTGTTGCTTGTTTCAAAAGAATTTGTCAAACTTGTTTTCATTGCCTTTTTAATTGCTACTCCGATAGCGTGGTGGTTTATGAACAATTGGCTTGATAAATATGATTATCACACCGGAATCAGTATTTGGTTGTTTGGTATTGTAGGTATTATCATGCTGCTGATCACTTTGTTTGTTATAGTGATCAATGCATTTAAAGCGGCTATTATGAATCCTGTGAAGAGCTTGAGAACTGAATGAAAATAATGAATGATCAATCATGAGTGTGCTTCACTCATTACTGATCACTAAAAAAAAGGTATGATAGAAAATTTCTTTCGGGTTGCATACCGCAATCTTGTAAAAAACAAAGCAACGTCTGTTTTGAATATATCAGGACTTGCTATTGGCGTTGCCGTGTGCCTGATCATTGGTATCTGGCTGCAACGTGAATTGAGCTTTGATAAATTTCATCCTAATAAAGAAGCGATATTCCGGGTTGCCAACACATTTAAAAGTGAAAGCGAATCATTTTCGCAAGCCGGATCAGGGCCGGCATTAGGCGCTCCTTTAGCAAAGCAATTACCAGCTATAAAGTCAAGTTGCCGTGTTTTCCAGGATGGATTTAAAATCAAGGCAGGCAACAACCAGTTTATTGAATCAAATGCTGTGATAGCTGACAGCAATTTCTTTAACTTTTTTGGATTTGCCCTTAAAAAAGGAAATGCACAACAGGCATTGGAATCGCATACCCAGCTTGTACTTACTGAAAAACTGGCGATAAAATATTTTGGCAACATTGATGAAGCTATTGGAAAAACTATGCTGTTAGATGGCGAATATCCCATGACGGTTTCAGGTATTGCTGAAAACTCACCGGTTAACTCGCATATTCAATTCGATCTTGTAGTGCCTGTTTCATTTCTTAAAAAATTAAATCTCGATAGATACAAATTTAATATAGATGATCTGTGGGTTGGCGGCTGGCCTTATGTATATGTGCAATTGCATGATCCTGCTAAATGGCTGCAAACAGAAAAACAGATCAATGCCATTGCTGCTAAATTTTCAGAGAAGGAATGGAAAGAAAATAAAATGTCCTATCATTATTTTCTTCAGCCGCTTGGCGATATTCACCTCAAATCACATTTGCGTTATGATGCTGAAAATAATGGAAGCCTTGCAAGGGTAAACATATTTTCCATTGTTGGTATCATCGTTTTGCTGCTGGCTTGTATCAATTATATTAATCTGACTACTGCGGGTGCTATCAAAAGAGCAAGAGAAACTTCAGTAAGAAAAGTAGTGGGTGCTACTAAACTTCAGTTGATCAGGCAATTTTTTCTTGAGACCTTTTTGATATGTGCTGTCTCCGTTCTTATTGGTGTTGTTATTTTAAAACTCATTTTGCCGGCTTTTTCCAATTGGATCGGACAGCATTATGATTTTTCTTTTTCTGTTACCAATGTGCTGATCATTTCCGGTTTTGTTTTATTCATGTCAGTGATTGCAGGTATTTATCCCGCTGCCGTGCTTTCTTCATTTAATCCATCTGCGGCATTAAAAGGAAGTTTTGTTACCGGTACAAGAGGAAATTTTATCAGGAAAGGATTGGTTGTTTTTCAGTTTACTATTACCATTGCTTTGGTGGCGTCAATCATTGTTATCAGCAGGCAGATGAATTTTATAGAAAATAAATCGTTGGGTTTTGATGGTAATGCTGCTATGGAAGTAAAATTTTTTGGTGAACAATCTGTGAGAGATCAATATATATCACTGCGCAATCAGCTTTTGCAAAGTCCTTATATCTTAAATGTAAGTAAGCATAGCCAGAATGTGGTGGGCGGTTTGGGCAACGGTTGGACAACAACAGAGAATTTGAAAGGTGAAGAAATTTCTACCAGTCTTTATAATATGGCTGTGGATACAACATTCTTTGATGTATATGATATGAAGCTTGCAGCCGGAAGATTTTTTTCAAGAGATTTTCCAACTGATACTTCAAAGGCTGTATTGGTAAATGAAGCGGCAGTCAGAACATTTGGATGGCAAAAGCCAGAAAATGCTATTGGAAAAAGATTTGGTAAAGGTGACGACACCAGGTATGTGATCGGTGTGGTAAAAGACTTCAACTTTGAAAGCCTGCATAAACCGGTGGAAGCATTGATGATCGGATATTCAAAAGCGGGCAACCGTCTTTCTTTAAAAATTGACGGACGCCATACAGAAGAGGCAATCAATCACATAAAGAAAGTTTGGAAAACCGCTGTGCCTGATATTCCGCTTGAATATGCTTTTGTTGATGAGACTATTCAAAGACAATATGGCAATGAGCAAAAAATGCAGGGCATCTTTTATGGATTTGCAGGCCTGTCTTTATTGATTGCCTGTTTGGGTTTATTCGGTCTTTCCATTTTTATAGTTGAAAGAAAAGTAAAAGAGATCGGCATTCGCAAGGTATTAGGAGCAAGTGTAGCCGGAATCGTTGGCTTAATATCCAAAGATTTTATGAAGCTGGTTTTGGTCGCTGCTGTTATTGCATCGCCGCTGGCCTGGTACTTCATGCATGAATGGCTGCAGGACTTTGCTTACCGTATCAATATAGGATGGTGGGTATTTGGCATTGCAGGCACGATAGCGTTATTGATTGCATTGGTAACGGTAAGTTTCAGAGCTATAAAAGCTGCGGTTGCTAATCCGGTTAAATCCCTGCGAACTGAATAGTCCCCACCGAAGCGTCGGGACCGAGTGAGTACAGATTTAATCCCGATCGCAGCATCGGGGTGAAAAGTTTGAGAACAGAATAGAAAATGATTTGATTGTTTGATGGCTTAGTTGTTATCGTTTTTTACAACCATCAAACAATATAACGATCAAACAATCTTTTTATGATGAAAAATTATATTAAATCAGCATGGCGAAACTTGTGGAGCAACAGATTTTATAGTACCATTAATGTTACCGGGCTTTCAGTTGGTTTGGCTGTAGGGATTATGGTCTTGCTTTGGGTACAAAATGAACTGAGCTATGACCGGTTTCATAAAAATGCCAATAACATCTATAAGATCAATTCTCATATAGGCACTGGCGATGGCGCTCAGGTATGGGATGGCTCTCCGGGGCCGCTGATGGTTTTCAGCAAACAAATCCCGGAGATAAAACAGGTGGTTAGAGTCAACAATGCTTTTGAACAGTCTTTATTTATCTATGGCGATAAAAAAATAAAAGAGTCAAGATTAGCGTTTGTTGACTCCACTTTATTTTCCCTGTTTGATTTCCAGGTTGTAAAAGGAAATAAAGAAAAACCTTTGCCTGGAATGTATTCGATCATTCTCACGCAATCAACTGCCAAAAAATATTTTGGAACAAGCGATCCTATTGGACAGATACTGGTAAATGACAACAGAAATTTTACCGTAAGCGCTATAATAAAGGATTTTCCGGAAAACTCAACTCTTCAGTATGATATGCTGATGCCGATGAGTCTGTATGCAGATATGTTTACCAAGTGGGGCGGTAATGGAGATTGGAAAACAATAGATGAAGACCTTGGCAATTATCCTTACCATACCTATTTGCAATTGCAGGAAAATGTTGATCCGGATGAAGCAGCACAAAAACTAACAAAAATATTCCGCGACAAAAAACCGGATTCAAAAGATAACTACTTCAGCTTTCAACCATTGACAACACTTCATTTGGTGGCTTCCAATGGCAGTGCCAATGCATTGGAAACCGTAAGAATATTTTTGATTGTTGCTATCCTTGTTTTATGTATTGCCTGTATCAATTATGTTAACCTTTCCACTGCAAGATCCATGCTTCGCTCAAAAGAAGTCAGTGTCCGCAAAATAATAGGTGCTGCAAGATGGCAGTTATTTATACAGTTTATTATAGAATCTGTATTGCTATTTTTATTTGCATCTATACTTGCTTTTATTCTCATTTATCTCTTGCTTCCTTTGTACAACAACCTGTCAGGAAAAAACCTGCTGTTTAGTTTTGCCAACAGCAATGTCTGGCTGGTGGTAGGAAGCGCTATCGTCGGGTCACTGATATTGGCAAGTATCTACCCGGCTTTGCTATTATCTTCATTCAAGCCTTTGCAGGCATTGCGGGGAAAACTTTCTATCGGTATTGGAAAAGTTGCTTTCAGAAAAGTGCTTGTTGTTACACAATTCGTTTTCTCTGTGGGTTTGATCATTGCTACTATTGTCATCAGCTACCAGTTAAAATACATAAGAAATAAAGACCTGGGATTGGATAAAGAACATGTTTTTTCTTTTGCCATAACAAGGGAGATCAGTGAGCATTATGACGCAGCCAAAGTGCAACTTTTAAATCAACCGGGTATATTGGATGTTGCTGCGTCCAATAATAACCTGGTAGCTAATGATGCCAGCACCAGCGATACCGATTGGGATGGAAAGGAAGAAGGCCGTCTGTTCTTGATCCATCCTAATGCAGTGGATCATTCATTTATCCCATTGCTACAAATGAAAATAGTGGCAGGCAATAATTTCACCGGTACTAAATCAGATTCTGCGCATTTTATACTAAATGAAACAGCCGTTAAGCAGGCAGGCATTAAAGACCCGATCGGTAAGAGCTTTACACTTTGGGGAACGAAAGGAATTGTTACAGGTGTGGTACAGGATTTTAATTATGCTTCACTAAAACAGTCCATTGAACCGGCTGTATTTCTTTACAGGCCTTCCTATTGGAGAATATATGTGAAAACAACAGGTAAGGACGCAGCCCGGGCCATTGCCGGTGTGCAAAAAGTATGGAAGAGTTATAATCCTGATTTTCCTTTTGAGTATTCTTTTCTTGATGATGATTTTAACAGGATATATAGCGACGATCAGCGCACCGGAACATTGTTTAGTGTGTTTGCCGCCATTGCTATTTTAATTTCCTGTCTTGGTCTTTTCGGATTAGCCACCTTCACGGCGCAGGTTAAAATAAAAGAAATAGGAATACGGAAAGTATTAGGAGCAAGTATAACCAGCATCACTAATTTATTGGCCAAAGATTTTATTGTACTTGTATTGACAGCGTTTATTATTGCTTCACCGCTTGCATGGATAGCGATGAATAAGTGGTTACAGAATTATGCATACCGTATCAATATAAGCTGGTGGATATTTTTTGTTACAGGGTTGATCGCTATTGCTGTCACTTTATTGACCGTGAGTTTCCAGGCTATTAAAGCGGCGATTGCAAACCCCGTAAAGAGTTTAAGGACAGAATAAAATTATTGATATGATAAAAAATTATTTCAAGATTGCCTGGCGAAACATTAAAAGACATCGGTTCTTTTCTATTGTAAATATCATTGGATTATTTACCGGCATTCTGTTTACTTTATTGATTGGCGCTTATATATGGGGCGAACTGCAGGTAAATAAAAAATTGAATATTCATGAACGGCAATATATTCTGACAACTATTTCAACAGATCCAAACGTTGGATTTGAACTGGCAACTTTTGGCCCGTTGGCAAAGCGATTGAAAGAAGATTATCCTCATCTTGTTGCCAACTATTACCGTTACGATGGCATTACATCAGTGGTTTCAAAAGCTGATAAGAATTTCCGCGAAGGTTTGCAGATAGGCGACAGCAATATGCTTAAGATGTACGGATTTGAGGCTTTACATGGCGATGTCAAAACAGCTTTAAATGATCCTTATTCCGTTGTGATTACAGCCGATAAAGCCATTAAGTATTTTGGAAAAACAAATGTAGTTGGAGAGTCCCTGACTATTCAAAGTTTTTCCGGAAGCAAACATGATTTCAAGATCACCGCTGTATTAGAAGATATACCGCAAAACACCATTACAGAATTGGCAAAAGGGTATAAGAATACTTTTTTTATACCCATGAATACATTGTCTTTTTTCGGAAGGCAGGATGTAGAGGCATGGGGCAATATGTTTATCGCTTCTTATGTTGAATTAAAAAAAGGAATAACTGTCAAAGACCTTGAAAAGCCGATCCGGCAGTTAGTACAACAAAATGCTGATCCGTCGTTGCAAAAAATAATCACTGTCAAACCGGTTTTATTATCTGATTATCATTTACAGCAAAACAATGGCCTGGTAAAACGAATGCTTTATACGCTGGCTTTTACCGGTCTTTTTATTTTACTGATGGCTATTGTGAATTTTATCAACATTGCCATCAGCCGGTCTTCTGCAAGGATGAAAGAGATTGGTATCAGGAAGGTACTGGGCGGATTGAAGAAACAATTGATCTTACAATTTCTCGCTGAATCGCTGGTATTAGTATGTATGGCAACACTGATGGCTTTAGCGGCTTATCCTTTGCTTAAGCCATTGTTTGAAGAAATAGTCGGCAAACAGATACCGCCATTATCTTCATTTCCGGCCTATTTTATTTTAGCGCCAGTATTTATTGTCTTTATCATTGGATTGCTTGCAGGGTTATATCCCGCTTTTGTTTTGTCTTCCCTCAAATCAGTTGATTCCTTAAAAGGAAAGCTGAAAACGGTAAAACAGAATTTTCTGTTGAGAAAATCGTTGGTAGGCTTTCAGTTTGCAGTTGCTATTATTGTATTGGTGGCTGCCGCAGTTGTAACAAGACAGGTTGCGCATTTCTTTGGCCGGGCACTCGGTTATAATAAAGAATATATTGTTTCATCGCAGGTGCCCAGGGATTGGACAATTGACGGTGTTAAGAAAATGGCAACAGTTCGTAATGAGTTTGCAGCAATGCCGCAGGTGAGCAATATCTCTTTGTCGTATGAAATTCCTGATGGCGCTAATGCCGGACAAGTGCCCGTTTACAAATTGGGAAGAGATTCAACCACTGCTATGTTCATGCAATTGCTGCAAACAGATGAACATTATCTTTCAACGTATGAAGTGCCGTTAAGAGCCGGAATGGTTTTTGACAACCGTGGGCTTGACTCCGGTAAAGTGATGATCAATGAAAAAGCCCTTGCCGCATTGGGCTGGAAAAATGCTGAAGAAGCAGTAGGACAACAAGTAAGAATACCCGGCGACCCGACAATATTTAGTGTAAAAGGGGTAGTAAAAGATTTTCAATTTGGCTCTATGCAAAAAGCCATACCGCCAATGCTCATCTTCAATGTTCGCTATTCACCGTTTTATCGTTATTTGTCATTTAAATTAAAACCGGGGAATATCAGTGCAACTATTGAAGCGATTCAGAAAAAATGGTCGCAGTTGATGCCAGGCAGTTCATTTGAATATACGTTTATGGATGATACATTAGAAAAGTTATATTCATCCGAATTGCAGTTAAAGAAAGCAGCTTATACATCAACCGTGCTGGCTCTTATTATTGTATTACTTGGTGTGTTGGGATTAGTTTCACTAAGTATTCAAAAGCGAACGAAGGAGATTGGAATTCGCAAAGTGTTGGGAGCTTCTGTTTCTTCTATCATTTCTCTTTTTATGAAAGAATTTGTTTGGGTAATGTTTGTGGCTGGTTT
>Ga0187893_10004381_pt1 | contig 26985 bp, 27 predicted proteins | sample MA1701074metaG_FD_139574 | JGI IMG/M metagenome (GOLD analysis project Ga0187893, IMG submission 139574) | White microbial mat communities from a basaltic lava cave in the Kipuka Kanohina Cave System on the Island of Hawaii, USA - MA170107-4 metaG ... | reverse complement strand
TAGTTCAGGCGGACGAGAGGCGTGCGCAGCACCTTTCCTCGGATCGCGTCCCGGGCGGCTTCGATGTCGGCAAGGGGGATCACGGCTCCATGATTATCACGTTTGCCACAGGGAGTAGAATGCCTCGATGCTTTTGGTGCTCGACGTCGGCAACACGAAGACGGGGGTCGGCGTGTACTCCGAGGGTGGATGGATCGCGGACTGGCGCGTGACCACTCATTTGGACCACCTGGCGGACGAGTACTACGTCCTCCTCAAAGCGCTCCTCGAGGACGCGGGCCTCTCCTTCCAGAAGCTCTCGGGCGCCGCCCTCGCGAGCGTGGTGCCGCCCCTGACCGCGACCTTCGAAGAGCTCGTGGTCCGGATCCTCGGGAGGCCCCCCGTGATCGTCGGCCCGGGAGTGCGCACGGGGATTCAAATCAATGTCGAGAACCCGAGGGAAGTGGGCGCCGACCGGATCGCCAATACGGCCGCCGTGCACAAGCTCCATGGCGGTCCGGCCATCGTGATCGACCTCGGCACCGCGACGACCTTCGACGTGATCTCGAAGGACGGCGACTACCTCGGAGGGGCCATCGCGCCCGGGCTCGGGATTGCCGCCGATGCCCTGGTCCGCCGCACGGCGAAGCTCCCGAAAGTGGAGCTCACGTTTCCCGAGAGCGCCATCGGGCGGAACACGGTCGCCGCCATGCAGTCCGGGCTCGTCGTCGGCTACGTGGGGCTGGTGAAGGAGCTCGTCGCTCGTTTGAAGAAGGAGCTCGGGGGGAACCCGAAGGTCATCGCGACCGGCGGCATGGGAGAGATGATCGCCGCCTGGACGAACGTCATCGACGTCGTGAGCCCTCGGCTCACGCTCGAAGGCATCCGGATCATCTACGAGCTCAATGAGCCAGCTCGAAGCTAACGAATCAGCTCGATAGCCGGCGCCCTTCGAACGACCCCGGCCGCCTCCGCCCGCGAGAACAGCTCCCGTAACGCCTTTTCTCCCGGCTCCCCCATGTCTTTCGTGAGATCCGACACGTACATCTTCACGAAGCGCCTCCCGAGCTCTCGCTGGAGTCCCCGCCCGAACTGCAAGGCGTAAGTCAAGGCCTCGTCTTCGTTGTCGTAGGCCCAATCGATGCTCGCCCGAAGGGCACTGTTGATCTCGCGGGCGAGGTCGGGGCCGAGGTCCTTTCTCACCACGTCGAGTCCGAGCGGGAGAGGAAGCCCGGTCTCCTTCTCCCACCGCTCGCCGAAGTCCTCGACCCTGTGAAAGCCCTCCTTCTCGTAGGTGAGCTGTCCCTCGTGAATGAGCACTCCCGCGTCCGCTTCGCCCTGTCTCACCGTTTCGAAAATCTCGTCGAAGGGACGAACGACAGGCTCGAACGGGGGAAGGAAGATGCGCGCGAGGAGGGCTGCGGTCGTCCTCTCGCCGGGGATGGCGACGCGCTTTCCGCGCAGACCCTCCGTCTTCATGGGTGTTTTCGCGATCACGACCGGACCGTAGCCCTCCCCCATGCTCGCGCCCGTCGCCAGGATCCAATACTTGTCCGCGAGGTCCAGGAAGGCGTGGGCCGAGACCGCCGTCACCTCCAACTCGCCGGCGAGCGCTCGTCGGTTCAGGGTCTCGATGTCGTCGAGCGCGTGCTCGATTTTGAAATCGCGGATGCGCACCGCGCCCTTCGAAAGGGCGCAGAACATGAAGGCGTCGTCGGGATCGGGGCTGTGCCCGATGCGAAGCGTGGATTCCGGCATGAAAAATTCTCCTCAGCTCAGGTACGCGCGGGCGACGTCGTAGAGACTCGCTTTGGGGCTCGCTTTCAAGCTCGCGTGGATGAAGCACACGTGGGTACACCAGCAGGCGTCGCGCTCGATGGCGGCGAGCTCGAGAGCGCGCTCCTGGGAGTCCCAGAAGCGCCGCCAGTCGCAATCATAGTCACGGACGCTCCCCAGGCGCTCGCGGAGCTCGCAGGCGCGGATGTCGCCATGGGCGTCGACGACGGCGATGTTCTGCCCCGCGGTGCACGGCATGGGCCATCGATGGTGCCGCTCGAAGTTCGCGGCCTGGATCTCGTGATAGAGGTTGAGGACCCCGACGTAGCCCGCCATCGTCAGAAACCCCTTGCGCTTGCGGAGCTTCTCTCCGTAATGGCGGTAGAGGGGCTTCAATTCGCGGTAGAGGCGCGAGAGATCGTCGCGGTGCACCTCGAGAAGGGCAGGGTCCATCGGCTGTCCGCGGATGATCTGGAAGTAGTGGCCGTCGAGGTCGAAATCGTCCCGTATCTTCTCGCCGAGTGCGACCATCTCGGAAACGTTCTCGCGGCACACGACGGAATTCACGTGGAGCCGAAGCCGGGGCTCCCGCCACCGGAGCTCCTGAAGGAGCTCCAGGCTTTCGAGCGCCTTCTCGAAGTTGCCAGCGACCCCGCGGATCTTGTCGTGAGTCTTCCCGATGCCGTCGAGAGCGACGTTGACGTTGACGCGGATCTCGGGACAGGCCGCGAAGATCCCTTCGACCGTCTCCCGGAGCTTTCCCGGTAGGAGCCCGTTCGCCGGGTAATTGACGGAGCGAACGCCATTCCCGCGGTAGAAGAGCTCGACGATATCGACCAGCTCCGTACGGAGAGTCGGCTCTCCGCCCGAAAGCCAGATCTCGCGAAAGGAGGGCATCGTCGCCGAGAGCCTGCCCATCTCCTCGAACGTGAGATCGTCCCGGGAGTTGAGCTCCTCCCAGTAGAAGCAGGTGCGGCAGAGAGAGTTGCACCGGGAGGTGACGAAGAAGATCAGGGTGTCGAGGTTTCCTACGGACACCGCCACATTATATAGGTGCGGTATCTATGTGCGGTTCGGGGCCGCCGCGGAGCGGGGGGATCAGCCGGAGCTCAGGAGACGGTTACGGACACCGGCTGCGGCGCTTCGGCTGCGACCACGCGACTCTCGACGCCTGCCGCCGTCTCTTTTCTCTGACGGAACTCCCGCAGCAGTCGCTTCAGAGTCACGGGGTCGTTCACGGCCTTCTCGAGGGCTTGGACCTGCTCGACATCGACGTGCGCCTGCCGCTTGAGGCCGTCGAGCATAGCGTTGAAGATCCCGGGAATGTCGTTGAGGAAGTCCCCCTGCCGGAACTGGAGGCGGAAGCCGAATTCACCGCGGCCGATCCGCTCCATCGAGAGCTTGGTCCGGTAGAGAGGACCGGCGATCTGGTTGCTCATGTAGATGGCGACGATGCTCAGCACGATGAACCCGAAGACGTACACGAAAACCATGGACAGCGTGAAGAGCATCGGCAACGTGAGGAGCGGCTGGAGGCCGGGCTGCGGCACCAGCGTGTAGAACTGCTTGAGGTGCCCCTCGTAGAAGAAGTACAGCACGATGGTGAAGAACAACGAGTACGCGAGCCAGATGGACATCAGGGTTCCGATGAGCCGGTACTGAAACGCCTTGTCGACGATGTACTGGCGCTTGTGGAGCGGGGGGCGGCTCCTTTGTCCTTCGGGTCTCGAATCTCTTTCTGTCATGGAAAACCTCTCGTGGTCCTCTTCGTGGCGAGTCCCTCCGGGACGGACAAGGATTCCAGCGGCGGAGAAACGCGCTGCCAAAAAGACGCTGAGCAACTAGATGGAGAGATTAATGTGGAAAGAATATCACACGGCGAGGCCGAGGGGCTAGTGGCGCGCAGCCTCGCCAGGGCGTAGCCAAAACCACCCAACGGAAACTTCGTTCGTCAGAAAATCCCCGCACATTCCCGAGCCGATCTCGAGACCTGTCCTCATAAGCGCTTGCCGCCCAGCCATTTGTCGCCCGCAGCCGATTGGGAACGGGGCTTGCTATCTGCCGCAGAGGGAGGAAACGCCCGTGAGCACACCCATGCGCATCCGAGAACGCGGCTTCTCGTTGATCGAGGTCATGATCGCGGTCTGCATCACCGCGATCGTCATGGCTTCGGTCTTCCTTCTCCTGCAGCGCGGCCAGAGGAGCTTCACGCGGGAGCCCGAGGTCTCGGACATGAACGCGAGCGCGCGGGCGGGCCTCGATCGCATCGCGCAGGACCTCACGGTCGCGGGCTTCAACACGCCCATCACCATGCCGATCATGTGGTTCGACGGCGGCGGAATCACCCCCGACCAGGTGACCATCGTCTACGCGGATCCGGAGATTCCCATCTCGCGCCCGAAGCCCTGCGGTGGCGGAGGCGGGGGAGGCGGCGGCGGCGGAGGTGGCGGCCCCTGCAATACCATCGGGATGTCCGCGGTACTCAATATCGACCCCTTTAGCTTCTCGCCGCAGCCCGCCAACTACGAAGAGGCCTACGCGGACGGAATGATCCTTTTCGCGATCCAGGGTCCGAACGGGGACCCGGCCTGCGATGGAATCCAGCCCGGCGTCATTCCCTTCGAGGTCACGCAGCCGCCGAAGTGCACGGGAGCCGGAGGTGCTTCGAGCGGGCCTGCGGGCTGCGCCACTCTCAACGTCAATCACAACCCCGGCCAGGGCGCGACTCAAATCAACGTCCCTGGCGGCTTCAACAACGACGTCCTCGTCGACTGCGCCGTCATCGGGCTCTTTCACGTCGTGCAGTATCGGATCAACCCCTTGCCGCCGGCGGAGAATCCCGCTCTCGAGCGTAGGGACATCGCACTCGGCGAGCCCTGGAATCCGGTCTCCATCAACATCGAGAACCTCCAGGTACAGTACGCCCAGGGCACGGCCGACCTCTTCGAGGACGTGCCAACGCTGGTCCCCATCGGAAATGACCCGAATTCCTGGATCATGCGGGTGCGCGTGACCGTCGCCGGACGGAGCGAAACCCGGAACATGGAGGGCTCGAGCGCTGGAGTGTTCGCCGCCGCGGACACGTTCATGCGGCAGAGCTTCACGACGACCATGAGTCTCCGAAACCAGCTTAGCCAGGCGCAGCAAAGAGCCGAGGAGCTCGGGCTCTCGAGCTGGAATTGAGGGTCACGGTATAAGCCGGGTCTCCGTGGGCGAGCGCATCTCGTAGATCTTTCCCCTCCACGAAATGCGCCGCGACCACAGCGCCCGCAGAACGCCCGCAAGCGTGAGGAGCCCGGCGAGGGGCACCATCAGGAAGTACGCCCAGAGGTGCCGCGAGATCGTCATCCGCCACTGAGGCGCGAGGTCGGCTACAGCGAGTGCCCGCAGTCCTCCGCCGAGAAGTCCGGGGAGGAGCACGATTCCGACGAGAGCGAAGTCCCCCCGCGCGAGCGCGAGCCCGAGAAAAGCACCGTACAGCAGGTGTGTCGCCGCGGCGACCGCGAACAGCGCCGGCCAGTACACTCGTGTAATCGCGATCTGCCGGGCGCACCACGAGACGAGCTCCCAGACACCCACCTCTCCGCGAGAGCCCACAAGGCAGGCCGGAACGAAGTCGACCTTCAGGCCGGCGCGGCGGACGGCGTGGGTGAGCGCGTAGTCGTCCGAGAGGGCGCCTCGCCATGCCTCGGTCACCCCGATACGCTCGAACGTGTCGACGCGGATCGCCGTCGCTCCGCCCCAGGCGAAGTTGTGGTCGTGATCGCCGAGCACGGTGAGAACGGCCGTATTCCAGACCGAGCGCAGGAGGGTCGCGAAGCTCGCGGGCTCGGCTAGATAGAAACGATAGCTCGAGGCGGCTCCCACCTCCGCGCGGTCGAGAGGTGCCACCAGGAGCTTCAGCCAATCCCTCGCGGGACGGCCGTCCGAATCCCCGAAGACGAGAACGTCGGCCGGGGGGCGGTTCTCGAGAGCGGCGAGGAGGTTCTGCACCTTCTGGGAGCGGCCCCGGGCGGGCCCGGCGATGATGAGGTCGCCTTTCTCGGGATGTCGCGCGCGCACGCGTTCGATCACGGAAACGGCGCCGTCCGAGCCGCTTTCGACGACGAAACGGATCGAGAAGCGGGGATGGTCCTGGGCGAAATACGCCTCGAGGTTTTCCTCGAGGCCCGCTTCGAGCCCGCAGCACGGAACGATGAGGAGCGTCCGGGATGGCTCTCCCGAGTCTTTCGCGGCCCCTTCGCCCGCCGCCCGCCGCGCGTAGGCTCGGTAAAAGAGGGCGGAGCGGATCGAGAGGAGGCCGACGAGGAAGTTCCATCCGGCGAGAGCGAGCACGACAGGCGGAAGCGTTGACATTCCTTTGGTTTAGTGGATATATTCAAAGTTCAGAGCCGCCCAACCCTTAGAAGGCTTACGAACGGACGTCCCGAATGGCCGCCCAACCTGCGCGCGACGTGGAGTCGCCCCCTAACTCCTAATCGGCAACATGAAACTTCGGGTCGTGGGCTGTTCCGGAGGCAGCGTCAAGGATCGTTTTCTCTCCTGCTTTCTTTTGAACGGCGAGATCGCTCTCGACGCCGGCGGTCTCACCGGACCGCTCACGCTCGAAGAGCAGCTCAGGGTACGCCACGTGATCGTGACTCACACGCACCTCGATCACAACTGCGGCCTTCCATTCTTCCTCGACAACGTATTCGGCCAGATCGACGAGCCCATCGTCGTCTACGGCACCGCTCCGGTGGTCCGGAGCCTCAAGAACCACATGTTCAACGACGAGCTCTGGCCCGACTTCACCAAGCTCCCTTCGGAGGCGATGCCGACGCTCCGGCTCGTGACCATCGACGAGGACAAGCCCTTTCGCATCTCCGGGCTCACGTTCACCCCCATCGCCGTCGACCACCTGATCCCGACCGTCGGCGTCCTCATCGAAGACGGCTCGGGCGCGATTCTCTACACCAGCGACACCGGTCCGACGGAGCGCGTCTGGAAGGTCGCTTCTTCTCACGCGAGGCTGAAGTGCGTCATCACCGAGATCTCGTTCGCGAGCCACGACGATGCGCTCGCGCGGGCGAGCGGACACATGACGCCCCGGATTCTCGCCTCGGAGCTGCGGAAGCTCACCCGCAAAGTTCCCGTGCTCATCACCCACACCAAGCCCGGCCACCTGGCACGGATCGAGGAAGAGCTCGAGGGGCTGGGCCTCGAGGGCGTCGCGCTCATCGAGCAGGGAAGAACCTACGAGTTTTGATCCCGCGAGGCTAGAATAATCCTTCGGGAATGAAGCTCCTTCGAGCCATCGGCTACTCCATCGAGGAGGCGGTGGTCGAGCTCTGGCGGAACCGGCTCGTCAACCTCGTTTCCATCGCCACCATCGCGGTCTCGCTCTATATCCTGGGCGTCTTCCTTTCGATCTCCGCGAACCTGAACGACCTGATGGAGGGGTGGGCGAGCCGCGTCCACCTCACCCTCTATCTCGAGCCGGACGCGACGCGCGAGCAGGAGGACTCGATTCGAGAGATTCTCGCGAAGAGCCCCGAAGTCGACTCCTTCGAGTACGTCTCCCGTGAGGCTGCCGTGGGCCGGTTCCGGTCCTACTTCCCCGAGCTCCAGGCCCTTCCCGACTTGCTGGATACGAATCCGCTCCCCGCCTCGTTCGAGGTCGCGGTCGCCGCCCCCTACCGGGCGCCGGAGCAGGTGCGCGTGCTCGCGAGGCGGCTCGACACCCTCGAACGAGTCTCGGAAGTCGACTACGACCTTCTCTGGATCGAGCGGCTCTCGTCCATCGTCGAGCTCGTGCGGATCCTCGGGCTCGCGGTCGGGGCGGCCCTGGTCCTCGCCTCGGTCTTCACCATCTTCAACGTCATCAAGCTCACCGTATACGGCCGGCAGGACGAGATCGGGATCATGCGTCTCGTGGGCGCGACCCACGCCTACATCCGCGGTCCCTTTCTGGTGGAGGGAATACTTCAGGGAGGCCTGGGAGGGCTCGTCGCTCTCGCCTTCCTCTACGTCTCGCACGAGTATCTTCTGAAGGAAGCTCTCCGATCGTTCCAGCTCCTGCCTGCCGCGGGATTCTTCCAATTCGTTCCGCCCGCTGCCTGGCTCTTCATCGTCGCCGGCGGAATGCTGGTTGGCCTCATGGGAAGCCTGCTGTCGGTGAGAAAGTTCTTGGCGAGCCCGGTCTAACGCGTCAGCGGGCGAGAAACGCCTGGATCCGGGCCACCACCAGATCGAGAGCCACCCGGTTCGAAGCACCCGTCGGGACAATGAGGTCGGCGTAGCGCTTCGAGGGCTCCGTGAACTCGAGGTGCATGGGGCGGACGGTCCCGAGGTACTGCTCGGTGACGGATTCGAGCGTGCGGCCGCGCTCGAAGATATCGCGCTGGAGCCGCCGCAGGATCCGGACGTCGGCGTCGGTGTCGATGTAGATCTTGATGTCGAGCCGTTCGCGGAGGCGCTCGTCTTCGAGGATGAGGATTCCCTCGAGGAGCAGGATCGGCGTCGGCTCGACGAATCCCTCGTGCACCACCCGCGCGTGCCGCACGAAATCGTACCCGAGCTTCGGCACCCGCTCGCCCTGTCGGAGGGAGTCCATGTGGGCGACGAGGAGCTCCGTGTCGTAGGCCTTCGGATGGTCGTAGTTGATGCGGATGCGCTCTTCGAACGGAAGGTGGGAGGGGTCGTGATAGTACGCGTCCTGGGAGAGAAGGGCCACCTTCTCCATCCCCACGCGGGCGGCGACCTCCCGCGCGAAGCTGGTCTTTCCCGAGCTCGTGCCGCCCGCGATTCCGATTGAGACGGCGCTCACGACTCGACCACCCGTCCTTTCTCGAGCACGATCACTCTCTTCCCCATCCGGGTGATGAGCTCCCGGTCGTGCGTCGCGACGAGGACGGTGGTCCCGCGGGCGTTGATGTCCTGGAAGAGCGACATGATCTCGTAGGCGAGCTCCGGGTCGAGGTTCCCCGTGGGCTCGTCTGCGAGGAGCAGCACCGGCTCGTTGATGAGGGCGCGGGCGATGGCGACCCGCTGCTGCTCGCCGCCCGAAAGCTGGAGCGGGTAGCTCGCCATCCGGTGGTGAAGGCCGACCTGCTTCAGGATCTGGAACGCCCGGCGCTTCCTCTCCGTCGACTCCACCCCCATCACCCGCAGCACGAAGGCGACGTTCTCGAAGACGGTCTTCCTCCGGAGGAGCTTGAAGTCCTGGAACACGACCCCGATGTCGCGCCTCAGGTAGGGAATCTTGGCCTCGGGGATGGCGGAGACGTTTCTTCCGTTCACGAGAATCTGCCCCGACGTCGGCGTCTCTTCCCGGAAGATGAGTTTCAGGAACGTCGTCTTGCCCGCGCCGCTCGGCCCGGTCAGGAACACGAACTCGCCCTTGTCGATCTCGAGGGTGACGTCGGCGAGAGCGGCGTTCTCGCGGCTGTACTGCTTCGAGACGTGGAACGTCTGGATCAAGCGGGTCTCACCGTGAGGATCCGCGAAAGCGTCTCGCGCGCGAGCTTCGGGTTCGCCTGTCCCTTCGTTGCTTTCATGACCTGACCCACGAGGAATCCGAGGACCTGCTCCTCGCCGCTCCGGTACTGCGCGACGAGGCCGGGGTGCGCCTCGATGATTCCGCGGGCTACAGCCTCGATGGCCGCGGGATCGGAGATCTGCGTCAAGCCCTCGCGCTCGATGATCACAACCGCCGTCTCGCGTGACGCGAACATCTTCTCGAAGACCTCCTTCGCCATCTTCAAGCTCACTTTGCCCTGGTCGACGAGGGCGACGAGCTCTCCCAGCGCTTCGGCGGCAACGGGAAATGTCTCCGGAGAGGCTCCCGGTGATTCCTTCAGCTTCCGGAGAACGTCCGACATGACCCAGTTGCTCGCGGCCTTCGGATTTCCCGAACGGCGGGCCGCGGCCTCGAAGTAATCGGCGAGCGCGCGAGAGCTCGTGAGGACCCCCGCGTCGTACGCGGGAAGGCCGAGTTCCGAGACGAACCTCTCGCGCCGCGGCTCCGGGAGCTCGGGAAGCGCTCTTCCGATCTCCTCGAATTGTTCTTCCGTCAGTTTCAGTGGCGGGAGGTCGGGGTCGGGGAAGTAGCGGTAGTCGTGCGCCTCTTCCTTGCTCCGCATGGGGTGCGTGCGGTCCGCGTCCGGGTCGTAGAGCCTCGTCTCCTGGACCACGCGCGAGCCGGCTTCGAGCGCCTCCGCCTGGCGAGAGACCTCGTAGGCGAGGGCCCGGCCGAGAAAGCGGAACGAGTTCAGGTTCTTGATCTCGACCTTGGTGCCGAGCGCCGAGGAGCCCCGGGGGCGGATGGAGACGTTGCCGTCGCAGCGAAAATTCCCTTTCTCCATGTCGGCGTCCGAGACGCCCGCGTACTGCAGGATCTCCCGAAGCGCCTCCGCGTAGGCGATCGCCTCCTCCGGGCTCGAGAGCACGGGCCGGCTCACGATCTCGATGAGCGGGACCCCGCTTCGATTGAAGTCGACGCCGCTCTTCGACGCGGCATCCCGGAAGCCCTCGTGCAGGAGCTTCCCCGCGTCCTCCTCCATGTGGATTCTCTCGATTCCGATCCGCTTGCGGCCGTCGGCGGTCTCGATCTCGACGACTCCGTCCTCGGCGAGAGGCCGGTCGTACTGCGAGATCTGGTACCCCTTGGGGAGGTCCGGATAGAAGTAATTCTTGCGCGCGAAGATCGAGTTCCCGTTGACCCGGCAGCCCACGGCGAGTGCCATCCGTGTCGCGAGCTCGACCGCCCGGCGGTTCAAGACTGGAAGGGCCCCGGGAAGGCCGATGCAGACCGGACACACGTTGGTGTTGGGCTCGGCGCCGAACTCCGCGCGGCACGCGCAGAAGAGCTTGGCCCTCGTAAGAAGCTGAGCGTGGCACTCGAGCCCGATCGTAGTCTCGTAGTCAGTCATGCCGGTTGGGGGTCGTGGTAGAGCTCGTCGATGAGGTGCTTGTAGCGCGATTCGATGACGGAGCGCTTCGCTTTGAGGGTCGGGGTGAGCTCGCCGCGCTCGATGGTGAACTCCTCGGAGATGAGCGCCACTTTTTTCACCCGCTCGTACTGGGCGAATTCCGAGTTCACCCGCTCCACCTGTTCCATGATGAGCGCCTGCACCTTGGGATTCTTGGCCATCTGTTCCCGGCTCTCCGCGGGGATCGACTGCTCGCGGCAGAACGCCTGGACCCTCTCGAAGTTCGGCACGATGAGGGCGGAGGCGAAGCTCCTTCGGTTTCCCACCACCACCACCTCGGTGATGTAGGCGTTGGTCTTGAGCTTCCCCTCGATGGCCTGGGGCGCGATGTTCTTTCCGCCGGCGGTGACGATGATGTCTTTCTTGCGGTCGGTGATGGTGAGAAAGCCGTCCGCGTCGACGACGCCGATGTCTCCGGTATGGAAGAAACCCCGGGAGTCGATGGCGTCCCGCGTCGCCGCCTCCTTCTTCCAGTAGCCCTTCATCACGTTCTCTCCGCGGGCGAGGATCTCGCCGTCCGCCGCGATCTCGACCTCGACCCCGGGAATGGGAGGGCCGACGGTGCCGAACTTGATGCGGCCCGGCTGGTTCACGCTGATGACGGGCGAGGTCTCCGTGAGTCCGTAGCCTTCGAGGATGGTGATGCCCGCCGCCCAGAAGAAATCGGCGATCTCCTTCGAGAGCGGAGCGGAGCCGGAGACGAAGAAACGGAGCTCACCTCCGAGACGTTGATGGAGCTTCTTGAAGACGAGAGCGGTCGCGAGCTTGTACCGGAGGTCGAGCCCGAAAGGCGGGGACTCGTGCTTCAACCGGTATTCCCCGTGCTCCCGTCCGGTCGCGATCGCCCAGTCGAAGATCCTCCGCTTGAGCGCGCTTCCCGCGGCCGCGGACTCCTTCACCCGCGTGTACATCTTCTCGTAGAAGCGGGGCACCATGGTCATGACGGTAGGGTGGATCTGCCCGAGGTCCTCGATGACGGTATCGATACCACCGGCGAGCGCGATGGAGACCCCGGCCGAGGGGTAGAGATAGTGGGCGACCAGTCGCTCGAACACGTGGGAGTAGGGAAGGGCCGAGAGCGCCCGATCGGTCGGTTCGAGGGGCAGCACCTGGAGGGATGCCTTCGCGTTCGAGACGAGGTTCCGGTGGGTGAGCATGACTCCCTTCGGCTCGCCCGTGGTCCCCGAGGTGTACACGATGCTCGCGAGGTCGTCGGGCCTCACTTCGCTCGCGAGCTTTTCGGCGGCGATCGGATTCGCCTCGGCATCCTTTCGTCCGCGCGCCTCGATCGCCTCGAGCGGAGTTGCCTCGATCGCGGTCGCCGGGTCGAGAGTGATGACGTGCTCGAGCCCAGGGAGCTGCGACCGGACCTCTGCGATCTTCTTCTGCTGCGAGGCGTCGGAGACGACGACCGCCTTCGACTCGGAGTCCTTCAGGATGTACGCCGCCTGGCCGGAAGTAAGGGTGGAGTAGATGGGCACGTTGGCAGCGCCCACGATCTGGAGCGCCGCATCGACGAGGAACCACTCGTGGCGGTTCTCGGAGAGGAGGGCGACGCGATCGGAGCGGCGGACGCCGCGGGCGTGGAGTCCGAGCGCGATGTGGCGCGCGCGGGAAAGCCAGCTCTCCGAGGAAATCTTCTGCCAGGCGCCGTCTTTCTTGTACAGAAGGGCGTCGGGCTTGCGGTAGGCCAAAGCCGCGTTCGAAATGAGCTGGTTGAGAGTCTCGAACTCCATGGCACACCTCAGGTTGCGAGGGATGTTAACACAGCTATAATCGGTCGAAATGGCTCGCTCCTTCCTGGGCCTTGGCTCGAACGAGGGACATCCGCTTCGCTCCATCGAAAGCGCACTGCGGGAGCTTCCCGAGCGGGGCGCCCGCCTCGTCCGCTCATCTCATTTCTATCGAACTGAGCCCGTGGGCGGCCCTCCTCAAGGATGGTTCTTGAACGCCGTGGCCGAAGTTGACTTTCCGGGGGAGCCCCTCGAGCTCTTGCGGGCCTGCCAGGCCATCGAATCGCTCCATGGACGAATGCGCGGAGAGAGAAACGCTCCCCGGACCCTCGACGTGGACATCATCCTCTTCGGCGATCGGATCGTCGACTCAGTCGACCTCACCATTCCCCATCCCCGGTTTCGCGAGCGCCTCTTCGTCCTCGTCCCCCTGGTCGAGATCGCGCCCGCGGCCTTCGACCCCGTGACTGGCCTCACGCTCCGGGAGCTCCTCGCCCGATGCCCGGACCGAAGCGCGGTCCTGCCGCTCTCGACGGCGCTCTGATGCAGTATCGGTTCGTCGCCATCGAGGGCGCTCCCGGATCGGGGAAGACCGCCCTCGCGCGGCGGATCGCGGAGGCCCTCGACGGGGGGACGGTCCTCGAGAGCGAGGCCAATCCGTTCCTCAAGGACTTCCAGGCCGGACGCCCGGGGGCCGCGTTCCAGGCTCAGACCTTCTTCCTCCTGAGCCGCTATCGTGAGCTCTCGCAGCTCGCCCAGCGGGAGCTCTTCTCGCAGCTCAAGGTCACGGACTTCATTCTCGCGAAGGACAAGATCTTCGCCTACCTCAACCTCGACGACAGCGAGCTCCTGCTGTACGAGAAGATCTACCGCACGCTCGCGGCGGAAGTGCCTTCACCGGACCTCGTCATCTACCTCCAAGCGCCGGCGGAGACCCTTTCGAAGCGCCTTCGAAGGAGCCCGGGACTCGTCCCCGACGAGTCGGCCCTCCACGAGATCGTGCGGGCCTACGACTACTTCTTCTTCCACTACTCCGCGACTCCGCTCCTGGTGGTGAACGCGGCGAGCGTCGACTTCGCGAGCCCCGAGACGAACCTCGACTACCTGGTGCAGGAGATCCGGCTCATGCCGGGAGGAACCCGCTACTACGTGCCGTCCGCGGACTGACGGGTTGTTCCTTCCGGCGCGGGCGTGTTACCCTTTTCTCTGAAACCACAAGACGAATTTTTTTATCAGCGGACGGGCTTCCCGCGGCTGAGGACGGACCATCACGATCTCGCGGAGGTTGCCATGATCGACTCGAGGCGCCCGGCGCTCCACAGGCGGCGGTACATCGTCGACCGGCATTTCCAGCATCGCCTGATCCGAGCGTTTCTCGCCACCTGGCTCGCCCACTCGGTGGTCTTGGGCCTAACGCTCCATTTCTTCTACGCCTCTCAGCTGCAACGGTTCTACGAGACCGCACCGCGGCCGGGCCTCGTCCCCTGGATGTCGCCCTCGGCCCTCCTCGCGTTCTCCGTCGCCTCCGTCATCGTCTTCGGCTTCGCCCTGTTCCTGCTGGTCGCGGTCTACATGAGCAACCAGGTCGCCGGGCCCCTCTACCGGACGAAGCAGGGCCTGGATCGCGTGGGAAGGGGCGAGCTCTCGTTTCACCTCCAGTTTCGCAAAAGCGACTTTCTCAGAGACGTCCCGGTGGCCTTTAACAACATGCTCGACAGCCTGCGGCATCAGGCGGAAACGGACCTCGAGGCGCTGCGGGAGATCGAGGCGGCGGACGACGACCCCGCGGGATGGAAGGGGCTCGTCCGAAGGCAGATCGAGCGCCGGGAGGCGCAGCTCGGACTCGGTCCCGACGCGGGGGGAGGGACGCGGGAGCCGGCGCCGATGTCCTTGACCGTGCATTGACCCCGACGAGCACGAACGGGCGGGACTGTCGTATGATTTCCCCCTTCACGACCTCGATGTCGCCCCTGGAACATGGCTAAGAGCAGCGACGGAAACCCCCTCCGCGATGGGTCTCCCTACAGCGACATCCTGGGAGTGGACCCCTCGGTCGTGAAGGAGAAAGTGCGCCGGGGCGCGGAGGAAGGCCGTGACCTCCTCAACTCCAACGACCTCTTCGGCGACATCATCGAGGATTTCAAGACCCAAGAGGGCTCCCCCCACGACAGCGCGCCGCGCCCTCCGAACTTCGAATCCGCGGGGACCGATCCCTTTACTCCCGGTGCTCCACGCCCCGCCGGCAGCGAGAAGGGGTACAGCCTCCTCGATGCGGCCTACTCGACCCTCCTGAAGGACTCGCACCTTCACCGGGACGTGGAGCGGATCGAGAAGCTTGAGGCGCCGGACGCCGCCTCGGAGGAAAGCTCGGATTACGGCCGCTATTCGCTCCTGGACAGAGTGGCGACGGGAGGCATGGCCGAGGTTTTTCGCGCGAAGCGCAAGGGGGTCGAGGGCTTCGAGAAAACCGTGGCCGTGAAGCGGATTCTCCCCCACCTCTCGAGCAACAAGGAGTTCATCGAGATGTTCGTCGCCGAGGCCAAGATGGTGGCCTCGCTCTCGCATCCGAACATCGTCCAGATCTTCGACCTGGGCAAGATCGACGACACCTACTACATCGCGATGGAGTTCGTCGAGGGAAGGGACATGAGGAGCATCCTGACCCGCGCCCGGAACCGCAATACGCTTCCCGGGGTCGACCTCGCCGCTCTCATCGCCGCCCGGGTCAGCGCGGCCCTGGAGTACGCCCATCGCCAGCGGGACAGCGAGGGGCGCGAGCTCAAGATCGTTCACCGCGACGTGAGCCCGCAGAACATCCTCGTCTCCGACGAGGGCGAGGTGAAGCTCGTGGACTTCGGAATCGCGAAGGCCGCGACCAAGGCCTCCCACACCGACAGCGGCTCGCTTCGGGGGAAGCTCCTCTACATGTCCCCGGAGCAGGCGTGGGGGAAGCCTCTCGACAAGCGCTCGGACCTCTTCGCGCTCGGAGCGGTGTTCTACGAGACCCTGACGGGTCACCTTCTGTTCAGCGCCAGCTCCGAGATGAGCGTCCTCGAGCGCGTCCGTGAGGCTCGGTTCGTTCCTCCCTCGTCGCTGAACCCCGCTGTTCCCATCGAGCTCGAGGCGGTGGCGATGCGGCTTCTGAACAAAAACCCGTCGGAGCGGTACCAGGACGCCGCCGAGGTGCTCCTCGACATCGATTCCTACCTGCGCCGGCGGCCGGCGGTGGGCTCGGCGGACCTCTCCCGGTTCGTCAGAAAGCTCTTCGAGATGGACGCATAGGAGCTATCCTTGACCACGAAAGTACCCGAAGGCATGGTCCCCCTAACCAAGGAAGAGGCCGATATCTTCGAGCGCCGGCTCGCCATGGTCCGCACTCAGCTCGACGACATCGACCGGGAGATCGAGAACGAGCTCCGGGGCGTTCAGGAGCGGATCGCGGCCCTCCAGGAGAAGCGCCGGGCGGCGCTCAAGGTCTACGACGCCGCCTGCACCATGCTCGGGATCGAGAACGACCTGGCCCAGGACGAGGATTCCTAGCTTCCAACCCACACTCAGCCCCGGATTGACGTCCCCCCCGCCCGCTGGTAGGATCGTCGAACTCGCCCCATGAGCTGGTTCAAGAAGGAAAAAACCCCCCTCGCCCCCAGCCGCCGGAGCCGAATGCCCGAGGGGCTCTGGACCAAGTGCCGGGAGTGCTCAGAGATCCTCTATACGAAGGAGATCGTCCGGAACCTGAGCGTTTGCCCTAAGTGTAATTACCACATGGGCTTAACGTCCAGGGAGAGGGCTCGATCGATTCTGGACGACGGCAGATTCGAGGAGATCGAGCGCGGGATGCGCTCGACCGACCCGCTGCGGTTCACCGACACCAAACCCTACGGGGAACGGCTCGCCCGCAGCCAGCAGGCGACGGGGCTCGATGACGCCGTTCTCGTCGTGCGAGGGCGGATCTCCGGGATCCCCGTCGTGATGGCGGTCATGGAGTACGGCTTCATCGGCGGGAGCATGGGAGTCGTGGTTGGCGAGAAGATCACCCGGGCGGTCGAGAGGTCGCTGGACGAACGGGCACCCCTCCTCATCGTCTCGCGCTCCGGGGGTGCCCGGATGCAGGAAGGCGCCATCTCGCTCATGCAGATGGCAAAGATCAGCGCCGCGCTCGCCCGGCTGGACGAAGCGCGCATTCCCTACATCTCGATTCTGACCGATCCCACGACCGGGGGCGTGACCGCGAGCTTCGCGATGCTCGGGGACGTGAACCTCGCCGAGCCCAAAGCTCTCATCGGATTCGCCGGGCCCCGGGTCATCGAGCAGACGATCCGGCAGCCCCTGCCTCCGGGCTTTCAAAGGTCGGAGTACCTCCTCGAGCACGGAATGCTGGACATGATCGTCGAGCGGGGCGCCATGAGGGACACGCTCACGAAGATGCTGCGGTTCTTCACCGCACCCGCGAAGCCGCCGAGGGTCGAGATCCGGGTGGCCCCCACGGAGCTGCCGGCTCCAGCGCCGACCCCAGCACGGCAAGAATCCGCCTGAGCCGGCGGTCCCCGGTCACGCCGTCCATGACCTACGACGAAGCCCTCGTCTATCTGAAGGGGCGGGAGCGCTTCGGCATCAAGTTCGGCCTTTCGAACATCGACCGCCTGGCTGAGGCTCTCGGGCGGCCCGAGCGCCGTTACCATTCTCTTCTCGTCGCCGGGACCAACGGAAAGGGCTCGACGGTGGCCCTCGCGGAGTCGATCCTCCGCGCGAGCGGCCTCCGAACGGGCCGCTACACCTCACCGCACCTCCGGTTCGTCGAGGAGCGCATCTCAATCGAAGGCGCGCCCATCCCTCGCGACGAGCTGGCGGAAGCCGTCTCCCGGGTGGCGGAGGCGTCGAAGCGGATCTTCAAGGCCGAGGCGGAGAAGTCCGCGCCCACGTATTTCGAGGCGATGACCGCCGCCGCCTTCCTCGCGCTCGCCGAGCGCGAGATCGAGGCCGCCGTCCTCGAGGTCGGGATGGGCGGCCGTTTCGACGCGACGAACATCGCTCCCGCGGACGTCTCGGTCATCACTCCCATCGGGTTCGACCACGAGAGGTTCCTCGGGTCGACCCTCGCGGCCATCGCTTCGGAGAAAGCGGCCATCATCAAGGAAGGCCGGCCCGTGGTGGTGGGACGCCTCGAGCCCGAGGCCTTCGAGGTCGTCCGCCGCGAGGCGGAGGAGAGAAGCGCCCCCCTGATTTCCGCCTTGGAGGGAACCGAAATCCAGGCGGAAGAATCGCCGACGGGCCAGAGAGTGCGACTCCGGACTCGCGCCCGCGACTACGGGATCCTGGAGCTTCCGCTCCAAGGCGATCACCAGGTCGACAACCTCGCCCTCGCCGTGCGCGCCGTCGAGTGCTTCTCGAGCTCTCTCTCCGTACAAAGCGTCGCCCGGGGAGTCGCCGCAGTGGAGTGGCCGGGCCGCCTCCAGAGGATCGAGGGAAAGCCCGCGCTTCTGCTCGACGCCGCACACAACATCATGGCGACGGAGGCCCTCGTGCGCTATCTGAAGTCCCACCCGCATCCAAGGCGCGTGCTCCTGTTCGGGGTCATGAAGGACAAGAGGGTGTGGGAGATGCTCGACGAGATCCTTCCGTTCGTGAGCGCCTTCATCGCCACCCGCCCCGAGATGTCGCGTGCCCGGGATCCCGAGAAGCTCGCGCGCTTCGCGAAGGAGCGCGGCGTTGCCGCGGAGGCGGTTCGCTCTGCGGCGGCGGCCCTAGAACGCGCGCGCGAGGTCGCCGGCCCGGACGGCGAAGTCCTGGTGGCGGGATCGATTTTCCTACTCGGAGAGATTCTGTCGGCGCTTTGAAGGGGGACGATCGCAGGGGTGGGCGAACTCCTGGGTGATATAGAGGAAGCCGTCGTCCCCGCGCGCGATGCCGATCCCGATCCAGGTGAACTGGTCGCTCAGAAGGTTCGCGCGATGGCCAGAGCTCAAGAGCAGGTCCCCGAGGGAGTAGTCGATCGACGTGTGCTTCGAGACGTTCTCGCCGAAGGTGCAGGTGTCGGGAAGCGCCTCGCGGATTCTCTTCTCCACGGGATCGGCGAGAGCGTGGCTGACCGCGCGTGCAGGCGCCATCTTCTCGGAGTAGGCGCGCCCGACGTCGGAAAGAACGGGGGAAAGCGCAAGAGGGTGTAACCCCCGGGCCTCGCGCTCGATGTTGATGAGCTCCGCCATGCGTGCCTCGAGCTCTCGCACCGATTCAAACGGGGACCCGCCGAGGGCGGTCAGAAAGACGAGCGCCAGCACACGCCGATCTTAGCCCGGTATCCAGCGGGTCGCCGCTCTACCGTTGGTTTCCGGATGAGATCTCGTATCGCCCGTGCCTCTTGGAAAAAGGGCACGTACGCCTCCTCCTCCGCGGCGCCACTTTTCCGCGCGGGCGGGGCGGTCTCGGAGACAGCAAGATACTTCGCCGCCCTAGCGGCGCCTTCTCGGCGCACTTTTCCTTCTCTGATGAGCCCGGCAACATGGCGCTCTACCGTGCGGCGGCTGATCCTTAACTCCTGCTGCAGCGCAGCAGCACCAACTCCAGCGGGATATCTAGCGATTGACGGCGAGGAGTGCGTTCGCCTCTGTTCTGAAGGAACTCTTGCCATGTGTTGGCGCGATGATAGCACTATTGCGCCACAACCAATGCCTGCATAAATAGTTGTGTTAAAACATATTAGAATAGTTGTGGCGCGATCTTGAGAGTGTCGCTCGAGTGGAGACGAGCCCGACGCGCCCGGGCCTCCCCTGTGGAAACCACGCTGCTTCCGATGCTCGAGCTTCCGGGGAGCTCCCGGCCGAGCACATGCGTCGCGTCCTCTTTGACTCTTACCCCGCCGTTCGTCGAGAAGGAGCCACCAAGGAAACCCGTCGACTCGCGGGATAAGTACCTGGAAGCAATCTCCTGAGGGCATCCACCAGCCAATCGTTCAGTGATAGATTGGGGATTGGGGATCGTCTTGAACGAGAAACTGCTCCTGCGTCTGCGCGTCAACGGCGAGCCCGTCGAGCTCGCCGTTCCCGCGCACAAGACGCTTCTCGAAGTCCTGCGAGAGGATTTGAGGCTCACCGGAACCAAGCACGGCTGTGAGCTCGGAGAGTGCGGCACGTGCACGGTTCTGGTTGACGGCGATCCGGTCCTTTCCTGCCTCGCCCTTCCCGTTGAGCTTCAAGACGCGGAGATCCTCACGATCGAAGGCTTGGGGAAGGACGGTCAGGCGCATCCGCTTCAGGTCGCTTTCGCGGAAATAGGCGCGGCGCAGTGCGGCTACTGCACCCCGGGCATTCTTCTCGCCGCGAAGGCCCTTCTCGACCGGAATCCCCTTCCCGAGCGGGATGAGATCCAGGAAGCGCTCGCGGGGAATCTCTGCCGCTGCACCGGCTACCTCCAGATCCTCCAGGCGATCGAAAGAGCCGCCCGGGGTGAGGTGGGACGACCCATCTCGGTCTGACCATGCCCACCAAGACCGACGTCGAGCCCGTCGAGAAGACGACCGCCCGCGAGGCGGAGCCGCTCACCATCATCGGCAAGCCCCAGATGAAGGTCGACGCGATGGCGAAGGTGAGCGGGGAGACCCTCTTCGCCGACGACCTCGCGCTTCCGCGCATGCTCTTCTGCAAGCTCCTGAGGAGCCCTCACCCCCACGCGCGCATCCTCGAGATCGACGTTTCGAAGGCGCAGGCGATGCCGGGAGTGGTCGGGACTCTCGTGGGCTCGGAGCTTCCCATCCCATTTGGCATCCTTCCCGTTTCCCAGGACGAGCACGCGCTCTGTCTCGACAAGGCGCGGTTCGTGGGAGACCCCGTGGCCGCCGTCGCCGCCGTCGACGAGGAGATCGCGGAGCGCGCGATACGTCTCATCGACGTCGAGTACGAAGTCCTTCCGGAAGTGATGTCCATCGAGGACGCCCTCGCGCCGGACGCCGCCGTGATCCACGAAGACGAGCGCTATCACGGGAACGTCCAGAAGGCCGTGTCCCTCCAGTTCGGGAACGTCGACGAGGGCTTCGCCGAGGCCGACTACGTCCGTGAGGACACGTTCTTCTTCCAGGGGAACACGCACCTTCCCCTCGAGCAGCACGCTGCCCTTGCGAGCTATGGAGCCGACGGGAAGCTTACGCTCTGGTCCTCCACCCAGACTCCGCACTACGTGCACCGGGCGATGGCGAAGGTCCTCGAGATGCCGCCCTCCCGGATCCGCGTCATCGCCTGCCCGAACGGCGGAGGCTTCGGAGGCAAGAGCGATCCCTTCAATCACGAGATCGTGGTGGCGAAGCTTTCGATGAAGACGCGCCGTCCGGTGAAGGTCGCTCTCACGCGCGAGGAGGTCTTCTACTGCCATCGAGGGCGCCATCCGGTCGCGATGTGGGTGAAGACGGGAGTCAAGAAGTCGGGCGCCATCACTGCCATGCACTTCCGCTCGTTTCTCGACGGCGGCGCCTACGGAAGCTACGGGGTCGCGAGCCTCTACTACACCGGGGCACTCCAGACGGTGACCTACGAGGTTCCCCGGTACAAGTTCGAGGGGCTCCGGGTCTTCACCAACAAACCTCCTTGCGGCCCCAAGCGCGGCCACGGGACGGTGCAGCCTCGATACGCCATCGAGTGCCACCTCGACAAGGTTGCGGAAGCGATCGGCAAGAGCCCTCTGGACCTCCGCCTCGAGCGCGTCGTCGAGCCGTTCTCGACGACGGCGAACCACCTCCAGATCCGAACGGTCGGCCTGAGGGAGTGCCTCGAGCGCGTGGCGGAGCGATCCGAGTTTCGGAAGAAGCACGGACAGCTCCCGCCGGGACGGGGCATCGGTCTTGCCGCCTCGAGCTACCTCACGGGCGCGGGCCTTCCCATCTACTGGAACGCGCTTCCTCACAGCGGCGTTCAGCTCAAGCTCGATCGGGGCGGGGGTGTCACCGCGTTCTGCGGCTCGACGGATATCGGCCAGGGCTCGGATTCGGTTCTCGCGTACGTGGTGGCGGAAGAGCTTGGTGTCGAAGTGGCCGACGTGCACGTCGTGACCGCCGACACCCACCTCACTCCCGTGGATCTCGGAAGCTACTCGAGCCGGGTCACGCTCATGACGGGAAACGCGGCCATCCAGGCGGCGCGCCGGTTGAAGCCGCTTCTTCTCGACGAGGCTTCCCAGAAGCTCCAGGTTCCCGTCGAGAGGCTTTCGATGGCGCGAAGCCGCATCTTCGACCGCGAGCATCCCGAGAGATCGATGGCTTTCGCGGAAGCGGTGGTTCTTGCCGAGGCACGCTATGGCACTCTCGGATCCACGGGAAGCTACAGCCCGCCTCGCTCCGCCGCGAAGTACAAGGGCGCGGGTGTGGGCCCGAGCGCGACCTACAGCTATTCCGCGTGCGCGCTCGAGCTCAACGTCGACGAGGAGACGGGCATCGTCCGCATCGAGAAGATCTGGATCGCCCACGACGTGGGAAAGCCCATCAACCCCCTTCTCGCCATCGGGCAGATCGAGGGAAGCGTCTACATGGGTCTCGGGGAGGCCCTCTACGAGGAGCAGGTCTTCCGCCGCGGCCTCCACAAGATCCCTTCGATGCTGGACTACAAGAGCCCGACGTTTCTCGAGATGCCTCCCGTCGAATCGATTCTCGTCGAGACCCTCGATCCCGAGGGTCCTTACGGCGCGAAGGAGTGCGGCCAGGGGCCGCTCCTCCCGGTCATCCCCGCGGTGGCGAACGCCATCTTTGATGCGCTCGGAGTTCGGATCGACGAGACCCCGGTCACTCCCGACAAGATTCTCCTCGCTCTCGAGGGAAGGCTTCCGAAGCCGACGGTGCCTCCCTACGAGTTCCCGCCGGCGGTCGAGGTCCCACCCCTATGATGCGGCTGCCTCCGTTCCGGTATCTCAAGCCCGCGAGCGCGCGCGAGGCGGCTCGGATGCTCGCCGATCACACCCAGGAAGAAGCGATGGCAGTCTCGGGCGGCACCGACCTGTACCCCAACATGAAGAGGCGGCAGTTCGAGCCGAAGGTTCTAGTGGGTCTGCGAGCACTCCAGGGCGGGCGGGAGATCGCAACGGGCGCCGACGGCGGGATCGAGGTTGGAGGCCTCGCGACGCTCCAGACGCTCGAGAGAAGCCCCCTTCTCCAGACTCAGGTCCCCGCCCTCGCGACGGCGGCGAGCCTCGTGAGCTCTCCGATCTTGAGGCACATGGGAACCATCGGCGGGAATCTCTGCGTCGATACCCGTTGCACGTACTACAACCAGACCTACGACTGGCGGAAGGCGATTCACTTCTGCATGAAGAAGGACGGCGACGTCTGCTGGGTCGCGCCCGGGAGTGCTCGGTGCTGGGCGGTCAGCTCCTCGGACTGCGCTCCCGTTCTCATCGCCCTCGACGCGGCGGTGACTCTGGTAGGTTCCTCAGGCGAGCGGCGGATTCCCGTGAAGGATCTCTACCGGCACGACGGCATCGACTTCACGACCAAGAAGCGCGAAGAGATCCTGACCGCGATTCACGTGCCCGCTCTGAACGACTTGCGCGCGACCTATCTGAAACTCCGTCGCCGCGACAGCATCGACTTTCCCATCCTCGGCGTCGCGGCGGCGCTCCAGACGGCGAAGGACGGCACGGTGACGAAAGCTCGCATCGTTCTGACCGCCGTCGAGTCCGCCCCCGTCGAAGCGGAGAAAGCGGAAGCGATCCTCCTGGGAAAGAAGCTCGACCAGGATCTCATCGAGGAGGCCGCGAGCCTCGCCTATCGCCCGGCAAAGCCGCTCGACAACACCGACCTCTCGTATCCGTATCGCAAGAAGATGGCGAAGGTCTACGTCGCGAGGGCGCTTCGGGAGCTCGCGAGCCCCACTTCTTGAGAAGCGACGCCGCGCACCCCGAGCTTCCTCGCTCCCTCGGTCTCTGGGACCTCATCCTCCTCAACATCGTCGCCGTCCTGAACCTCAATCTCGTCCCGGTCGCGGCCGCGGGAGGGTTTCCCTCGATCGCCCTCTGGATCGGGGCGCTCCTTCTCTTCTTTCTGCCGCAGGGAATCGCCGTCGCGGAGTTCGCGACCCGATACCCCGAAGAGGGCGGCATCTACATCTGGACGCGGAAGCTCTTCGGCGACACCCACGGCTTCGTATCCGGGTGGTGCTACTGGACCAACAACATCTTCTATATCCCGACGCTCCTCCTCTATCTCGTGGGGATCGCGGTCTACATCGGCGGAGCGGACGCCGTCCCTCTCGCGGACCACCGCGGGTTCGTGTTCGCGTTCTCGATGGTTCTCCTCTGGGCCTTCACCGCGCTCAACGTGCGCGGCCTGGGCGTCGGCAAGTGGATCAACAACGTGGGAGGTGTCGGAGCGGTGGGGGCAACGCTCGTTCTCCTCGCGGTGGCGACGGCGGCGTTCGTCCGCTCGGGAGGGCAGGGACTTCACGCGCTTCCCGGTGTTTCAGGGCTCCTGCCGACTCTCGGCGAGTGGCGTACGGTGTCCGCGTTCAGCGTGATCTGCTTCGGCCTCGTTGGGCTCGAGCTGGGCTCGGTCATGGGAGACGAGGTGCGCGACCCGAGGCGGAACATTCCCCGCGCGGCCCTCGTGGGCGGGCTCGCGTGCGCAATCCTCTATCTCGCGGCGACGCTCTCGCTCCTGGCCGCGCTTCCGCCGGGAGAGGTGAGCGTCGTCCAGGGGATCCTCCAGGCCTTCGAACGGCTGGGCGAGCTCGCGGGAGTGGCTCTCCTCATGGCGCCGCTCGCGTTCATCCTCACCCTTTCCATCTCGGGAGCGACGTCCGCTTGGCTTTCGGGCTCGGCGCGCATCCCGTTCGTCGCCGGTCTCGACCGCTACCTGCCGGAGGCGCTCGGCCGGGTGCATCCGAAGTGGAAGACACCCCACGTCGCGCTCGTCACCCACGCCGTAGCCTCATCGGTCTTCATCGCGATGAGCTTCGTCGGAGCGGGGGTGCGCGATGCCTACTTGACCCTTCTCGAGCTCGCGGTCGTCCTCCAGCTCGTTCCCTTCGTCTACCTCTATATCGGTCTCTTCCGAGTCGCGGGGCAGCCCGGCGGACACTATCGGAACCGGATGGTCCTGCGGCTCGCCGGCCTCGCGGGCCTTGTGGCGACGCTCCTCGCGCTCGCGACCGCCTTCGTTCCGCCCGCCTCGGTCGAATCCCCGATTCAGTACGAGGTCAAGATGCTCGTCGGGACCGCGATCTTCATCGGCTTCGCCGCGGCCCTTCCGCACTGGCGACGGGGGGCGTAGGACCGGAGCCGAACGGCGCTCGATTATTTCACGGGCGCCATCAAGTGCTGGTAGGGCGTTCCCGCCCACATGACGTACGGCTGGGACGTATCGGGCTTGGCGTTCTTCGGATAAGAGTCATAGAAGCTCGCGTCCGCGCCGACGATCATGATGTGCGGGCCGGTCTCGATCCAGTTGTTCCCCGCTTCCGGTTTGGAGGCGTAGGGGTCGGTGTTGCTGGCGTCCGTTCCGCCCGCAAGCATGTACATCAGACCGACCTTGCCCGCGGCAGGAGCCTGGTGGGAGATCCAGGCGTGGACCCACTCCATCGCATTCTTGTCCATGCACATCGGGTCGGGTCCGGGCGTCACGGGATTGTCCGGCATGCAGGTGTAGCCGCCCGTGCCGGACTTCAGCGTGCGCATCTTGCCGTCCGCTTCCATGGCTACGACAGTCGCGCCCTTGGAAATCGCGGCCGGCGCTGCCGACATCGCGCTCTTCACCATCTGCTCGTCCGTGGGCGACGACTGAGCCCAGGAAACCAGGCTGGTCATCGAGGCGAGAAACGCCGCACCGGCGACGAAAGCGATCAACGTGCTCGAGGTCCTCATCGACTCCCTCCTGTGAAAGACGACTCTGCCCCTGAACGCGCCCTCGCGCGCTCCGGTGCACGGAAAGGGAATTCAACACCCGAACGACTGTCACCAAGCAAATTCATCTGGAACGGGCGCAATGCTATACCCTGAGACATCGATTGGCAAGGGGCGGAGTGCCTTCGGCGCGCGACGTTTCCCTCACGAGGAAGCCGGGAGGGCCCCTCGCCGCCAGTAGAAATACACGGGGATTCCAGTCGCGATGATCGCGAGCCCCAGAAGAGCGGGGCCGGGCGTCGTCACCAGAGTGTTGCCGACGAACCAGAAGGAGACCGCCGCGAAAAGGATTGGGGTCAACGGGTAGCCCCACATTCGATAGGGTCGTTCCCGGTCGGGGAGCCGCCGCCTGAGAATGATGACGCCGAGGACCGTCATCCCGTAGAAGATCCAGGCGGCGAAGATGACGTAGGAAAAGAGTTTTTCGTAGGAGCCCGACGCCGCAAGGACCGAAGCCCAGAGGCCCTGGAAGAGAAGCGAGAATCCCGGAGTCTCGAAGCGGGGATGGACCTCGGCGACCCTTGAAAAGAACAGTCCGTCGCGCGCCTGGGCGAAGTACACCCGGGCGGCGGTCAAGATGGTTCCGTTCGTCGAGCCGATGATGGACAGCAGGATAGTGAGAGAGACGAAAGCCCCGCCGATGGCGCCGAGGGTGCGTTCGGCGACGGTTGCGGCGACCCGCGGCGCCTCCGCGATCTCGCCGAGAGTCAGCACCTTCGTGTAAGCGAGGTTCGCGCTCAAGTAGATGGCCATGATGGCGGCGACCCCGAGGGCGAGAGCGAGGGGGATGTTCCTCTGCGGATTCTTGACCTCCCCGGCGACGAAGCTCAGGCAATACCAGCCCTCGTACGCCCAGAGGCAGGCGATCATCGCGATTCCGAAGTTCTGGAGCGTGAACGGAGCCGGGCCCGCTGCCGTGGGCGCGTCTCCGCGGGCGGCGAAGAGCGCGCTCGCGACGAGGGTCGCGATGCCCGCGAGCTTCAGAGCGGTGAACGTCTTCTGCACCGCCGCCCCTTGCCGCACGCCGCGATAGTTGACGAAGGTGAGAGCGAGGATGAGGGCGACGGAAACGAGTCTCGCGGGCACGGTCCCGAGGGGAACGAAATACGAGAGATAGATCGAGAAACCTGCCGCGAGAGTCGCGATCGAACCCGACTGGATCACGAGGAAGAACGCCCAGCCGCAGAGAAACGCGGGGAGACGACCGTAGGCCTCGCGGAGGAAGACGTATTGGCCGCCCGTCGAGGGCATCATCGCACCAAGCTCCGCGTAGGCGAGAGCCCCGAAGAAGCTCAGGAGCCCGGTGAACACCCAGACGCCGAAGAAGGACGGCGCGCTCTGGAGGCTCTGAGCGACGGAGCTCGGGACGATGAAAACCGCGGAGCCGATGACGGTGCCCACCACGATGGCCGCGGAATCGAGGATGGAGAGTTTTCGCGGGAGCTCGGCGTCGCCCGTCACTGGCCGGGGAGTCTAGCACGTAGCTTGCTGTGCCGGATTCCGTAGCCGAAGTAGACGGCGAAGCCGAGAACGAGCCAGACGACGAGGCGGATCCACGTGTCGAGGGGAAGGCTCGCCATGAGGAGAAGGAACACGAAAATCCCGAGCAGCGGCAGGTAAGGGACGAGGGGAGTCCGGAACGGCCTCTCGAGATC
>Ga0187893_10004380_pt1 | contig 26986 bp, 19 predicted proteins | sample MA1701074metaG_FD_139574 | JGI IMG/M metagenome (GOLD analysis project Ga0187893, IMG submission 139574) | White microbial mat communities from a basaltic lava cave in the Kipuka Kanohina Cave System on the Island of Hawaii, USA - MA170107-4 metaG ... | reverse complement strand
CCGCCATCAAAGAGTTCCTGGCCGCCTGGAATGAGAAACCCAGACCCTTCGTCTGGACCGCCACAGTGGATTCGATCGTCGCCAAACTGGCTCGTTGCCGCCAAACCCTGGAGCAGATCCAACTTGGCTGTACACTCCCCAAAACGCGGAAACGAAAGTCCATCTAATTCTTGGACACTACACTAGCTCTTAAGTCTAGTCTAAGTCTATGCATGCGGCTAGTTATACAAGGTTTCATAACCTTGCGCTTCGGGGCCACGGCGTCCCCTAAGTAGGATCATCCCCACGGCTCAAGGGATTCTTGCGAGGATGGTTTGGAATGAAGAATTTCTCTCCATTGATCGCCCAACTGAAAGCTGAGTTGAGGCTGATCGACGAAGCTATAGCCACCTTGAGCCGGTTGGCTGTCCGGAGGTTGAAACGCCGTGTACGGCTGAAAGCGATAAGAAGGGTGAGAAAAGCCTTGGCCTACCCGTCATTGCGTTATCAGCCTCAGGGCAATGGATCTGATCCCGGAGCCATTCAAGAGAAAGGGAATTTGGCGACGCGCGTCGTATCAACTCGCCGTTCGCCACGCTACGAAAACTGGATAGCAACCATGAGATAATATCTCAAGTGGGATAGTCGTGTGGATTCTAGCCATGGCTGGATTGCTGATCCTCCTAGGCTGGGTGTGGAAGCGTTATCTTCCGCCATCGTAGATTCCGAGAATTTTCAATTGTTCTTGTGGCAAAACCTCCTCCGCGCGGAGGATGAAATCTGGCGGACGAGATGCTTTTTTTTGCCCGTGCGGAAGCGGAACGATCTGGGGTGGAAGTGTGCGCCACCGGCTCGTCACGATCAGGAGTCCGCACTTGCGTGAAAAATAAGTAGGCTTGTGGGGCATGGGCTTATGTCGAAGTAAGAAACAGGGAAGTTGCATCGACATTTGGGCGGGGATTCTTGAACAGACCATCAAATAGTTGACGCCAGACAGTAGGCATGAGCCAGGTAAAGTTTCGTCCGGTCCGTGCTGTCGCCGCGGTCGGCGGCATTACTCCAGCCAATCGAGCGCGCGGGAAACCTCACCTAGGACTGCACAAAACTGCGGCCACCCTCCGGAAGGCGCGATCGGTTGGGATACTCAGGCTGCGCTCTAAAAAGGAGAACCGCGCCCCGAACTGGAAGGCCCGTGGACCGCCGGAACCGAATACCTGCTGGACACGGCTCGTTGGCTGGCCGAAGGCGGATGGTTCGCGCAAATTGCCACTGTAACCGGCGAGATTGGCGATATTGAGTACATTGAAAACTTCGGCGAGCAATGTCAACCGCCCGTGTTCCTGTATGCGGAAACTGCGACTGATTCGAATGTCCTGGGAGAAGCGGCTGTCGCCAAAGTCGTAAGAGGCCGGCAGGGTGATCCTGGGGATTAGTTGGCCGCGCACGGTCCGCGTCCCGCTCAAGGTTCGGTTAAACTCCTCTGTCAACCGCGAGAGGTCGTCTTTCCCCAAACTGCGGTTGAACCGGTTGACGAGGCTTCCGGGCAGCACATCTCCATTGGTACCGTCGCCGTTGAAGTCCACCGCGGAGATGGTGGCAGTGAAGGGTGTTCCGGTTGAGATAGTGGAGATAAACGAGGCCCTGAACCTTCCTGGCAGATCGACAATGCCTGAAACGTTCACGATATGGCGGCGGTCGGTTGAAAGAGGCCCAAAGCTTTCAAACCATTTCTCCTTGTTGACGACACCGTTGAACCCGACCGCACTCGACAGGGCGTAGGATGCAAGAAACTGCGTCCGGCGCGAAAAGCGCTTATCCAGCCGGAGCAGCAAGCCCTTGTAGTGGGAGCGGCCGCCGCTGGTGCGCACCGTAATGGGCCCGGTCGAGCAGAGCGCCTTGGGGTCGAGCCGTTGTGCCGCCAGGCAGATGGGCAGAACGGGGCCGCGTATGCTGTCCCATCGATTGTAATCGATAGCGCCCATGTCGGTGCGGATGAACTGGCGGAAGACGAAGTCGGCATTCAGCGCGAGATCGGGCGTGAGCTCGCGTTGCGCGCCGATGCTGAAGTGTTCCGAGTAGCTGGTCACGAAATCGGGCGCGGAGACCTGACTGCCCTGCTTGAAGATCTCGATGTTGCGGATGGAAAGGTCGCCGTTGCGTGGGTTCCCGAGCTCGCGTTGTAATGCGTTCCGGACGGCCGGAAGAATCGAGAGGAGGTGGGAACCGGTAAACGAAGTAGGCCCCGCGCTGAAATTCAGTGGGCGCCCCACGGGTACTCCGGGGATGCCTGGAATCGGATTGGGCACTTGCGAGCCGTCGACCGAAAACAGACCATTGCCGCGAGGACCCAGTGAGATGCGCTCCTGAGCGCGCCAAACCGGCGTGAGGTCCAAATCGTAATAGATGCCCGCGCCCCCGCGAACCACCGTCTTATTGTCGCGAGTAATGCTCCAGGCAAACCCGACCGCTGGCGCGACATTATTTCGATCCGGACGCCCCGACGTCAGCCCCCCGGCGCCCAAGATGGGGCGCAAATACTCGGGTTTGGGCAGGTCCGTGTTTACCGGCCCGTTTTTGTAGTGGTAGGAAACGCCGTAGTTGAGTGTGAACCCAGGCCGGATGCGCCAGGCATCCTGCCAGTAGAAACGCCACATGTGATCGCGGCGCGCCCTGTCGAAATTGTAGGGCGGAGGAAAACTGGGATCGCCAATCCCGGTACTGAAGCCAACCAGCGGCAGCCGAAGGATGTCCTCAACCGTCTGGAAGGAACCCGGTAGGGGGATGCGAAATTCCGGAGTAACGTTTGCGTTGAAGAGGCGCACGGTCTCGGGCGCATAGAGGGTGAGGTTGGCGGGTTGAGAAAACACTAGAGCGCCTGCCCAAAGGTGATATTCCCACTCGAAACCGAACCGCAGCCGATGCAGCCCTTTCTGCCAGGAAACACCTTCCAACAGGTTGAACGTGCGCAAGTCCGCGCCCTGGGGGAGAAAGGCCCCGTTGCCCATGCCGAAGCGGGTACCCAGGACAGTGGTGGAAGGCACCCCCAGCCCGAAGCAATTCGACCCGCAATCGGCAGCCGCCGGCGGCGTGTCCCGTACTCTCCAGTAGACATAGGAGAAACGGAGATCGTTGGTCGCATTCGATCCCAGCACGCTGGTCAGTGAGCCAAGGCTTTGATCGGACCAGTTTGTCTCTTTCAGCCACGTCGAAGGCAGAGTGAAGACAGGGCCCAGAGGCGAGAAGCTGTTGTTGCCATCGTGTGAGTAGCGGAGCGAAGCGGTGTGCCTGGGAGTAAGGTGCAGATCGAATCTGGCGCTTGCCAGCCGGCCGTTAACTGGGCTTGGGGCGATCAGGCCGAAGTGAACGAAATCGGCGGTCCTCGGCTGCACCGTGACGACGCCGTCCTGGTTGTTGTGCTCAAGATTCGTGAAGAAGAACAGGCGGTTCTTGCGGATTGGCCCTCCGAAGTGAAAGCCGGTTTGACGGCGGGCAAAGAAAGGCTTCTGGTTGAAAGGATCGCGGGTCAGGCCGGGATAAGCGGCCAGGTGGTGATCGCGGAAGAAATAGAAGCCGCTGCCGTGGTAGTCGTTACTTCCGGAACGGGTAACGACATTGATAGCGCCCGCGGCGGCGATACCGGTCGCTAGATCGAAATTTGCGCTGGAAATCTGAAATTCGCGGATGATCTCCTGGGAGAAATTCGTGCTCGATCCGCCATTAACCCAATTGAGCACGTCACCGCCGTCCACCGTTATGCGCGTCCGCAGCGCGGGAGCGGCGAGAACGGAGACCTCGAACTGGCGGTTGGCCTGGTTGCTGGTCACCGTCGAGACGCTGACTCCAGGCTCAAGCTTTGCCAGTTCCAAAAAGCTGCGGCCATTCAGAGGAAGGCTTTCGATTTGCACGCGGGTCACTGCGCCATCAATGGAATGGCGGTCGTAGCTGATGCGGGCCGAGGCCCCTTCGATATTAAGCACCTCGGTCTTCGCCCCCACGCTCATGGAAAAATCCACCGTCGTGGTCATTCCCGCGGACACTTCGGCCTGGCGGACCAGGACCGCGAATCCTGCCGCTTCTGCCCGGGTCTCGTAGCGCCCGGCTGGGAGAGCAGCGGTGCTGTAGACACCTTCCGCGCTGGTAGTCACGCTTCGCTTGTGCGAGGTTTCCAGGTTCGTGATGGTGATGTCGACTAGGGGGATGACGGCTCCCGAGGAATCGCGCACCGAGCCAGAGATGGTGCCCGTCGGGGATTGCGCCGGGCATGTGCCGGTCAACAGCGCGAGCAGAATCACCACGCTCGCCACAACTGACATTTATTCAGCTTACAATACTGGACTGGAAGGCGGCCGCGTATGGAAGTGAGAGGTCGTGGTTTTTTCTTTTTTAGAGTGCTCTCCTAAAGTATGTACAACCGTAAGACAAAGCAGTCTCTATTGCCTGACCTCTGCCCAGAAATGGATTATGGCGATACTGGTTGGGAAGCCGTCGGAGAATTCTCTTGCCACACCACCATCCATTTGCCGTCTTGTTTGGTGTAGATCAGGCTAAAGCGGCCGGAGTAGTTCTTCTCCGCGCCGTTTTTCTGTTTCACGGCAAGGAAGTACTTCCCCCATACAATTCCGGTGTTGCCGACGATGCGAGCTTCGAAGTTTGCGGCGTCAAAGTTCGCAGGGCCCGAGTAGGAAAAGAATTTGACCCAATCCGCTCGGCAGGCGTCTTTTCCTTCTTTGCCCGATGTCGGACCGCAGGAATAGAACGACAGGCTATTGGGATGAACGGTTGACAAAAAGCCCTCAAGGTCGCGGGCGTTAAGCGCCTTGACGGCGGTTGCAAAGGTGTCTTTGAGTTCTTCCAGTTCGCCGGCGACGGATGATCCAACCAGGAGACATCCGGTTATCAAAGTCCGCAGTAGATTTCGCATCGTAAGTCCTGACTATAGTGTAAATCTATTCGGTTGTACCCAAGCTACGGTCTGGCCGCGATAACGGACTCTCACCCCAGATCGCAGAAGCAGGCCGTGGCACACCATACGGCCAAAAAAAGCGGAGTGGTATTGTCCGGCAGACCGATTGAGTCACTTACGTAGGCACTCCAACATGGGCGTCCACGCGCAGGATGGGCCCCGTCGTTAAACGCATTGATCAGGATAACAGCATGCTGACTCCACGAGCCGCCGCGTCCGCGAGGAACCGGACCGGCTCGGCCCGGCCCGCCATCCACGTCCGCGCGCCAACGCTTGCCACGCCCGCAGAAAGCGATCTTCCTGGTGTCCGGCGACCAGAACTGGAACGTCGCGCCCTCGCCTCCGGGCACTTCCCCTGCGGTTCTGCACGCTTCATTTGTTGGAGCCATAAACGAGCCGATCCGCCGCCGGATGCTGCAGGCTAGGGACCTACCTTCCGGTCACAGCGCGAATCCCGCATCCACCTGAGACACTGCCACGTTCGGCGGACTGATCTCCAAGCGGGCGGAGTGAACGTCGGTGGGAGACGAATCGATCGATCGCCAGACAAGAACGAAGACTGTAAGAAATAGCAGTGGTGCCCGCCAACTCAATCCAGCGTAGCTTTGGCGGTTTTCAAATGGCGGCAACGGCACCGGAGAAACTCTTCAAATCAACGGCGACGTCCTCGGCGCGGGCATACCGCTCGGCGGGCTCCTTGCGAAGGAGCTTGGCAACGATACAGTCAATTTCTACTGCAGGCCCGAGCGCAGCGGCGTCGGAGGCTCGGGGTCGGTGTGAACGATGCCGTGGGTGATGGCTTGCTCCGTTTCGCCAGTGAACGGCAGGCAGCCCGTCAGTGTCTCGTGCAAGACCACGCCAAGCGACCAGAGATCGGTGCGGCCCGTCGAGCGGTTTGCCCTTGGCCTTTGCTCCGGCGACATGTAGGTTGGTGCGCTCCTCCACGAGCCGGTCTTGGTGATGCGCGTGCGATCGGTGAGAGCCGCGAGGCCCAAAGTCGGTGATTTTGATTTGGCCTTGCGCCGTTCAGCAGAATGCTGGCCGGCTCCATGCTTGCCCTCGGTGATTCCGCGCAATCTCCTTCCGACCAACTCGCCAAACGTCTCTCCCCCAATTGCATCAGCGGTCCCAGTCCCGACTCCCTCAACCGCGATCCGGTGCAGCCATGTGGGAATCAGCCGCTCACACTGTTTCCGCCGCGAAGCCCTTCAACAGCAGATCGGCTTTGCTTGAATCGATAAATCAATTCCGGTGCCAAGGACATCCAGGACGAATCGTGCTGCTCACGCATCGACGTCCCGGTGAATTGTCGCGGGCTCGGAATGCGGGCATTCTTTCTGTAATCCATGCAGCCGAACCGATGAGGCACCGCAATGCTATACTCGCGTGGTGGCATAGCGCTGCCGTTATTTGCCGCGCCTCTGAGGGAGTTGATTGTGTGCAGGTCCTGAGATTGCTTCGGGTTTGTCAGCGCCGGTGCAACAATCCCATGGTGCCGGTTGAATCGCGACCTGCTCCGCCATCAGTTCGGCCTTAGGACCGGCGACGACTTCTAACTCTACCGTGAAATAGAACGAACTTCCGCATCCAGGCTGGCTTTCGACCCAAATCTCGCCATTCATGGCTGAGACGAGACGGGAACAGATCGCGAGGCCTAGCCCGGTGCCACCATACTTTCGAGTCATGGACCCGTCCGCCTGTGTAAAAGCCTCGAAGATCAACTTCTGCTTTTCTTTCGGTATGCCGATTCCGGAATCCTGGACGAGGAACTGCAGCCTGGCGAAGCTGTCATTGCCCTCGCTCAAACTGACCTTTACTGTGACGCTTCCTGAATGAGTGAACTTGATCGCGTTGCCAAGGAGATTTCTCAACACCTGCGCCAAGCGATCTGGATCGCCCAGAAAAACCTCAGGGACAGAGGATTTTACTTCATACCTGAGTTGGATCCCTTTTTGCTCGGCTGGCACGGTGAGCAGTTTGCAGGTTTCGGCAAGAAGGGCGCGGAGCGAAAACTCGACCTTAATGAACGTGAACTTTCCGGACTCGATTTTCGAAAAATCGAGAATCTCATTCAATAGCCGGAGTAGGGAATCGGCGCAGATCTTGACAGAATCAAGACAGTCGCGCTGATCGGGCGAGAGGGGGCCATCCAGCGCGATGGCTGTCATTCCCATAATCCCGTGCATTGGCGTTCGCAGTTCGTGACTGATGTTAGCCAAAAATTCACTCTTTGCCTTATTAGCAGCTTCGGCAGCCTCTTTCGCTTCTCTCAACAGCTGCTGGTTATGTAGTGCTTGCCAGTATTTTTTGTTCAGCGCAAGCCCTTGCACAACTAGGAAACAAAGGAAGACCAACGTCAGCATTGCCATCACTCGGCTCTGGCTTCCGCCGACATAGAATGTGGTGGCGATCGAAGGCGCCAGTAGCACGATCTGGTTGCTAACGACCAGCAGGCGACTCGGAGCCAAGACGGTCAAGGATTGCGGGCAGATTCCCAAGAGGCAGAACAGCAAAACAGTTCCAGTGAAGCTCGGCAGTGGATACTCGAGAATCCCTAGCGCAATCACCCCGCCCCACGACGCAGCCGTCAGCAGCACGGAGCCTGCAAAGAGTATGCGCCATCGGCGGGGATGTCTTCGATAAATCTGACCCTTGCCGACGATCAGAACGCATCTCGCTGCCGTAAAAGCGATCACCGCAGTCAGACCGATGGCACCCGCGACGTGATCGTGTACATACCGCGTGGTGGACATGACAATCAGTACCAACACAGTGTAACCCCATACGCCGAGTTTCCCCCGGATTGCTAGTTCTCTGTCGGCCTGCTGACGGAGGTCACCGCGTACACTGTAATCTAAGGTGTTCATTTTCGTTAGCCAATCAAAGATCGGCGGTTTGCACTCAAACCTTATGTACTACGAAAGCAGGGCGGATCTCCGGATTCCCGTTTTGCAACTCGGCGTTTTGCTCTGCGGTGATGGCGTTAAACAATGTGAGCAGGTCACAGGTTGCTTGTACGGAGGCAGGGTGAATGATGGATCTCAACGTGGACTCTTTCGGTTTGGGCATTTCAGCCGATTGATCGGCTTCACAAGATTGCGCGGATGAAGGCCGGGAACCGTGCGCTGGCTTGCGTTTCTTCAACTGGAGTTGGAACCGGAGCTGGTATTGCAGGCGATTGAGTCCCTCCTTGATGGTTTCGCCTGAACGAAGTTCATGCTCAACGAGTCGCATCCGGCGCTCACTCAAACTGCGCTCTCTCACCTCCAGTGCGAGAAGATAAACTGAATGCAGCGATAACCCAGCCATGATGACAACGTGCAGCGGTAAGGCGGAAAAAATCCGCAAGTTGATTACACCAGTGGCCTGCAGACCAAGCACGGTTTGACCCAGAGACAGCAACCCGACAACCAAGACTAGCAGCCGCAACCTCCTTGTGGGGCTTTTCCGCATCAGCAGTATTGCGCATCCGGCTGCCGCAAGATTGGCAGTAGCGGCCAGTAAAACCATTTTCAGAGCCTCCCCGTACGGGCACAGTTGATCGTCCTTTGCTGTGCTCTCTTTACATCATCGGCCAGCTCATCCGAATCCGCCTTTGGCCTTATGCCTTAATTGCCCGGGAACTGTTCTCGATTACGAATTGAATGTAAGTTCTAGGTCGTTTGGCTGCGACAGTACTGGGCCATAGTCACTAACGGTCGTCGGGCTCCGCAACGAGAAGCACCCGGCCGCCCCGAACACCCAGCAGCAGTTGCTTTTTCCCCGAAGGCCAAAGCACCTCGATGCGCTCTGCTTGTGGTGAGGAACCGAGGCCAAAATGCAACCGAAGGTCGTTCTGGGAGAGGTAGCTGCCGCCGCTGCGGACTTCGTCGATCTGCGTGCGGCCGTTGGCAGTGACGCTGACTTTCGCGCCGAGGGCGCTACGATTGGAATGCCGGCCTTCGAGCTTGAGGATGATCCAGTTGGAGGGGGCCGGCTTCTGTAGCCGCAGCAGCGAGGGTGGTTCGTTCTGGTTGTTGACCAGGATATCAACGGCGCCGTCATTGTCGAAATCACCGAACGCAGCTCCCCGGGCGACGCGTGGTTCGGCGATGCCAGGACCAGTCGCCGATGACACATCGGCAAAACGGCCCTTGCCAATGTTGCGGTAGAGAATTGAACGCTGGCGGAAACGCACCGGACCAGGAAGGCGATCGGCCTCGGGGAAGACGTGGCCATTCACGAGCAACAGATCCTTCCAGCCATCATTGTCGAAGTCGAGGAAGCCGGTTCCCCAGCCCACGTAGTGCGTGTTCGCCGAGAGCCCGGCAGCGACAGTGGCGTCCTCGAACTCGCCATTGCCACGATTGCGGTAGAGCGTACTGTATTCGTCGGAGAAGTTCGTGCGGAAGATGTCGAGCCAGCCGTCGCCGTCTGCGTCCCCCGCAGCTGCGCCCATGCCCGAGAGCGCCTTGCCGTGCTCGTCGAGTGCCGCGCCTCGGAGGAGCCCCTCTTCGACGAAAGTGCCGTGGCGCTGGTTGATGTAAAGCAGCGATGGAGTCTGGTCGCAGGCGATGAAAATATCGGTCCAGCCGTCGCCGTCGAAGTCGCCGGTGAGCACGCCGAGCGCGTAGTTGCGGTTGGGTCCGGCGATGCCGGATGCGGCGGAGACGTCGGTGAACTTCAGGCCGCCGTCGTTACGGAGAAGAATGTTGCGGTCGAAGTCGAGTCCACGCGGACCACAATTGACGGCGAGGTTGCGGTAGAAGCAGTATGGGTTGGCGCCGGGCAGCGGAACAGAGGAGTAGTCGAAGCGGAGATAGTTGGAAATCACGAGGTCGAGATCGCCATCGCGGTCGTAGTCGATGAAGGCGCAGCCGGTGTTGTAGCGATTGGGGCCGGTGGGCAGTTCGATACGGCGGAAACGGCGGCTGGCCTGGTTATGAAAGAGAGTGCTTGATCCCCAATGGGTGACGACAAAGTCGGTGAAGCCGTCGTTGTCGGTGTCTCCGGCGCAAATGCCCTGAGCCCAGCCGGATGTAAAGAAGCCCGTTTCAGCCGAAACGTCGCGTAACTTGCGGCCGGTTTCGTTGTGGTAGAGTCGCGAAGTGCCACCGTCGCCGGAAAGCAGCACGGCGTCCAGATAGCCGTCGTTATCGTAGTCAATCCAGCCGACGCCGCTGCCCGTGGTTTCGATGATGTACTTCTTGGTTGGCTGAGATTCTGTGGGGCCACCGTTTGGAAACGAGTGCGTGAAGCCATAGCGCGCGGCGGCGTTTTCGAAGGATGGCTGCAGCGCCGCGGCGCCGAACAGGAGAAAAGCGGCGGCGACGAGCAGGAGCAGCGCGGCTCGCGTCATTGCGGAGGCGTCTTCTCGCCGAGTTTCTTGAGGAATTCGGTGAATTCGCCTTGCGGCGGTTGCTGGAGTTTTTGCAGGCGGTCGCTTGCGGCGCGCGCGTCAGCGGCGCGGCCGGCATTGCGATAGGCAAGCATTAGGTTGTAGAGCGCGGGTTCGCTGTTGGGACGGAGTTTAACGGCGCGCTCGAGATGGCCGATCGCATCGGCATGGCGACCGGAGGCGGCATCCAGTTTTCCGAGGGCGATGAGGGCTTCAGCGAGGGAGGGGTCGAGAGTAAGAGCGCGCTGGAAGCGCTCGCGCGCGGCATTCGGATTCTGGCGGGCCACGAGAATCTGCCCGACTTGGTATTCGGCAACGGCGTCGCCCGGGTTAAGCGCCAGCTCCTTCTCGAATTCAACCTGCGCGGCGGCGAGCGATTCGGGAGAGTTGGATTGCAGGGCGATTACCCGGCCGAGGCGAAAGTGCAGATTCAGCGCGGCCTTGTTCTTTTCTATGGCCTTTCGGTATTCAGTTTCAGCTTCCGCGAGTCAGCCCTGCATTTCGAACACCTCGCCGGAGATTTGGTTCACGCGGTAGGAGGCGGGCGCCTTCTGGTAGAGATCGTACAGAACATCGTTCCAGGCGCGCATGTGGAAGCGCGCGGCGAGGTAGAGAACGTCGGCCTGGCCTGGAAATTCGGCGCGCAGTTGTTCGAGCACCGGGTACGCCGCTACGGAATTGTCCTTGGCCTGCGCGCACTGCACGAAGCCGAGCCCGGCGGCGCGGCGCAGGTCGCCCTGGTTGGAGTTGAACTCCGAGAACAGTTGATCGGCGACGCCCACACACTCCCCGGTCGCGGCGCGCGAGAGAGCGAGATAGATGCGGGCCAAAGGCTGATCGGCCGTTTTGAGAGCAACGCGGAAGGACTCCGCCGCGCCGCGGTAGTCGCCGGCATTGAATCGTGAAAGTCCCTCGGCGGCAGGATCGGTCTGCGCCGCGAGGACACCTACAACCAACAAGATACTAATGGCCCGCGTCATCGACAATCAGATCCAGCTTTCCGAAGCGGTGGCGGTCGCGTCCCTCGAAGAACCGGAAACTGAGCAGCGGCGGGTTGCCAGGCGCCACTTGGGGGCGCGGCTCGATTCGCTCCGGGGCAGGCTCGACGAGATGGGCTAAACGACCGGAGGCTTCGATCCGGGCAAGTAAGCTCGCCTGAATCTCCGGCGACAGTGCGACGAGCAGAATCAATTCGATCATTGCGCCAATTCCTTCAACGCCCGCTGCACGGACTGGGACTTCGGGTTGCGATCGAGGAACCTTTCGAGCGCCAACGCTGCTTTTTCGCGTTCCCCACCCGACACGTAGAGGCGGGCGAGATTGAGCACGATTGTCTCATCATCCGGCGCGGCCTCCACTCCATAGAGTAGCGCGGCCAATGCATCATTTCGCTGGCCGGCCTGCATATAGAGGACGCCGAGATTGTTGATCGCGCCGGCATGATCGCGTCGGTGCGTGATGGCGTGCTGGAAGAAAGCACGCGCCTCGTCGCGCTTCCCAGCGCGGGCGAGAAGGAGGCCGAGTCGATTGGCGGAGTCGGCGTCGGCGGGATCGGCCGCGAGAGCGGCGCGGAAGCTCGATTCGGCGCGATCATTCTGGCCGAGGCGCGCGTAGGCCTGCCCGGCGTTGCCGAGCGCGTACGCGGCGCCAGGTCGCAATTTGAGGGCCTGCTCGAAATGCGCGGCGGCATCGGCGTAACGCTCCTCCGCCATGGCAATGCCGCCGAGGTTATTGTGGAGTTCCGCGGAAGCCGGATCGATGCGGGCGCTGCGTTCGAGATAATCACGCGATTGGCGAAGGTCGCTTTTCTCGAGATAGATCTGGCCTACAGCGAGGAGCGCCTTGGGATCGTCGGGAGACTGACGGAGATGTTCGGCAAGGTAGATGAGTGCCGGGTCGAAGTAACCGGCGGCAAGGAACGCAGCGGCCAGGCGGTAGAGGGTGCGGCCGTGCCGGGAGTAGTAGCGGCCGGCAAACGGGAGACGTGCCGGATCACGCAGCTTTTTGAGATCACGTTCCACCACGGCACCGTCCGGCACGCCCTGGTAGAACTTGTGGACGCGGTTGGCTTCGTCAACCAGGAACGAGCACGGCGTTTCCAGGTCCGCGCGATAGTCGAATAGATAGCGGCGAAGCAGGGCGATTTCGGCGGACGGCTCAGCGACCGTGATGAGCCGCGGAATCGAGGCGGCAATGGGGAGCGGCCAGGCGACGGGTTCGAGCAGCCAGGCTTCTGACGTTTTGGGGTCGTTGTCACCTTTCACGGGGCTCGCGACATTAGGAGACACGGGAAGGAAAGTGCGCCGCGCAAATTCCGGTTCGCCCTCGATGAAGCGGTAGACGTGGCCCGCCTGGAGATTGCTGAACCTCTGGCGGATGCCGGAAGGCCAGACGACGATGACACGATCGGCGCGATCCGCGCTGCCGAGTCCGAAGTGCAGACGCTTGGAATGCTGCGATAGATAGCCGGACCCGGCCGACAACCACTGCACCGATCGCCGTTTGGCGAAATGCACCTCGACTCGCGCGCCGATCGCGTCACGGTTGGATTTGACGCCCTGCAATTCGATCGCGATGGAGCGGCGATCCCCCGCGCATTGGTTCTGAAAGGCGCGAATCTGGGGGCCGAGGCGGTTTTTGACGACCAGGTCCGGCCGGCCGTCGCCGTCGAGGTCCGTTAAAGCGAAGGCGCGGCTGTCGCCGATGAAGTCGAGGCCGGAGACGCCGGAGTGGTCGACGTAACTGTCGCCACGCCCCACATAGAAGACGTTCGGCTCGTTGCCGTTCCATGGGTAGCCCTCGCGTATCCACTGGTTGATGTTGTTCCAGCCCTGTTCGTAACGGTCCGACGCGGCGAACGCGGCAGGCGAATGATCGACGACCTGGCGCCAGAAGTAGCTCATCAAATCCGGGCCTTTGTTGCCGGTCAGCATTCCGCAGGTGACGACAATCTCCGGCGCGCCATCGCAGTCGAAGTCGGCGGCATCGGCCGACCAAGCCCAGCGGCCCATCGCCGCGCCGGCGGCGCCGGGAGCTTCGTAGAACTTGCCCTCGCCCCGGTTGAGAAACAACGAGTTGCCCTTGGTGTGGCGCTGATAGGCGCTGGCGAGACCGTGCTTCGTTACGGGGGAGAACTTAGGATCGGCGGCTATTCGTTGGCCGGCGGCGCTCCACATGTTGGCGACGTACAGGTCAGGCTGGCCATTGCCGGTAGAGTCGAACCATGCCGCGCTCATTCCGGGACCGAGGTCTTCCACACCCGCCTCTACGGCAACGTCGCGGAATTTGCCGCCGTCGTTGCGATAAAGATTGTTGCGGCCGAAGTCGTTGGCGACATAGAGATCGGGCCAGCCGTCGCCGTTGATGTCGCACCACGCCGGGGCAAAGCTGTAGCGATTATTGTTTTCGCCGAGACCGGAGGGCGCGCTGACGTCTTCGAAGTGCCCTGTGCCGTCGCCGTCGAGGCGATTGTGGAAGAGGAAATTCGGAGGACCGTTGCGCGCGTCGTGATAGGGCGACGGGTACTTGTACTGATCCTCGCTCTGAAAGTAGATATAGGTACAGAGGTAGAGATCCAGTTTGCCGTCGCGGTCGTAGTCCGCCGCGGCCATGCCGGTGAATGCACCCTGCGGCGCTGCGGTAAAGCGAAATGCGCCGGGCCGATGTTCGAATAGGATGCGGCCGCTCTCAGTGCGATTCAGGAACAGCAACGGGCCGCCCGAGGTGAGCACCACCAGGTCCTGCCTGCCGGAATTGCGCAGATCGAGGAAAAGTGCAGAGGGAGTATCGTCGAGGATGTCTAGGCCAGCGGCCGCCGAGATGTCCTCGAACGAGCCGTCCGGCCCGCGGCGGAACAGGCGGTTCGGCAGGCCGCCGGGCTGGCAAACGTAGATCTCGTCCCAGCCGTCGCCGTCGGCGTCGCCTACGGCGATGCCGTTGTTGCCGTAGATATCGATGCCGGACGCGACGTCGAGGCGAGCGCGCCAATAGGGAACGCCGCGCGAAAGCTGATTTGCAAACGTCGGGTCTGCGCCGAAGAGAGACCCGGTGACGTCGGCGAACAGTGGCTTGGCCGCCTCGGCGGTATGACGCTCGATGATCGTGAAATCTTGTAGACTGTCGCCAGTGATGCGGACCCGCGCGCGGCCACTGACGTAGCCGATCCCCGCAGGCTTCTTCGTGTGAAGCTCGAAGCGAATATCATTTGCCGCGAGGGCGTGGAAACGGGCGCGAACGATTTCGCCTTCTCCGGTGAACCGGGCGCGAAGGGCTTCACTGGCACGCTCGACGGAGGCAGCGAATTTTTCGCATTCGAACTGATCCGGACTGGGATCGATGAGAGATCGCGCGGTCTCATAGAGCGGCGGCTTGCGAAATGTGACAGAGGCTGCCGGTGCGGCGAATGCGAGGCGCGCCGCAGCACCCGCGAGCAAGAACTCACGGCGCCTCAAGTGCCGAGCCATTCTTTTGCGGCGGCGTGCACGGCCGCGAGGTCGGGTTCTGCATTCATGCCGAGCAACGGGAAATCGGGCGGGCCAATAACCAGCATCTCATCCATGCCCTCCCCGACAAACAGATAGGCCGTGTTGTTGCGGTACTCGACGTATTTTTCGCACTCCTGCCAGATGTACTGGTAGAACACTTCGAGGTCGACGTGCGTGCCGAGCGTGTCCATTTGGGTTTCGACCGGGCTCGACGTTTCTTGGTCGCTGTAAATCAGCAGGCTGGAAAACGGCTTCAGCTTGTTGCGCACGCTGAAGGAGACCACGAGGCGCTCGGGGCGCGCGCGGCGAATCAACTGCACGGCAGCCCACTCGGCAAAAGTATTGTTGATCAGCAGCGTGCCGTTTCCGGCGAGAAGCACCGAACGGAGGAAGCTGGTGAGCAACGCGTCTGTGCCCGCCACACCGGAGGGAGGAACGACTTTCAGGTTCTTGAGTTCGGCGCTAAGCTGCTGGGGACCGGCGATCTGTTTTTCCTTGAGGAGATTCCGCACAGCAGCCATCAACGAATCGCGATAGGGCGTAAGATCCTCATAGGAGAGGTGAACTTCGCCAGTGTGAAAGGGCGGGAACGGGCCGCCCGCCGAGATATGCCACATCGAGTAAGGCGGCCGCGAAGTGCCGTTCGTCGCAGCACATTCGCCGCCGCACAGGAGCGTCGGCAGATACTTTTTGACATCGAGCGACTCCGGGACGTTTAGCGCAATGCGTTTGCCGCGCTGGGCGATGCGCGTCCACATGCGATCCGGCGCGGCCGGCAACTCTGAAGGCGACGTAACGATGACCAGCCGTGGACGGCCGTTGCGCCCCAACTCGACCTCTAGAAGAGGATCGATCTCAGCGAATATCGCGGAGATGACCCGGCGCCACTCGGCATAGTGAGGCGAACGCTGCAGAAAGTCGATGTGGCCGAGATTGAAGCCGTTGGAGTTCCAGCTCCTTCGATCGACACCCATATTCTCTTCAACCGCGGCAAGAGGGCTGAAAACACGGGCGACGGCGGCGGGCCCGGAACGGTCGAGCAGAGAGAGCAGACGCTCAAAGTAGCCTTGTTCGGCCGGGAAGAGCAAGTCCCACTCGCGCAGCCGGTCGTAAGTGTAAGTCGCGAAGGTCGCAGGGATACGGTCAAAGAGGCCACGCGCGATCACCTGATCAATGGCGGCCGACCAAGGCATTAGAGTATCTCCGAAAGTACGCGGCCCGTGATTGCACCTCGCTTCACGCCAAGAATCTCGGCGGCAGTGGCCGCAACATCGACATGCGCTACGGGCCTTTCGGTGATGCCTGGCTGAATACCGCCGCCGAGTGCCAAGATCCATGCGTTGCGGCAAGACGGGTCGCCGCTGCGATGGTTGAGAAAACCGTTCGAGGTGTTCTGGTCGCCGTCGCGGCCTAGCTCGGGCAAGATCAGCAGGGTTGTTTTGCCCTTGTACTGCGGATTGCTCTGCACCTCTTCCCACAGCATGCCGCAGAGGCGGTCTGTCTTCGTGATGGCCTGAAGATAAAGCGAGTAGGAGCCCCAGTGCGCCACGTCCATGTCCCAGAAATTGACGAGCAGCAAGCGCGGGGCGAACTCGCGCATCACTTCGCGCGTGAGGAAGAACGTGAGCTCGTCGCCGGACGTGGGCGTCTCCGGACCGTGGATAAACTCGGCAAGGCCGCGCGTTAGAGTCGTGCGCACTTCCTGATCGAGCTGGCGGCTTTGTTGGAAGACCGTCCAGCCAACGCCCTCGTAGCCCTCGGCGAGAATGCCATTGAGTTGCCGCAGGACGTTTTCCCGGTCGGCGACGCCCTGCCGGGGGTTCTTGCGGATCACTTCCTCCACGGCGTCAAGCAGAAGTTGCTTGGGAAGCAGCACGTTGGCTCCAGCTCCGGGATCGCCGCTCGAACCGATGAGCGGGAAGCTCTTGTTCGTGCAGATCGCCCACGCGTCCGACGCCTTGGCGCCGGCACCCTTGCGGAATGCCTCGAACACGGTTGGGCTTGCCGGGCGCTGAAAGCCGAAATCATCGACGCGCTGCCAGTTGCCGGTAACAATGCTAGCCGTGGAATTGTAATGGGAGAGCACGCCGGAGTTTTGGCAATTGCGGAAAAAATGCGCGTTCGGCTGCAACTCGGCAAGGCGCGGAATGTTGCGCAGTCCGGCATCCGTGAATGTCTCTTCGTAACGGACACCGCCGCCGAAGGTGACGATAATGACTTTGTGCCCGGGCTGGCGTGCGGGCGGCAGCGGCCGTGCGAAAAGCCCGCTCTGAAACCGGTCCGCAATCGCCAATCCGGCAAGCCTCAGGAACCAACGTTTGGAAAAGCGAAGCATCAATACTCTGTGATCTCACCGCCCTTGATCTTGCGGCGGACGTTGGGGCCGAGGTCGAGTGGGTGGTCGTAGCCGGGAAGAATCTCGCCGCCCGGCGAATAATAGGGACCGATATCGCAGGCCATGCTTCCCTTACCTTCGGCAACGAAGGTAATCGACGTGATGAGTTTGGCCGACTTGTAGCCGTACTTGGTGGGATCGAGCAGCCGGAGCGGGGCGCCATGGTCGTCGTTGAGCGGCTTGCCCTCCAGCTCGAGCGTCATCAACACGCGCGGGTGCATCATCTCCTCGATCGACATATACTCGTACCACTTGTCGGCGCAGTCGATGCGGACGGCCTTTGCTGTTTTTTGCGGCTTGATGAGCTCGAGGATTTCTGCGAACCGGAAGCCGCCCCAAGTCGACCGGGCCGACCAGCATTGCACACACTTCATCCGCGAGTTCTGTTTCACCTGCGGAAACTTGCGCAGTTGAACGAGCGTGAACGGTTGGGGTTTTTCGACGAGACCACCGATTCTCAGCGACCATTTGGCGGGATCGATGGGAGGCGTCGGGTTGTACCACATGATCCGTAGGCTGAACTGATCGGGCTTGTCGGAAGGCAAGAGGATCCTCCTCTGCTGTCCCGCGAGTTGTTGAGCGGCGGCGCCCAGCGCAGCGGCGAATCGGCGTCGATTCATGACTGCCCTATTTTATCGCAGCGGGCGCGGCGGTATGCTTGTCGGCGCCTTGCCGGTCCATGGCCTCGAGCTCGCGTTCTACGAGTTCCGCGTGCCTTGCACGAGCTTGCGCCGCGGCGTCCGCACGCCCCAAACGATCATAGATACGCGAGAGCCTGTATTGGAAGACGGAATCAGACGGCCTAAGCTCGGCGGCCTTGGCGAGGCTCAACTCGGCGTTGGCGAAGTCTCCCTTGCGTTCGAGCAGGTAGGCCAGTTCGGCGTGGACGTCCGGATTGGCCGAGTCGCGGGCCAGAGATGCGCGCAGCAACTTCTCTGCTTCTTCGGCTCGCGGTGATGGGCTGGACGGAGGCAATTGGATAATGATGGCACGAGCCTTAAGAAACGGCCCCAGGGCAGACTGCGGATGGCGCGCGGCAAAGATCGTGAAGGCCGTTTCCACTTCGGGCAGCCGGTGCGTCGCCTGCGCAAACATCCGGTTGAGAAAAACGTAGGGTTGCTCGATTTCAGGGTCAATTTGGATGACGCGCAGGAACGAATCGGCGGCATCGGGAAAGCGGCGCAGTCCGTAGTAGGCAACGCCGAGCATGAGTTCGAGTTGGGCGCTGGCGGCAAAGATTTTCCGGGAGGCTTCCAGTTCCATCACAGCGTAGGAGAAGTTCTGGCGGGTGAGCAAAAGCTGCACGAGATCGGCTCGATAGGCCTCTTGGTATGGATTGAGTTCGATGGCGCGTTTCAACTCCGTAGTAGAGCCCGCCAGCTTGCCAATAAGATTTCGCAACGACGCATGCTCGCCGGATGAAAGGGCGGCCGAGGCGCGATCCGCCCATTTCGCGGCCTCTTCGACACGACCACCTTCGGCGTGGTAGATAGCGAGACCTTGGCGGGTAAAGGAGGTATCGAATTTCGCGGCGCGGGACGCAGCGGACTCAGCCTCGGGGGCGAGCCCGAGTTTCTGATTGGCGCGGGCGAGCAGGATCCAGACGCGGGGGTCATCCGGATTGCTCCGGCTCACGGGCTCCAACGCCTCCCGCGCCGTCTTCCAGTCGTTGCGCTGGAGGGCCTCCAGGCCGCGCTGCAGCGGGTCCTGGGCTATAGCCCAAATAGAAAAAGTGAGCCAAGTCAGAACCTGCCTCGCTGGTTGGTTCAGCAAGATTAGAACATCACGCGGAGCGCAAACTGCACGTTGCGCGCCGTACCGGGCAACGTGGCGCTCAATCGTCCGTAATTGCCCGAACCCTGCGTGTTGCCTATTGAACCTACGGCGAAGCGGGGCGTATTGGCCATGTTCAGCCATTCACTGCGGAACTGGACCCTCACACGCTCGGTAACCATGAAGCTCTTGAACACAGAGATATCGAGAGCCGCGATTCCCGGGCCGACGCCCGTTTGGGGACCGATATTGCCCAAGGTGCCGGGCGCCGGAGTTTGAGTGGCCGTGCGGTCGAACCACTGGTCCGGCGTGCGGCCTCCCGCCGGCGCACTCATCGGGTCCTTGCCGGAAACAGCATCCGGCCGGCAGGCGTTGAACGAGCCGACGCAATTTTGCGAACGGAAAGTGAACGGTTGGCCCGACGAGAAGGTGAGGATGCCGTTGGTCTGCCATCCGCCAATCAACAGGTCGGCCACTTTGCTGATGTCGTTCGCGATGGCTTTGCCACGGCCAAACGGCAGGTCGTAGTTGAAGCTAGTGACGAAGCGGTGGCGGATATCCCAGGCCGCAGCGCCGTACTCGCAACGGAAGCCGCAAGTGATATCGGTCATGCCGAAGCCAGAGGAGCCGCTAAGCGTCGTTCCCGTATTGGCGAAGGTGTGGCCCCAAGTGTAGGAGGACACCATCGACAGGCCGTTCGAGTTCCGCTTCTCGAACTTGGCAGCCAATGCGTGGTAGTTCGAAACGCCGAAGGTGGAAGTGAGCGAAACGCCTCCGCGCAGGAACGGGTAGGCGCGCCGCGAATTCACGTCGGCGTTGGGCAGCGGGCTGTTCGCTGGCGTGTTCGGATCCCAGTTGATCAACTGGCGCGAACCCTTGGAGCCGATATAGCTGACTTCTAAAGCGGAGCCCCAACCGAAGTCGCGCTGGATGGAGATGTTCCACTTGGACACCAGAGGATTGCGAAAGTTCTCTTCCACTCCCCGGAAGCTGATGTTCGCCGGGAGATTGAAGATGTTCACGGGCCATCCGTCCGAGAACTGGCCCAAAAACTGATGGCTCGGCGCGAAAGCCGACGCCAAGTTGAGGTCCATGATCTGATTGAACGGAACGCCTTCGCCGCGATTCGGGCTGCCGCCCTGGTTCTCCTCACCACCGTAGAAGAGGCCGTATCCGCCGCGGACCACAGTCTTCTGGGTGAGCTGGTACGCAATACCGATGCGCGGACCCCAATTCGTGAGATCCCAAGGGATCAAGTACCTGTCAACATTCCCGCGATCCACCTTGATTGACGGGAACGCCGACGAAAAGTTTGGGGGAAGCGGCGCGTCCTGATTCCGGCCCTTCGGAATAAAGAGCGTGTTGTGCTGCGGGATGTAGTTGGACTGCCGGGCAAAACGCTCGCTGATGGGCGAGAAGATCTCGTAACGGAGACCGATATTGAATGTCAGTTTGCTCGTCGCCTTCCAGTCATCCTGGATGTACCAGGCGTGTGCCGACTTTTCCGACGAGATGAAGTTCGTCGTCGTGAGACGCGAGTCGCCAAGGGAGCCCAGAAGGAAGGACGCCGCGCCGTCGCCGGTCTGGCCCGCCGCTTCCGGAATGGAAGTGCGGTTTGCCGGGAACCGGAAGTGTCCTCGAGAGGACGGCACCTGGAAGAACGGGAAGCCAATCGGGCGGAATTCGTAGCCGAACTTGAGGGCGTGCTTGCCCCTGTTAATGGAGATGTTTTGGATGAAGTCCCAAACGTTGCTGTACTCCTTCGTCGGCAGCCAGTTTGAGCCACCAAAATCGGAATAGCGCTCCATGGAGAGCAGCGGCAAGCCGCCGTTATCGGCCGTAGCGCCGGTGGGGTTCAATCCGCCGATGCCGAAAGCCGCGAACTGGTCAACGGTCCGGTTTCCCTGGAACCGCTGGGTGATGAGCCGGCTAAAGGCCAGCCGTGTTTCGGTGAGCGTAGTCGCGGACCAAGCCCGTGTCCAGGAAACCATCGCGTTGCGGCCCTGGTTTTTCTCTTCCGCGCCATTGAAACCCGCGCCGTCGAGCGCACCAGGCAGCGGCGCGGTGATGAACTTGTTCTCTTCCGACCAGCTGAGCGAACCGAATAGGGTGTCGCGGTCGGTGAGGCGGTGGTCGATGCGGACGTCGAACTGATCGTTATCCTGTTTGGCCGGGGCGGTGGGAAGGAAATTCGCGCCCGGGAGCCGGTCGCCAAGGTTCTGATTGGGGCTGGGGAACAAATCCATCAGTTTCTTTGCGGCTGGATCGAACCGCGAAGCAGGAATGATATTTCCGGGGAACATGTCGCGGACAGGGTTTCCGTTCGGCGCCGTCCGCTGCGTGGCGATGTCGTAAATAGCGCCTTCCGGAATTGCTCGGCCGAGAGCGTCCGTACCTACCGTACGGCCGCTTAACAAGCTGGCGAAGTTGCCATTTCGGAATTCCGGTTTGGGAATCGTGATTGGGTTCGTAATGCCGCCCAAGCCCGGAATGACGCCGGAGAGTGACCGGACGCGCGTGCCTTGCCAATCGGCGAACCAGAATGTGCGGTTCTTGATGATTGGACCGCCGATTGCCACGCCGTACTGATTTTGGCGAACGTAGGGGCGGACGGCGCCCGCACGGTTGCGTTCCCAAGTGTTGGCATTGAATTTGTCGTTCTGAAGGAACTCAAAGATTGTGCCGTGCAGTTCATTGGTGCCGGACTTGATGGTTACGTTCACCACACCACCGGCACCGCGGCCGTATTCGGCAGAGTAGCCGTTGGTGACCACCTTCAATTCGCCGATTGCTTCCACCGAAGGCCCGATCACGTAGGCCGTCTGGTTGATGAAGTCGATCACGTTGACGTTGTTGTCTACGCCGTTCAATAGGAAGTTGTTTTGGCCGTTGGAGCGGACGCCATTCGCCGAAAAACCGCCGCCGGCTGCGTCGCGCGCGCCCTGCTCGGCTGGAACCACGCCGGGAGCCAGCGGCGCGAGGAAGGTAAATTTGCGCTGGCCACCGAGAGGCAGCTCGCTAACTTGCCGGGACTGCATGGTGTTGCCGAGCGTGGTGGTTTCGGTTTGCAGCAGAGGAGCCGCCGAGGAAACTTCCACGGATTGGGTGATTTCGCCGACAGCCAGCGTCAGGTTCACGCCGATTCGATCACCGGAACCGAGCAGAATGTTGCGCTGAACCGCGGTCTTGAATCCGGGTGCGCTCACTTCCACCGTGTAAGTGCCGGGACGAAGCAAAGTGCGGATATAAACGCCGGACGAATCGGTCGCGCTTTCCTGGCGCGTGGCGGTCGAGACTTCGGTCAGCACCACTTTGGCCCGCGCCACCACCGCGCCTGTCGCGTCGGTTACAGTTCCTGTGATCGTTCCCAAGTCGCGCTGTGCGAACATCAGTGACGCACTAAGAGCGATAATAGTCGCCAGATGAAGCAGGCGTACAAACATACGTTAGGATCCCCTTTTTCCGGTGGCCTCCCCGGTAAGGCCAAACCTACCATTTTATACGGTAACGCATACAAAAAGTCAAGATATATAACGCTGTTTGCGGTTCTTTCAGGGATCTGTACCGCCCAGCCGCTGGGCGTGCTCTACGAGGATTACGCCGCCCGTGCTGGGATTTCCTCCGTCAACATTGCCGGAGGTATTGAAAAAAAAGAAGTAATCCTCGAATCGACGGGGAACGGCGCAGCCATCTACGACTTAAATGGCGACGGTTGGAACGACGTTCTGTTGACTAATGGCGACCGTATTGGATTCGTCGGCCGGCCGGTGAACCGGCTGGTCCGGATTTACGAAAATGTTAAAGGCACGCTACGTGACGTAACGTTGACGTCGGGAATTTCGAAAACGGGTTGGGGCCAAGGCGTCTGCATAGCCGACTACGACAACGACGCCAAGCCGGACATTTTTCTGACTTACTACGGACAGAACGCTCTCTACAAGAACCTGGGCGGACTCAAATTTCGAGACGTCACTGGTGAGGCCCGGCTCTTGGGATCGCGGCCCGAGTGGGGTGCCGGCTGTGCCTTCGTGGACTATAACAAGGACGGGTACGTTGACCTGTTCGTCTCCCGTTACGTCGACCTCGACATGAACAAGGCGCCGAGACCAGGGAGTTCGCCCGCTTGCATGTGGAAAGGGCTTGCAGTGTTTTGCGGTCCGAGGGGCCTGCCCGTGGCGCTGAATTCGCTCTACCGGAACAATCGTGACGGCACGTTCACGGATGTCTCAGCCGTTGCCGGGATCCACAAGCCGGGCGGCCGGTACGGCCTGGGGGTCGTTGCGGCGGATTTCGACAACGACTCCTGGCCGGACATTTACGTTGCCTGCGATATGACGCCAAGCCTGCTCTACCAGAATCGCGGCGATGGCACCTTCATCGAGCGCGGTGTCGAGGCCGGCGTGGCGTTCAATGCCGATGGGCGGCTGCAGTCCGGCATGGGCGTCGCTGTGGCCGACTACGACCGCAACGGATTGCTAGACATCGCGAAGACCAATTTCTCGGGCGATCTGCCATCGCTATTTAACAATGACGACGGGCGCTTTTTCACTGATGTTGCGTTGCCGGCTGGACTGGCCCGGCACCAATATGTCGGCTGGGGCGCGGCGTTCGTCGACGCCGACGAGGACGGCTGGCTCGATTTGTTTCTGGTGAACGGCCATGTCTACCCGGAGGTCGAGGGTTCGCCTACGGGGGAAAAGTACAAGTATCCGTCGTTGCTTTACCGGAATGTCGGCAATGGACGCTTCGAAGATCTCACGGCGGTCGCCGGGCCGGCTTTCGTCGTCGATCGCCCCGCGCGCGGACTTGCAGTGGGCGATCTCGACAATGACGGGCGGCCGGAGTTGCTGATCGTGAACATGAACGAAAAGCCGAGCCTCTTGCGCAACACCGGCCCACGAAACAGCTGGCTCACGGTCAAGCTGAAGGCGACGAAATCCAACCGCAGCGCGGTCGGCGCACGCGTGACCGTGGAAACCGGTTCCGGCAAGCAAATCCAGGAAGTCATGAGCGGCGGCAGTTTCTTTTCGCAGAGCTCGCAAGACCTGTATTTCGGTCTCGGCGATGCGTCGGAAGTTCAACGCCTGACGGTGAAATGGCCGAGCGGTGCACGCCAGAGCCGGACCGCGCTCAGAGTGAATCAGCGAGTCGAATTGACAGAAGAGGGTCTGCCTTCGCCCGTGAATCCCTCCGTTTTCTGGTGAAGTCGCTCAATCGGCCGCGAGTCGCCGCCGGGAATCATTATCATGTGGCTTGCCTATTATCGCCTATTTTTTAGTATCCATGGCCCATTCGCCAACTCGCGCCTTTCCACGTCCCCGTAGAAACGAAGACTCCGGCAAAAGCCGGCAGCAGATCCAGCGGCGGAGTGAAGAGGCTTTCCATTAAGTGGAACTCCTTAGACAGCCAGACTGGACTCTACCAAATGCGGTACTTACGTCCTCTTGTCTGCTGTCTACTTCTGCCTTAAGCTGCAAGCCGATGCCGATCCTCGACATTGGAACGCGAAACCAGGGAGTACGGGATTGGCTGGACGAAACAATCTGGAGAGATGCCTCTGCTGGAGGATGATCAGATTCAGAGGGGGTTGGTGTTGCCTTGGCGCTTACCAGCCCCTTTCATTCTTTCCGCGCGCATTGCTGGCGACTGCTGCCCTGACATCCCGCTACAAGAAACGAGATTGAGAAATCCTGCCAAGCTAGCAACCGGCGGAAATTAGCCACAACCCCCAAGTCCCTTGCTTTACTGAACACTATGGAGAACCAACAACTTACGCGCCGTCTCCCGCTCCGGCACAAGACTTTTTTCCCGAAGTGTCGCGCTCGGGGAGCCAATTCCTTTCCCTCGTATCACTTAAGGCCCCTTGGTTAGCTTGTCCGTCTCCGTGTAACCCCTAAACCGCACGCCTGTTTGGGCTTCCGTCTTTCTCCGTTTCGGGCCGCGTCCGCCCCGACCCGCCAACCGTTCGCCTCTCAAACCTTGCCGGAGGGCTGTTTCTCCACGTCTCCGGGTCAACCCATGGAGTTGGTTAGCAGGACAGAGAACTTGATTGCGCCTAGCCGGACACTTTTCAAACTTTCCGCGTATATAGTTAACCGAAGCCCACCAGACAACGCCTCGACCGCCAAGCGGAGATCGTTGTGGGTGGTCTCGAAAGGAGACCGCTCATGCCCGATCACGATCCGGCGCTCGACGACGCCATCCGCGAAATCGCCGCTCTTCAGGCGGAAGCCTACCTGCGCCTCCGGTTCCCGGTTGCGGGCCGAAACCACCTTGACTTTCCGGAGACGGAGAGCCGTCATGTGACTGGAGGTTAACGCCATGAGAGAAGAGACGATTAATACCACCAGCCTGCGGGAGCAGATTGAGGGGCTCCGGCACATGACCGTGGGCCAACTCAAGGACAAGTACCGCGAGGTCTTCGGTGAGGAAAGCCGGTCCAATCACAAGCAGTTTCTTGTTCCGCCGTGTGGCCTGGCGCATCCAGGCCAACGCCGAGGGAGGCCTTTCGGAACGCGCCCGCCGCCGCGCCCTTGAGATCGCCAACGACGCCGACCTGCGCATCCGCGCGCCGAAGAACTTCCTGAAGGAACCGCTCGATGAAACGCGGTCGGTCGAGTCACGCGTGTCGCCCACGGTCGATCCGCGGCTCCCGCTGCCGGGCACGCTGCTGGTCCGCCGGTTCCAAGGAAAGGACGTAATCGTCCGGGTCCGCCAGGACGGCTTCGAGTGCGATGGCAAGGTTCACACCTCGCTCAGCGCCGCCGTGCGCGCCGCCACGGGCACCCGATGGAATGGCTTTTCCTTTTTCGGCCTCGGCGCAAGGCCAGGGAGGGAACGTGGCCAGTACGAATAACGGCGCGGTTCCAAAGCCGGTCCGCTGTGCAATCTACACACGGAAGTCCACCGACGAAGGGCTGGGCCAAGACTTCAACTCCCTGGACGCCCAGCGCGAGTCGGCCGAGGCGTACATTCTCAGCCAGCGGCACGAAGGATGGACCGTCCTGCCCACACGGTACAGCGACGGCGGCTACACTGGCGCGAACCTAGAGCGGCCCGGCGTCAGGCAATTGCTCGCCGACATCGAGGCCGGCAAGATCGACTGCGTGCTCGTCTACAAGGTCGATCGGCTGAGCAGATCGCTGATCGACTTCGCGAAGATGATGGAGCTGTTCGAGAAGCGCGGCGTATGCTTTGTTTCGGTCACGCAGCAGTTCAACACCAACACGCCGCTGGGCAGGCTGACGCTTAACATCCTGCTTTCGTTCGCGCAGTTCGAGCGCGAGATAATCTCCGAACGAACGCGCGATAAACATGTCGCCGCGCGCAAGAAGGGTAAATGGACCGGCGGGCACTTAATCCTGGGATACGACCTCGACCCGCGCGCGAGCCGTCTCGTCGTGAACCCGGTCGAGGCGGAACAGGTCAGGTCCATGTTTGAGTGGTACTTGGGCGGCGAGTCCATTATCGGTATCGCCGCGAAGGCCCACGAGCGCGGCTGGCGCAACAAGCAGTGGACGACGCGCGAGGGTAAGCCATACAGCGGCCACGCGTTGCGCAGGACGCACCTGTACAACCTTCTCGCGAACCCGTTGTACTCGGGGCGGGTGCAGGTCGGCGATGAACTTTATCCCGGCGAGCATGACGCCATCATTGACGTCCAGACGTTCGAACTGGTCCAAGCGCGGCTCAAGCAGAACTCGACCGCCACGGGCGCGCCGCATCGGACGCGGATGGAGTCGCTGCTCCGCGGGCTGATCTACTGTTCCTGTTGCGGGTCCGGGATGTACCAAACGTATGCGTCAAGCAAGGAGCGCCGGTATCGCTACTACGCGTGTTCGCGTGCCCAACAAAAGAACGGCGACCAGTGCACGACGCGTTCGGTGTCTGCGTGTTAGCGCCGGATTAGTTTGAGGCCATTCTTGCCGCCGAAGCCAAGTCCGGCGAGGCCACGTCGGGCTATGAAACCGGCAAGGAAGCGGTAGGTACTCTACATCCAGACTCTATAGCGTGTG